>Ga0181553_10001671_pt1 | contig 19727 bp, 18 predicted proteins | sample 011ome_17_FD_133753 | JGI IMG/M metagenome (GOLD analysis project Ga0181553, IMG submission 133753) | Coastal salt marsh microbial communities from the Groves Creek Marsh, Skidaway Island, Georgia - 011502XT metaG (megahit assembly) | ecosystem: Environmental > Aquatic > Marine > Intertidal...
GAGTTGAAAGAGATGGTTAATAATTTAATTAATAAATAATTATGGCTTTACAATCAACAGGTCCAATATCTATAAATAATATAGTTAATGAGCTTGGAGCTACAGGTTCTGGTTACGGAGCTACATCAAATAGTATTGGGCTACAGAATCCACAAACAACAACGCACCAAAACGCTAGTGTGGATGATAACTTTGTAACTATATCTTTAGGGTTTAATATAACATACAACGGTACTACGTATAATACTGTTTATGTAGGCTCTAATTCATATATTACATTTGGGGGTGGCGCAAGTAATTACTCTGGATTATCAGCAGCTACTACACCAGCTCGACCAACAATTAAGATGAGTGCAGCAGATAATTCGTATCAAAGAGTAACATCTGGTTCACCTCTAGGTGCTGGAACCAAGACAATTAGATTTGAAGGTACAGGAAGTACTTCAGGTACTGTAGGTAGTCCAAACATGGTTTGGGAAATAACTTTCTATTCAGGGTCTTCTCAATTCAATGTAGCTTGGGGAGCTAATATTAGAGGAACTGGTGGTACAGGTGGTATGACTAATGGTTCAACTAGTTTATATACAAATGATGCAGTATTTTGTGGTACAAATGTATCATATATGATAGTGACAGGTTCATTATCGAACATATCTTTAAACAAATTAGAAGTTACACCTAGTTTTTACAATGTGTCTATAAATCAAAATAGCACCAGTAAACCTAATGGAGCTAATCCTAATAAAATAAGTGAATGGTATTCATACAACAATGCAGCAACTCCTCCTGCTTCTGTAACCTTTAGTAGTTCTTATTCTTTAGGTTATAATGGAAGTGTAAACGGAACTGTAACAATAGTAGGAGCTGTATATTCTTTTAAAGCATTTGCAGTACTATACTATGGAACAGGAACAGTCACAGCTAATATAAATATAAATGGTATTACTAGGTCAGCAAGTAAAAGTTCAACTTCAGGATCTAGCTACTCAACATCATTTTTACTAGGTCCAGGAACATATTCATATTCTGTATCTGTTAGTATAAATAGTAGTTATGGAGGTTATGGTGGTATAGAATATATACAAGATTAAAATAAATAAATAAATAAATAAATAATATGGCAGCAATACAAGGAGTTGTGGTTAACCCACTAGATAAGATTAAAATACAGATGACAATTGATGCAGAGGCAGAAGGGGCCACCCTATTCTATCAATTATCTAATGATACAGAGTCTCTGGTTTCATTTGGGTCTATAATAGTTGATGAGCAGTTTGTTCTAAACTACAGCACAAATAGACAGTATATGTTGGAGTTTGTTATGAAACAACTAAATTTAATCCCTAATACTATCTAAAGTACATTAATAATTTTAAACAATAAATAATAAAAAGATGATAAACATTAGTCCTGTACCAGTAGGGTACCCAGCAGTAGAAGCAAATGGAGTTGAGATAAGAATCTTGCCATTTCAAACAAACGCAACAACTTGTTCAACGTATTATGAACTGTTTAATATATCAGAAGCACCTTCTGATATAGAAGGGGAAGCTCCTGTAGTTAGCAAAAGAAAATTAGCCGAAGGGAATTACTATCTTTCTGAAGAAGAATATAATAATTGGGGAGATGACAACGCTGTTGTAGAAGATGCAGTACTAACTCACTTACAACTTACTAGAGTATAATGGCAAAGCATTCTTCAACCGTATTAAAATTGGAAAAAAAGAAAATTTCTAGACCAGGCATCCACGCCAAGTCAAAGACATCATCTTTAAAAAGTTCAAAAAAATATAAAAAACTCTATAAAGGACAAGGGAAATGATAAAACAAGTAAACCTCATATTAGCATCACTAGCACTCTTCTTTGTACCTGTTTATGGACTGCTTATAGCAGTAGGTACAGCTATAGGTTTAGACACAATAACAGGCATAAATAAAAGTATAAGACTTAATGGGTGGAGAAGCTTAAGAAGTAGAAAATTATCTAATGTAATAAGTAAGATGGCATTATATGAAGTTTGCATACTATTACTATTTGTTATTGATAATTATGTACTTAATGAATTTATAAATCATATTTTTGGTTTCGATTTTATGTTCACTAAAATTTGTGCAATAATGCTAATACTAACAGAGTTGGTATCAATAAAGGAGAACATTGAAGAGGCTTACAAATTAGATATATGGAAAACATTAAAGAATATGTTTAACAGAGCAAAAGAAATAAAACAAGATATAGATGAGATTAGATGAGAAGTACAAATCTCTCTTTGACAAATATCAAATAAACACACCAATTAGGAAAGCTCACTTTATGGCTCAAATAGAGCACGAGAGTGGGCTTAAACCTATCTCCGAAAATCTTAACTATTCTACTAAAACACTTATATCTGTTTTTAAGAAAAGGTTTGATAGAAATAAAGATGGTTTTCTTGATAGCGAAGAGAAGAAAAAAATATTAGATATTGCAGGAAAACCAGAAAAGGTAGCAAATTTTGTGTATGCTAATATTAATGGCAATGGTCCAGAGTCTTCTGGAGATGGATGGAAATTTAGAGGTAGAGGTTTTTTACAAATTACAGCTAAGAATAATTATAGTGATTTATCAAAAGCTACTGGAATAGATTATGTAAAGTACCCAGATCTACTATTAAAAGAGGCTGATGCAATGATATCTGCGCTGTGGTTTTGGAAAACTAGATCCTTAAACAAGTACGCTGATTTAGATGATATCAAAGCTATTACTAGGCGAGTAAATGGAGGTTACAATGGGTTATCTCATAGAGAAGACCTATTAAAAAAATGGAAGAAGGTATATGGGATATAATGCTATCAGGATATTTAATTTCCTAAGACAACAGTGGTTAAGTATTATTATTGTGATACTTTTTTCAATAACTTGCTACATAAAGAGTGGCAGGATTAAGCAGTATAGAGTAGAGCAAAAAAACTTAAAAAAAGAGATTACACACTTACAAACAAAGATTAAGAAGGACAGCGAATTAATAGACTCCCTCAAAAGAATAGATGGTGTATTTGTGGAGAAAATAAAGACAATAAAAGTAAAAGAATATGAGAAAGTGTATATTATTGATAGCCTTCCTTCTAGTGAGCTTCAAAGCTTTTTCTCAAACAGATACCCAGACAGTAGTAAGGTTAAGTGAGAGACAAGCTAGAGAGGTTGCTAAAGATCTTGTAAGGTACGATGCATTGAAAGAAATAACTATCATACAAGAGGATAGAATAAAGAATCTGAAAAGGAGAGAGGAAATACTTCAAGAAGATTTATTGACACAAGACACTTTAATATCAAAGCAATACGAACTGATAGACAAGCAGAATAAAATAATCAATAGTCTAGACAGAGTAAAGCTACATAGTTACATAGGTATACAAACACAGGAGTTGACATTGTACAACACCATACTTAGGGGGGACTTACTGCTAGAATATAAAAAGATAAGAGCAGGGGGAACATACACTATTCAAAGATATCATAACCCAGTTTGGGGTTTAACATTTCAATATAGAATATTTTAAAAAATTATAAAATGAATAACTGCGGAAACAAAATCAAAAACACTTGTTCTGAGAAAAACTATGCTACTTGTATTTATTATGAGTTGGCTATTCCTGAGATATCCTCTTTAACTGGGGATTGTATAACTCTAGAAGAAACCACTCAAGATTTATATGAAATAGCTGCGGGGATAAAATCAGAAATTGAACTATCAGAACTTGGAAATAACTGCTTGGCTTATGTACAAGACAGCGGTAAAACCCTCGTAAAAAATGTTTTATTGAAGTATGAAGAGGAGATTTGCTTACTAAAAGACAAAGTGTCTAACCTTGAGGACCAGGCGATTTGTGACAAAGTGGTAACAAACTGCTTAGACCTAACAGGATTAGTGGACCAATGTAACTCCCCTATCAATACCTTAGGAGAATTATTACAATATTTAGTAGCACAACATCAAATATAACACACTATGGCAACATGTTCACAAACAAGTACTTCAACAATAGTACAACAAGAAGATCCTTGTAACGGTACTCACACATCAACAGATTGTGTTTTCCACACAGAACCTATCACATATTTGTTTCTAGAAGATAACACAAACCTAACAGCTATTATAGAAGCTGTATCACTTTCTTTACAAAGTAATGATACTAGAGCTACCGATTTAGAACAAGAGAATGCTGCACAGGCATCTCAAATATCTGTATTACAAGGGCAAGTATTAGATATACAACAAGCTATATTAGATATACAAGGAAGGTTAGATATCTGTTGCCCATAAAAAATAATAATTATGCTAACATGTAACAACACAGATACACCAGTATTAAACCCACAAGAAGGTCCTTGTGTACAAGGTTCATTACTAACAGATTGTATTTTCTATGGTAAAGCTATAGAAATTATTGGAACACAAGATACAGCTAATCTCTTTACTACCATACAATCGATAGTTGTTAGTTTAGGGGCCGAGAGTGCTAGATTGAGGGATATAGAAGAGGTAAATAGGGCCCAGTGGTTACAGATAGAAAGTTTGCAATCTCAGATGTCAAGTTTACAAAACACATTTGAGGCTCTACAATTAGCTGTTGATAATTGCTGCCCTCAACCATAAGTATACTAACCATAAAAATATAAAAAAATGTGCAATTGCGGAAACACAATAACAACAACTACTATATGCACTCAGCCAACTGATTGCTCATGCCCAGTCAAAGATCTAAGCACTGATTGCGTATTGTACACAGGGGAAGATTTACCTTGTACAGAAATAAAAACAGGAACTATTTTAACAGAAGTTTTTTCTAAATTAGATACTTACTTATGTGACCTAGCTGCTCAACTTAACAACTCTTTTAATTTAATTAGTGTGGGGGAAGCGGTTAGAGTATATCGAGGTGTAGATGGTATTGGAAGGAAAGAAATAAGATCTCTAACAAGTGCTAACTCTATATTAACAATTGGCTTATCTGTAGATGATAAAGAGATAAATTTTGGAATTGATAATACAGCCCTTAAGAGTTTTGTACAAAGTAATCAAATGACTTATACAGCAACTAATGTAGGAGTAGGTTCAGGGATATACAAAGAATCTGTTACAACAGGGGACAACGTAGATTTCAAACTAAAAACAATAACATCTGCAGCAAATACAGTATACATTACTCAAGGGATAGATGAGATAAACTTAGAAGCAGATTTATCACCTTTACAAACAGTAGATGAAACTAATGGGGAGGGTATTATAATTAAAAATCGAGATAGTAACAATTACGGTAATGTAGGTTTAAAAGCTTTAGATTTAAGTTATTCAGATACTATTTCTACAACACGTGGAGCAACAGGTTCTTATAGTTTTGCATCAGGGTTAGTTACCACAGCTTCTGGTTCATCTTCACACGCAGAAGGAAGGGGAACAACTGCATCTGGAGAGCAGGCTCACTCAGAAGGGCTTAACACTACTGCAAGCGGACCCAACTCTCACGCAGAAGGCGATTCAACAGTATCTAGTGCCTTCGCTTCACACGCTTCTGGATATGACACAATAGCAAGCGGAAACGGTTCACACGCAGAAGGTGATTCAACAGTAGCTAGTGGCTTAGCTTCTCACTCAGAAGGTCTTTCAACAGAAGCTAGTGGAACAGGGGCACATGCAGAGGGGATGGTCACAATAGCAGAGGGACTATATTCACATGCAGAGGGAGAAAGAACTTACGCAGCAGGATATGCTTCACATGCAGAAGGTTTTAATGGAGAAGCTATAGGTAAGTACTCTCATGTAGGGGGGGATACCAACTATGCAAACTCTTATGCAGAGTTTTCAACAGGCTATTTTGGCACAAACACACCAGGAACACCGAATACCCCAGTGTCTACAGATAGATTATTTAATGTAGGTAATGGTGTTTCAGATATAGCTAGATCAGATGCGTTTACATTGTTAAAAAACGGTTTAGCTACGCTACCAAGTGTAACAAATACCTTAATACTATCGGGATCAGGAAAAGCTATAATTACAAAAGAGTATTTAGAAAGCACTTATGTTACTTTAGCAGGTGGTGGAGCCACAACAGTAACAGGAACCTACCCTAACTTTACTATAAGTTCTACAGATACAGTAGCAGATGGTAGCGAGACGATTGTTACAGCAGGTACAAATATATCAGTTACAGGTTCAGGTACAGTGGGGGCCCCATATGTTGTAAGTAATACGTTAGATGTATCCGCACTACTGGCATACTTACCTAGAAATAGAGGATATTTTTCAGGATTACAGATAGGAAGTACAAGTGGCACTTTACCTGTTTCAGGAGATATGACAGCAGCCACTAAGATAGGAGAAGATCTTAACAACACTACTGTACTAGTTACTATGGCAAATCCAATGGATAACCTTAACTATGTAGTAAAAGCTTTCTTAGAAAGTATGTCTGCAAGTATAGATGATGACAATGATGTCTGTGCTCCAGTCTTTAAACCTATATCAACCACTCAATTTCAAATATCGTTTAAAGAAGAGTCTAACCATATACAAAATATTACAGTTCATTTAGAAGTGTGTCAATTATAAGAGGTTTTTGGTTTTTCCTCTTTTTTCTGTTGGGTGAGAAGGGGGGCTTAGGCCCTCCTTTTCTATTTTTTAACTAATTTGGTCAAGATAAAAAAAACAACTAATTTTGCAACTTAAATATATACGAAATGACTAACGCAGAATTTGTATCTAGAGTACTTAACGGTTTAAACTCTTTAGATAAAGATAGCAGAATATCAAGAAGATACATACTACATGTTGGCAGAAAAAAATCTGCTTTTTACATTTCTCAAAAAATGAATGATAGAAGTTTATTTAGAGAAGATAACTTGTACACTACTCTTAACTGTTTTGAGTTAGAAAAGATAGATGTTACAAGATGTGATATTATAGAGTTCAGGAGATGTAAATCCATCATGAAGTCTAAAGAGAGATTACCAGAACTTATCTACAATAGATACGGTAACACTTTAAAAGAGGTCACTACTATTGATGATGAGAGGGAGTTTAAAAGCACTACACCATCACAATACAGAAGAGATAAAAATAGAGCATCTAGTTCAGATTACATAAATTACTATGTTAAGGATGGTTACTTATACGTACTTGATTCAAATATACAGATGGTGAATTTATATTTACTAACTACAGAGCTAGAGAAACTAGAAGAAATTTCATCTTGTTCTAGAAAAACATGCAAAAGTTTGTGGGAGTACGATTTTATTGTAGCGGATAAGCTAGAAGAGATTGTTATATCAGAAACAGTTAAGGAGGTATCTATGAAAAAACAAATCGTAACTGATGAGAACCCTAATTTAAATAGTAACGAAAAATAATGAGCGAACCAAAAAAACCGTATTCAGACAAAGCTTACAAATACCTTTTTCGAGGAAGGGGTCGAAGAAAATCCCTGGGGGAAATAAAAAACAGTTTCTCCTTAAGAGATTATCCAGCTTACCAATACTACAGAGATAACTCTAAATTAGCTAATCTGAAAGATGTAGAGAATTACATAGAGCATGGTAAGATAGTATCTAAATTCTACGAGTTGGTGGGGGAGAAAATAACAGAAGCATCTGGAGGAGTTTTTATAGAAGGTTTAGGTTATTTTGGAGTTATACAAGAGATGGGGAAAGTGGTAGCTCACAACCTTACTGATGGATCAGTTAGGCTTAACCCAAAAACAGATAACAAGGTTTACAACTTAGCTTTTGTACCTATAGAAAAAGAAAATGTATTTAAATCTTGGGTATTTGATTACAGTTTTTCTACAAAGGTAAAGAAAGGGCTTTGTAATAAATTGAAAGCTGGTAAAAAATATACGTTTAACGCATCTCTATTCTTTAGTAAGCTAAGAGGTAGAGGTAATGATCTTTAAAATGAAAAGAAAAGAACTAATTGCAGAGGTTTTATCAGAATTAAGACAATATGATGAAGCTGGTTTAATAGACTACAGATCAGTTAATCTGTGGATAAAAAACGAATTAAAAAGGTTTGGATCAAATATAACAGTAAGAACTGAGAAATTCTTAGATGTTGAGAATGGAGAAGCTGAGTTACCAGAAGATTTCTGGAACTTACACTTAGCAGCAAAATGCACAAGAGACAGCCATCAATTTGTGTCTGGTAGTAGACAAGATGTTGTAAATTCAAGTTATTGGACACAAAGAATAGAAAACACCTATACTTGGGATAATCAAGCCAACACTCACACCAAAGAGAGCTACAAGGAGATTATAGAGAAATCTTACTATAATAATGCAGAGATACAAACTAGATATGTTGATCCAACTATACTTAAGTTAACAAAAGGTATGAAAAAGGAGTTTTGTGCTCCTGGGTGTAAAAACCTACAAAAAGCTTTGACAAACTCTTCTGCACATGAGATAAATATCTTAGGCAATAAAATACAAACTAACTTTAAAAGAGGTGTTATTTATATACAATACAATGCACTTCCATCAGACGAAGATGGGGATTTATACATACCTGATGTAGTAAGTTTACAAGAGTATCTTATGTACTATGTTAAGCGAAAAATATTAGAGGGGTTATGGTTAAATGACGATGATCTTAACGTAGGCAACAAATTGCAGTATGTAAAACAGCAAGAGAGGGAATACTTAGGCCTTGCTATGACAACATTAAAGTTTGAAAATCTAGGCAATTGGGAAGAAAGGTTAAAGAAAAAAATGGTACAAGAAACTAACAGATTTGAAAGAATGTTTCCTAATGTATAATTAGTATGAGCAAAAGACTTACGAGAGAACAGTTTATAGAAAAAGTAAGTGAGATACACAAAGGGGCATATAGCTATGAAAAAACAGAGTATATCACAACTAAAGATAAAATAGTTATTACTTGCAAAACCCATGGTGATTTTTTACAAAAGCCAAATAATCATGTATCTGGACAAGGTTGCCCAAAATGTGCAGATATTATAGTAGCAAGCAAAAGGTTAAAGACATTAGATATCTTTAAAAAAGAAGCTATAGAAATACATAAAAATAAGTATAACTACGATAAAGTCATATATAAGAATAATAAAAGTGCAGTAACTATAATTTGCCCAATACATGGAGAGTTTAAGCAAAGGGTTTCTGCACATTTATCAGGACAAGGCTGTATCACTTGCGGGCAAGTATCTAATTATAAAAAAGAAAACTATATAAAAAAAGCAGGCGACAGGAAGTGTATATTTTATACACTAAAATGCTTTAATGATCAAGAAGAGTTTTACAAAATAGGCATAACAATGAATACTGTGCATAACAGGTACAATACTAATAAAAAGATGCCATATAACTACGAGATAATAAGGGAGATATATGGTGATGCGAGTTATATCTGGGATTTAGAAATATCTGAAAAGAGAAGGCTAAAGGATAGTAATTACCAGCCAATCGTAAAATTTGCAGGATCAAAAACAGAGTGTTTCAAAACCACCTAATAAAAAATTATAATGGCACAACCACAGAATACAAAAGTAAATTTAAGCTCTGCTAAAGTTGGTATGCAAAAAGATACGCATCCATCACAGTTGCAAGAGACACAATATACACATGCATTTAATGCTAACATAGAGAGTGAGACAGGAGATATTCTAAACATAACAAATGAGAAATCTAATATCTTAGCATCTAAATTTAAGAGTGGGTTTAAGGTTATAGGATATGAAAATGATATAGATACAAATTCTACTTATTTTTTCCTGACAAACCCTAATACAGGTGTGGGAGAATTAGGTGTTATTGAAAGCAATCAAAATACAAATGACCTAAAAGATTTAGAGGTTAACTGCACTGATTGTGATAAGATAAATGAGTTACCTAAACCTTTAGAGGATATAGCCCAAACACCCCTACAAGAGTATAAGACATTATTGACAGATGCTGATGGCTACCTAAATGTAGACACCAACACTTGTACACCCTTCACAAAAGGGACAGGTTTTAATTTTAATGTAGCTTACCCTATAAAAAGTATAGTTATTAAAAATGAAAAATCTGGAAAGACTTTATATTTTACAGATAATTACAACCCACCTAGACATATCAATGTATCTAACATAGCTGGTTACTTTGTACAAAATGTACCTTGTAACGATGATGTTACAACTACCTGCATAAACTTTGAGGAACTAAGGATATTTAAACTTTTCAACATACCTAAATTAACACCTGTATCTATTGAATTAGGAGGTAGATTAAAAATGGGAGTGTATGAATTTCTTATTGCATATTGTGATGCCATAGGTAATGAGATATCACCTTACTATTCTATAACTAACCCTATATCTGTGTTTGACTCTAATAATACAATATTAGAGCAACAAAACTTAGCAGATAGAACAGGTTTAGCAATAAGACTAGAAGTATCAAATTTAGATAACACCTACTCCCACTATAAAATAGCAGTGATACAAACAGCAGATATTGAGGGAGCTACAAGATATTTTGTAGAAGGTATACACCCAATAAGCGATAACTCTGTACTTTACACAACTGAACAAGGTAAGTTGACAACCTCTATAGACAAACTTTTAATAAGTCCTCTAAATGTAGAGAAGACAGAAAGTTTATCTGAGTCTAATAATATATTATTCCAGTCTGGGGTAACTATAAAAAAGGAAATAAATTTACAACCAGTAGTAAACTTACTAGGGCAGTTTGTTAAATGGCAAACACATATTGCTGGAGAAGAGTTGTACTCAAATGGAGTTTTAGGATCTAAATACCTATCTTATAATCGTGATGAAGTTGTACCTTTATCTATAAGATTCCTAATGGATGGGGGGTATGAGACACCAATATATCCACTTATTTCTAGAGCTCTTATTACAGGAGAGGATGAAATAATAAATACAGTTACCAATGATGATGCGAGATCTATTGTAGAGAATGTAAAGGACTGTAACAGCAATAACAGAACAAAGAGATGGCAGTTTTATAATACAGCTTTCACTTCAGCAGACAGTCAGTGTTCAGTAGATGATCCATTTAATGTAATTCAGGTAGAAGAGACACTAACTAAAACTTGTATAGTACCTATACCAGACCAAGTTGGACCATCACCTCCAGCAACAAGTATTTCAATTACCACTAATACTGACGATTACACTACATTAGAAGACTACATAACAGATAATAGTGATAACTGCGATTCAAGTGTCTTAACACCTGAAATTTGTGCAGTGCTTTCTGGAGACTATACAGCTTTAGCTTGTGCAAGCGATCCTTTAAGTGGTTATAATGTATTAAGTGTAACTACAGAGGAAAGTATTGTTGTAGACTCTATAGTAAATCCTGTAGAAACTAAGGTTAAAAAGGTTTTTCCAAGTGATTATGCTCCAGTAAAACCTCCTAAAAATGCCTGTTCGGTATTTGCAAGGAACGATGAAAATAAGTTTTTTACAGACCCAGAACTTTATAACGGAACTTACTTTAGAGTATATGAGAGAGATTTTAATAGAAGTAATGAGTTTTGTACATATGCAGACGAAATAGCAACAACCCCTAGTGGAGATAACTATAACGATGCAATTTTTGGAAACTATTATTATGATGCTGTAGACACAAACTTATTACAAACCTCTTACAATATACCAGCTTCTGGTGTAGCTGCAGGTTTTTATAACAAACTGCACAAGGGAGCTTTATGGTTTGTAGGAGAGATTACAAATGGGGATGGTTTTATTTTAGATCTATCTAAGTACAAAAAAGACACAGCTAATAAAAATGACAGCTTATCTTCAGGTGTAACTACGCAGAGGATATCCATATTCAAAACTTGTAGTAGCACAACAGCTATTTACTCTAAAATAGTAGATATAGATTCTGGAGAATATTTCCTATTTGAAAAAACAGGTACTTCAGACTTAACTATAAAAGAGGCTAGTGGTGCAACAACAGTATTACCAGGTGACTGGTTTACTGGAGAAGAGTATTTTGTAGCTATCGATTCTATAATAGGATACGAAGCAAACACAGGTACTGCAGGAAGTGTTTTTGTAGTAAAACCTATTCGTGGTTGCTACACGATATCTCAAAGAGACATAGAGTATTCTAGAATAGACATCACTTGGGATTTAATAACATTTAGTAAAAAGATAGTCTACACTGCAACTTGTTTGTTTGATCAACCAATTGTACAAAGTTGTAGAGCTTTACCATTTAAGAAAGGTACATTTGCATACTGGGAGAGTGAAGAATCTTACCCTGACAACCCTGAGTTATATGACTCTAGTAATTTGTTGGTAAGTGAATCACTAATACCTGAGTCTGTAAGAGCTGAGTTTGAAGAAGTATTTTCTTTTGGTACCTCTGGAGGCAAGTATGTGTTAAGTGAAAATGCAAACTTTACATGTAAACCAATAAGACACTTTAGGTTCCCCGATAATAAGGTAGCACCTTTTATGTCCTATAATAAGCAAAGCCCTTTTAGTAGCAGTATAATATACCCACTAGGTATAACTGTAGATGAGGACCTTATAGCAGCTTTTCTTGATGTAGCAGTAGAGAATAACTTAATCACGCAAGAAGATAGAATTAAGATATCTGGTTATGAAATATTTAGAGGGGACCTTACATTAGATAGGGGGGTAATAGCTTCAGGTCTTTTATATGATATGAGAGAGTATGAGGAGAATAATAAGAAAATCAAATATTCTAATTATCCATTTAATACCTACAAAGAAGATGTATTGAATTTAGATTCTAGCACACCTAATTTGGGGGAATCTAATACTAACTACACCTTTCATTCACCAGAGACAGATTACTATAGAAACACATTACCTACAGAACTAACTGTTCAAGGTTATATGTATGGTAATTCTAGAGGACATTTTGATGAAGTTAAAGATCACCCTAGATGGGTAATACTTTCAAATAAAGGTAGAAAACTAGCTAGTACCTTAGCTACACTAGAAGTTGCTGGAGAGATAGCAATTGAAGCTGCTCAAGCATTCTCTAATGCTCAATGGTGGGCAGGGTTTGCAGGTATTAGTACAGGAGCTCCAGCCCTTATAGCCTCAGGGATTATAGCAGGTGTTGGGATAGGCTCAGCTGTAATATATAAACACAGCCAGTACAGATATCAATGGTTAAAGATCTTTAGGGACTTCGGAAGCCCTCAAAACTTTGCCTACTATTATTTTGCAGAAGGTCATTATAATCATAACCTTATTGATGAGATAACAGAAGGTAATAGTCTAAGAGGTTTACATATAGCTAAATATTTGAAAGATGGTAGGTTTAGAGTAACAAATGAAATAACTGGAGAAAGACTAGACATCAATAATATTGATAGAGAGAGATCTGTGTTCCTATCATTTGGTGAGGATAGTCCATTAGTATACCCGACAAATTATTCGCTATACGATGGAGCTTATAGTTCTAGTTTAACATACCAATCTGAATCAGGTAAGTCAGGTTCAGGTAGGAGTGCAGAGATTATAAGAAATATTGCATCTCCTTACGTAGCACTTAAGAACTATTTACCATCTCAACATGGAACTATCAATTCTATCAAGTGGTTATCTACAGGATATGTAGGAGATTTAAGAACACCAACAGCAAACTGTCTATCTATTTTTGGAGGAGATACTTATATAAGTAGACACACTTTGAAAAGAAAGATGTCTCTGTTTTTAGTTACTGAAATGAAGCAGGCAGATTTAACACCTTTTGACTATAAGTTTTATAGTAACATAGGTAAAAATCCTAGGTTTTATTGTAGCTACGAGCAGAACTTAGATTATACAGGTAATAGAGGTAAAGTGTTCCCAGACTTAAATAGTACATATTCTTTTGATAATTTGAAAGCTAAAGGTAACTATGTGGCACCACCATCTAAGTTTTACTTGTATTACTATGGGGTACCTAACTTCTTAGCTGAGACAAGGATTAATACTAACTACAGGTATGCAGGAAAAGAGATCAGTAGAAACTTTTTCCCTCAAGTTGGGGATTTAGGGGCCTGGACACAAGAAACTGCAGTACCTATTAGAGAGCCTAATGTATTTTTGTACAATAACGAGTACTCTAAGCAAATAACTCAGACTAGAAGTAGAGTTCTTAGCAACACTTATAACAAAGAGTTAAGCGACAAAGTGCAAGATTTACCTAATGGTATTATAGCAAGTTTGCCAGACAATACAGAAAATTCAATATATGATCCTTGGTTAATATACAGACCTTTAGATCTATTTGAATTTCCAACAAGTTATGGTAAACTAAAAGATATCTTAGATATAGAGGACCAAGCAATTTTGGCAAGGTTTGAAAATACATCTGTTCTTTACAATAAAGTAGATACTAAAATAGATGATGGTTCTAGACCAGAGTTGGCAACGTTAGGGGGTAACACATTCTTTCAAAGAAGGTCTACATCATTCCATAACACAAACCTTGGATATGGGGGGACTCAAAACTTTGCTTATTCGTCTAATGAGTTTGGCCACTTCTACGCAGATGCAAAAAGGGGTCAAGTATTGATGGTACCTTCAGGTGGTAATGGTATGGTTGAAATTTCAGCTATGGCTGGAGATAAACCTAGTGGTATGAGAAGTTGGTTCAAAGAGCATTTACCTTTCAAGATACTAAAACATATTCCAGATGTAGATATAGATAACCCATACAATGGAGTAGGTCTTACAATGGGGTGGGATAGTAGACACAAAAGGGTGTTCTTAACTAAGAAGGATTACATACCTAAAAGTGATTGTATTGAGTTTTTAACTGGGACAGGTTTTGTAATAAACAATTCAAGTTGTGGGGGAGACCAAGTGTCACAATGCCCAGAGGGTTATACATACAATGAAACAACAGGTGTATGTGAGAGGGTTGTAACAACTGGAGAACTTTGCCCAGAAGGGTATGTGTATAACAGCTTACTAGAGAGATGTGAACTAGTAGAAATTGTAGAAATACAAATACCAGATGTAATAGCAACACCTTCAGCTACAACAATTACAGAGGGAGACACTGTAACAATAGATCTTACTAGTAGCTTAGCAGGTACAACTTTTACATGGACTGTGTTTAATGATGGTACATCTGGACCAGTAGATGGCTCTGGTAATACTATAGTTGATACTATAACAGGTACAGGTTCAACAACTTATACTATTACACCTACAAACGGTGGTTGTGAGGGGGATCCTATTACTGTAGTGATATCTGTAAACATTCTAGTAATTACTAATAACACTAAGATTAATATCTGGTTTGATAATTCTGGATCCATGGACACTACGCTGGCACCTTTGCGAACTATGAGGGATACTATTTTAAAACCTTGCTTATTACCAGCATATAATAATGATTCAGCTCTTTACGATTCTAGAGTAGAAGTGCTTAATTTTGACTCAAAAGCTACTGGATATGAAAGGTATATAGATCTATTATCTACAATGAGCACTGATCCACAAATAGACAAAGTAATTAATTTAGCTTTCCAAGATGAATCAACACCTTACTCTGCGGAGGTAGGATGGAATGGGGTATTTGAAAGTACAGCATTGACTGATATAAATACCTTAATAACAAATTTAAATAGTTCACCTGCAGGATCTTTGATTGGTATAATATTTAGAGTAAGTACTAATAATAATCAATTTGCTGGATTTAGACTCTTTGTTGAAACATTGCACACAGGATCGGGTCAACTTAATAGGTCAGAGATTGGTTATCAGTTAGATGTAACTGCTGCAGATACACCTCAAAACTATGCTAACTTAATTATTAATGCCTTAAATGGTTTAGGGTTTACTTTAGACCCTTGTTAAAAAATAAGATATGAATTGTAATTGTCCAAGTGAAGAATATGTACCAACAGTAGTTGGGAATACTTTAATATGTACAAAAACTACCTCAATAAGTAACGTAACATGCCCTCCAGGGTGTGTTACAGTTATTTTAGAAGATGGTAATGCAAAGTGTGAATGCACTGAATCAACTGAACCTAATTATACAGACTCTTATACACCTATTGACATAACACCTGAGTATTTTGAAGATGTGTCATGGACTGTAGCCTACTCACCTACGATGGGTACTTGGATAAGTTTTTATGGATTTAAACCTAATTATTACGTGAATCATAACAACTATTTCCAGACAGGTATAAACAACAGTTCTGATCCTACAGAATTTGGTATTTGGTCACACTTATTAACAAACAAATCTTACCAAGTGTTCTATGGCAAAAAGCAACCTTTTGTAGTGGAGTACCCTATAAAAGAGGAGTTCGTAACTAAGACCTTGAGCAGCGTACAACTTTGGACCGAGGCTAGGAGATACCATAATGAATATGACTATTTTGAAAATATAGGTTTAACTTTTAATAAGTCTATGATTTACAATAATATAGTAAATTCTGGTAACTTAAACCTTATTCCTGAGAAGACCAGATTAGCAAACTCTAAAAACTACCCTAAGACAAATCCTAATAACACTCAGGATATTATGATAATCAATCCTGATGGGTTTAAGTGGAACTATGACTATTTTTACAATAGGGTTAAGACTAACACTAGTAATATACCTATGTTACTGCAAGATAAGAATCAGATTGATAAATATGTAAATACATCAGCAGTTAGTTTTAAAGGTAAATCTATTTTAGAAAGAATGGTAGGAGATTGGTTTTTGAATAGGTTAACATATGATAAAGATAGTAGATACAGCATATCTTTGAAGTTTACTATCAATAAGTCAGAAATTTAACTAATTTTGTGAAATGAATAACTTTTAGTAATTTTGCCCCTAACTAACAACTAGGGGCTTAATTTTTTTATAAAGAAAGATGGGAAAAAATAATAAAGCACAATATGCGTATAGCTACCTCATAAACAAGGGTTTATCACCTATAGCAGCAGCAGGTATTGTAGGTAATCTACAAGCGGAGTCTGGCTTTGATACAACAGTTATAGGTAAAGCTGACACAAAAGGTTCTATAGGCATAGCACAATGGCACAGCTCCAGAAAGCAGGGCCTTATAGACTTTGCTAAGGATACTAATAGGAGTTATGACAGTTTAGACACTCAATTAGATTACTTATTGGAAGAATTAAATTCCCCAGCTTATGCAAAAGCATTACAGGGAGTAAATTCAGCAAAAAATCCTGGAGAAGCTGCAGTAGCTTTTATGAATCATTTTGAAAGACCTGCAGAATGGGCTAAGAGACAAAGTGTAGGTAAAAGGGTAGGAGTTGCAGCATCAGTGTACTCTGGAGAACCTATAGATATAAGCTCCTATCAAGGAGGCGATAACAGTTATGCAGAAAGTTGGAAGCATTATGAGATGCCAGCAAATATGCAAGGCACTTCAAAATTAGATGAAGAAGGTAAAGATGTTGAAGTGGAGCAAGCTAAAGCAGAATTACTGCAGAAGCAAAATGAGGCAAACTACTTAGCGGAAATAAATGCACAATACCAAGCAGCACAACAACAGCAACAACTAGCTGAACAACAATATCTACAACAGCAACAAGCAGCACAACAACAAGACGATTCTTATCTCTACCAAGCACCGCAAATACAACTACCTGAATACGAAGCACCACAGTTACCCACAGCACAAGAGGGGGGAAAGCTAACTTTTCTACAACCAACAAGTAAAAAGTTACCTACTGCTTGGAATGAAAAAGAAAATGCACCTAGTTCAGAAGTAGCTATGTCAATAGGAGGAGAAGATGGGGAACCAGCATACCTAATACCTTCCTTTAAATACGGAAAACCTTTAGCAGACCCAATTGGAGAATTTAAAAAAACAGGTGAGCATTTAGGGGGGCCATTTAAAACATGGCAAGAGGCAGACAAGTGGGAGAATGAGGTAAGGCATCCTGCTGTAGAGCAAGGTAGACCTTTAGTCTTTAATGAGTATGGAGAATACCAAGAAGGGGGATTATTATACGCACAAAATGGTGCAAAAATACCTCCACCACATAAAGGGAGCGACCTAGGCAGAGCTGTAAGAGGTGCAGGTAACTTTGTAGGAGGTTTATTAGAATCCGCAACAGAGGGTGCAATAGACTTAGCTAAAAATACAACATATGGACATTTTGTAGAGCCAGCATTGCAGGGAACCAGAGAGTGGTTATTTGAAAATGTAAGACCTGTAGCCTACCCAGGAGTAATCAATAGCGTAAGAGAAGTAGGTACAGGATTACTAGGATTAAATTCAAAACCTGTAGTGGATAATAAAGGAGATTACAGTGTAGGTGAAGAAGCTTGGAGAATGTCTCTTGGATTAAAAACTGCACCTAAATACTTTCAAAAGTCTCAGTACAAGCCAGCTAAATCTAAAAATAGTAATATTGACTACTACTCTTTGTCAAAAGATGTAATAGATCCTAAGAAGTTTGTTAGAGATGCAGATCTTACGAGCATGAAGGTTGGAGACAAAAAAGTAGTAGGATCCTTAGCACCATATATCAGAGATAACTTTATGCCTGAGAAGGAGTTTTCAGAAATAGATCCTTTACAGAACTTTACTGTAAGTATGGGAGAAGATGAAAAAGGGAAGTATTTGTCGATATACGATATCTACGACTTTGACAACACTCCACTTAATAGTTTTGCAAAACCTTTTGAAGTGTATGATAGAATATACTTAGATAAGAAAAAGGGGAATTCTACACGTAGTAACAAGAGAAACGACAGGTTCAAGTAATATAAAATAGTTTTATAAATAACAAAATAAAATGGAGAGAAAATATAAAAAAAGATCTAGCCTAGTAAATAATACAGGTTATACTCCTGGATACGCTTCAGAAAATAACCCTATGAACATCATTCCTAGCAGTAATATTACTATGGAAAATACCCCATATCCAGTGTATGGGCAACCTTTAGATAAGTTTGGTAACCCTATTTCTGCACCTACAAGAATGGAGCCTGGGCAAAATTATAATTATGGAGATGCAGCCTATGTAGCTGAGACACCTGTTTATAAAATGGGGGGTAGCAAACAAGATTGGATTAGTCACAAGATAGGGGTACTTATAAATGAAGGTAGACCTAAAGATCAAGCTGTTGCTATTGCTTACTCTATGTGGGATCAGAAACACGAAGAGGGTGGATACCAACTACCTATGTATCAAAATGGGTTTGGTCCACTGACTGAATCAGATACAAAAATAAAAGATGCTGGATTTCCTACACTAGGTTATCAGCCTAACCCTGCAACCACAGCTACATCTAATATGACAGCTAGTGGTTTTCCTAGTTTTAATACCTCAAATGATTTTCTTCAAAAAAACCCTCTACCTGAGAGCATGCAAAAGACCGCTGTTCCTAAAACTATTGGTTATAACCCTAGTGTGGCACAGGCTGAAACTCCTACAGAATCTACAGCACCATTAGACTTAGTAAATACAGACTATCAGAGTTCTGTATCAGATAGAAAACCAGTTGATACTAAAGAGGGCATTCACCAATTTTATAACCCTTATGATAGTGTAAGTATGGGAGATGCCTTATTTTCTGGAGGGCAAGGGTTTGCAAAAGGTGATATAGCTCAAGGTGTTGCTGGAGTGGGTACAGGATTACTTAAAGGGGCTAAAGACTTTTTCTCTGGTATGGGAGCACAAAAGAGGCAGAATTATATAATGAAAGATTACCTAGAGAACCAAAGAAAAAATATGACAGGTGAAGATAGACCAGTATC
>Ga0181553_10001683_pt1 | contig 19670 bp, 17 predicted proteins | sample 011ome_17_FD_133753 | JGI IMG/M metagenome (GOLD analysis project Ga0181553, IMG submission 133753) | Coastal salt marsh microbial communities from the Groves Creek Marsh, Skidaway Island, Georgia - 011502XT metaG (megahit assembly) | ecosystem: Environmental > Aquatic > Marine > Intertidal...
CCAAAGGTGAGGGGATGGCCATATACGATTGCACGATACTCATTTTGAGCACTAATGTTTTGAAAATAAAGCAGGCCAATTAAGGCAATGAACCAACGACTCACGCAGTAATAACGAGCCGTATGGAGGTTTATTTTGAACAATTCAATAAATCCGTAATGGTTTGAGTTGGATTGTCGGATGAAAATACCGTGTTTCCGGCAACAAGAACATCGGCGCCTGCACTGAATAAATCTCCCGCATTTTGTAAAGATACGCCCCCGTCAATTTCAATTAAAGTATTGCAACCTAATCGTGAAATTTCATTTTTTAGAGTTTCGGTTTTCTTTAGGGTTTGTGGGATAAATTTCTGACCCCCAAATCCAGGATTCACACTCATCAAACAAACCAAGTCTATTTCTTCTAAAACATCCATTAAAGCATAAATAGAAGTATGTGGATTAAGAGCCACACCCGCTTTCATTCCTGCATTTTTAATTTGTTGAAGCGTTCTGTGTAAATGAGTGCTGGCTTCTAGGTGAACCGTTAATACATCTGCTCCGGCATCCGCAAAATCTTGAATATATCTTTCCGGTTGGACAATCATCAAATGCACATCTAATGTTTTCTGTGCATGTTTTTTTAATGATTTCATCACTGGAAACCCAAAGGAAATATTGGGCACAAAAACGCCATCCATTACGTCGACATGAAACCATTCGGCATCTGAATTATTAATCATTTCAATGTCGCGCCCTAAATGAGCAAAGTCTGCAGAGAGTATGGATGGAGCTATAATCTTAGACATGGTTACAAAAGTAGTTAATTTATTACGATGTAGGTGGATACTTGCTTAGTTCATGGATATAAATTTTGCCATAAAGTAATGCATTCAACGGCAGGCTTTACATCGTGAACACGTAAAATCTTAGCTCCGTTTTTCAAGGCTTCAGCATGTAAAAAGCTCGTCCCATTTAATGCATAATCTGCTGATATTTCAAGGGTTTTGTAGATCATGCTTTTACGGGAAATTCCAACTAAAAGGGAAGGATTCCAAGTGCTAATTTGATTTAATTCTCTCAATAATTGAAAGTTCTGCTGAGGAGTTTTAGCAAAACCAAAACCCGGATCGACCCATATATTATTTAGGCCAATTTTTTGGGCTTCAGATACCTTCTGCTGAAGATAATGCAATACGTTTGACGTAACATTGGCATATTCTGTATTGTTTTGCATGGTTTTGGGATCGCCAATTTTATGCATTCCAATGTAGGTTATATTCTGATTGGCAAGGGTTGAGAACATTTTATTATCATCTTCTCCAAAAGAGATGTCGTTAATAATATCCACCCCTTCTGATATGGCTTTAATTGCCACCTCAGAGTGATAGGTGTCTACACTGATCCACGCCGTTGGAAATTCCTTTTTTAGGGCCGATACGGCAGGAGCGATCCGATTCCATTCATCTTCGGCAGAAATCCGTTCCGAGCCCGGTCGAGAACTTTGTCCCCCGATGTCCAGAATTAATGCTCCTTCTTCGAGCATTTTTGCAGCAACATTTAAACAATGAGAATTATTTGAAAATCTACTTCCCGCATAAAATGAGTCGGGAGTGATATTCAAAATCCCCATAACCACAGGTTGGGTTATGGGGATTTTACCCATAGGTCCTTCAAGAAAAGGGATGGGATTCATTTATTTTATAGATTCAGAAGGATCGCCAACCATATTTTCTGGACGTACCCATTCGTTGAATTGTTCTTCGGTAAGTAATTCCAATGCTAAGGCTGCTTCCTTAAGAGTGGTACCTTCTTTATGCGCTTTCTTTGCAATTTTAGCGGCATTTTCATAGCCAATATGCGGATTTAAAGCCGTAACCAACATTAAGCTTTGGTCAACTAAACGTTTGATATTTTCGTGATTGGGTTCAATTCCTACTGCACAATTATCGTTAAAACTCAAACAAGCTTGTCCCAAAAGTCGTGCACTTTGCAATACATTAGCAGCAATAACAGGTTTGAAAACATTAAGTTCAAAATGTCCTTGGGTTCCAGCAAAAGAAACGGCAACATCATTACCTAATATTTGAGCACAAACCATAGTTAAGGCCTCAGGTTGGGTAGGATTGACCTTCCCTGGCATAATGGAAGAACCTGGTTCGTTCTCAGGGATGATAATTTCACCAATTCCGCTTCTTGGACCAGAACTGAGCATTCTGATATCATTTGCAATTTTAAAGGCACTTACCGCAGCGCGTTTTATCGCACCATGAAGTTCTACCATTGCATCGTGAGCCGCTAGGGCTTCAAATTTATTTTCTGCACTAACCAATGGAAGACCACTTTCTTCTGCAATGAACTGAGCAACCAGATTCGAATATCCCTTGGGGGTATTCAATCCTGTACCAACAGCAGTTCCACCTAATGCCAATTCTGCTGCAACGGGTAAGGAACGATTAATAGAAGCTATACCGTTATCAAGTTGTGTTACATAACCGCTAAACTCTTGCCCCAATGTTAATGGCGTTGCATCCATGAAATGTGTACGACCAATCTTTACGATATCTTGAAACTCTCTAGACTTATGTTTTAAGGTGGTTTTAAGTGCTTGTAAACCTGGTAACGTGTAATCCACGACTTGCTTGAAAACAGCGATGCTCATAGCTGTTGGAAACGTGTCGTTACTGCTTTGACTTTTGTTTACGTCATCGTTTGGATGTAACACCTTGTTTTCATCCGTTAATTTACCACCATTCATAACATGAGCAAGATTGGCAATAACCTCATTCATGTTCATATTGCTTTGAGTGCCACTTCCAGTTTGCCAAATAACCAACGGAAATTGATTGTCGTGCTTTCCAGCAATTATTTCATCGGCTGCCGCAGCGATTAGTTCGAATTTTTCGTTTGACAATACTCCTAATTGATTATTCGCTTTTGCCGCACATTTTTTTAAGATTGCAAAAGCACGAATAATCTCAATTGGCATGCTTCCTTCAGGACCAATTTTGAAATTATTTCTACTTCTTTCAGTTTGGGCTCCCCACAGGGCATCTGCAGGCACTTGTACCTCGCCCATGGTATCGTGTTCAATACGAAATGCTGTCATAGTGATGCAAAAATACAGCACCCCGAGCAGAACTCTAAATCTCTAAAGACATAGGAGCGATTTTCGCGATTAATATTTGATGAATTTTTCGCGAAAATCGCAACTATAGTTATACTTGATCAATCAATCCCTTGAGAGTTCAAGATTAATATTTTAGTTGTGAAGGTTTGATTGTCGGTATTGGCTTTTAAAATATACATGCCTTTTGCGATGTCTCGAACATCTAAACGATACATATCTGTATTGATGCTTTCTACCTTTTTAATCAATTGTCCGTTAATTCCATATACGAGTACATTATTTATCTTGGTATTGCTATTAATACTGATAAAAGATGTTGCAGGATTTGGAAAACATTGAATTACAATTTGATCGTTTCCAAAAATTATTGTTTGAGGATCTGGATTGTAAGGTTTAGGTTCTTTGTCACATTCTTTATTAACGGTGTATTTACGAATTACTTTTTCTAGTTGATTTTTTAAAAGGTCAATATCGCTCGTAACACCAGATGGCTTGATGTGAGAATTGCCAACTCCAGAATGATCGGTAATATAAATATAGTCACCTGAAGTTATGGCAGCCATACGTTTCATCAAGAACTCTGTTGGTTTATCAATGCCACTTGCTGCAATGGGAATTATTTTAATCCCTTGTGCGGCGTATTCTTTGGTCAATCGCTCAATTTCACTCTTTTTTTCTTTGTGCGGTGGAGCATCTAACACCAAGAAGCACAAACGTGTAAGGGCATTTTTACTCCATTCGAGCTTTTCAATGGCTTCTTCTAATCCAGCATCTACGGCCTCTGGGTAATCTCCACCACCACCTGCACCTTGTGATTGAACAAAATCAACGGCGTCTTCAAATCTTGAGGTGAAAGGCGCATGAATGGCCGTGTAGGCATCCCGAATATCTCGGTAAAAAACCGTAGATAATCTCAAATCAGAACAAGGTGTCATTTCGGAACTTCTTAGCATCAATTCCATTAATTCTTCTTTTAGGTAATTGATTTCATCTCCCATGGAACCGGTAGCATCCACGACAAAACATATGTCGACATTTTTTGGAGTTGATTTTTCGAAATTAATTCGAAAGGAGTTTCGCACATCCCCGTCAGAACCAACTTTGCCCAATTTGGTGAAAGGTCTTTCTCCATATTGAGCATACAGTAAAAAATCATGGGGTAGATCTTTTAATTCTGTTAAATAGGGCGCATACCATAGTTCTGCAAATCCTCGATTATCTGTTTTGGCCGTCCAAAATATACTTCCATCTTCGTTCCGCAGTTGTAAAGCTATATCAATAGCGGGATTGCCGTTTTTATCGGTAATTTCAATAGCATATCTTCGATTGTCCATTTTCCAATTCCATTGATTGGCGTGAATTTTCTCATCTTGCAGGGTTTTATTAAAACGGTCCCAATTTTCTAAATCATTCCAAATACCCGCAGTCATTACGCCTGCTTTGGCCTTTTCACTTTTCTTTGATGTTTTTTCTTCAGATACAGTCGATACTTCTATTTTCTCGGAAGTTTTTACCATAGTTTCTTCGGTTTCGGCATCTTCGATGGCAATTTCATCGGCAAAATGGCTAATAGACATATCCTTAACTCGAGATAGCGAAGTTGGAGCAGGAGCTGCGCCATCCTCAAGGGTTAAATGCCTTTTTGCAATGGAGCCAGAAAAATTGCGCATTGTATGAATGCTTTCTTTCCCATTTGTGCCGATTTTTATTGAATTGATTCCGTCCGAAAATAATGCGCGTTTTGACCAAATTACCTTTGCACCGTTCATTTTTGCAACCCTGTAAGTTCCCGGTTTTTTTATGGTGAAATCGACATTGCCAAAATCATCACTTTCAGCGTAATCCCAAATAATTCCAGTGGTATCTAATAGGTAAAGTAATTTGGTCGAGTCCTTGACCTTTTTTTTCAAATGAAAAATCTTGGGATTGGATTTTTCATTATTGACGTTAACCAATTGCTTTGAAGTTGAATCCTCAAAATCTGAAGAATTTGATTTTTGGATTAGATCGGTCTTTTTAATGATGATCTTCTCTTTCTGAAGTTCAGAGAATCCTAAGGCGGATAACAAACCCATACTAGTGATTGTGGCAATTTTTATTATCGATTTCATGAACCTTTATACGATGAATCCAAATAAGGTAAATGAACTTGAATCTATTTTTTTTGGAGATTACTTTGCCAGGGATATTTTCGCAAAAAACAGATGAACGAAGAAATTCAAAAATATAATAGCGAGCAAACTAAACCTTATGATCAAATTTGTAACAAATTGGAACAAATCATAAGTGAGCATCTTGTAGAATCAGAATCAAAGGTATGGCACAGACATCCCGTATGGTTTTTAGCCGGCAACCCAATAGTGGGTTATAGTAAACAAAAGAAAGGATTGAGGTTGATGTTTTGGAGTGGTGCAGATTTCGAAGAGCCCGAATTGATTATTACCCATGGGAAGTTCCGTGATGCATCGTTTTACTACAATGCAGTTGAGGAAATTGATAAGGATTTATTAATTCGTTGGTTAGACAAATCCGTTAAAATTCAATGGGATTATAAAAATATAATTAAGCGAAAAGGCCAGTTAGTTCGCTTGTGATAGAAAAACGTTACCGTAATCTGTTCTGACCAATATTGAGGCCATTCATTAAAATGGGAGTATTGTCAATCTGACAATAACCCGAATCGGTTATATTTGCCCCTGCAATGGCAAATAAAAAATATTTCGATGCATTGTCTTACCACGCAGAAGGAAGGCCTGGGAAGATTGAAGTGGTATCAACCAAACCTACACGAACACAATTTGATTTAGCATTGGCATACTCGCCTGGGGTAGCAGAACCTTGCGAGCGCATTGCGGAAAATAAAGAAGACGTTTATAAGTATACAGCCAAAGGCAATCTTGTAGCCGTTATATCTGATGGAACAGCAGTCTTAGGATTAGGAAACATAGGTCCAGAAGCCAGTAAGCCAGTTATGGAAGGTAAGGGCGTTTTGTTCAAGCTTTTCGCGGATATAGACGTTTTTGATATTGAATTGGATTGTGCCAATGTTGAAGAATTTATTAGAACAGTAAAAGCACTCGAGCCAACATTTGGGGGTATCAATCTTGAAGATATTAAAGCTCCCGAGAGTTTTGAAATAGAGGAAAGACTTAAAGCCGAGCTCAATATTCCGATAATGCATGATGATCAGCATGGAACGGCTATCATTTCAGGTGCTGGATTAATTAATGCCCTTCAAATTGTAGATAAAAAAATTGGAGAGGTTAAAATGGTGGTTAATGGTGCAGGAGCAAGTGCAATAGCATGTACAAAACTCTTTGTAGCATTAGGTGCCAAAATTGAGAATATTGTTATGCTCGATTCTAAAGGCGTGATTCGTTCGGATCGAGAAAATTTAGATAAGTATAAATCTCAATTTGCTACCGATCGTGACATACATACTTTAGAAGAAGCTTTGGCAGGAGCCGAAGTTTTTGTGGGATTGAGTAAAGGGAATATTCTTACGCCCGAAATGATATTATCTATGGCTGCTAATCCCATTGTATTTGCAATGGCCAATCCGACCCCGGAAATCGATTATCATTTAGCGATTCAAACTCGTAAAGATATTATTATGGCAACCGGTAGGAGTGATTATCCCAACCAGGTGAATAACGTATTGGGTTTCCCATTTATTTTTAGAGGTGCCTTAGATGTTCGTGCAACGGAGATAAACGAAGCAATGAAGTTGGCTGCGGTTCGTGCCATTGCCTCACTTGCACATGAACCTGTGCCTGAAGTAGTAATGATGGCATATAACGAAGCCAATATGTCATTCGGGCCTAATTATATCATCCCAAAACCAATGGATCCACGTTTGATCACCACAGTGGCTCCTGCAGTTGCTTTAGCAGCTATGGAAAGCGGAGTGGCAAAAGCGCCAATTCAGGACTGGGAAGCCTATAAGAATGAACTTCGCAAACGACTTGGAATTGATAATGATTTTGTAAATCGTTTGATGATTAAAGCCAAACGTGGACCGAAAAAAGTGGTATTTGCTGAGGCGGATAATGTTAGAATTTTACGTGCCGCCCAAGGATGCTACAACGATAAAATTGCAACTCCAATTTTGCTTGGAAAGCCAGAGGTCATTGAAAAAATGATGGCTGAGAACAATATTAATATTCCCGAAGTGATTATTATTGATCCAAGAAGGGAAGAGGAAATGCGGAATAAGTTTGGTCAAATGTTATTTGAAAAACGCGGAAGAAAGGGCATAACCCGATATGAAGCGGAATACCAAATGAGAAATCGGAATTACTTTGGTTCAATGATGGTTGAAACGGGAGAAGCCGATGTTTTTATTTCGGGATTGACCCGAAGTTATCCATTGGCCCTTAAGCCGGCTTTGGCGTCTATTGGTATGAGCCCTGAGACTCAACGAATTGCTGGAATGCACATTATGATGAGCAAATCGGGTCCTATGTTTTTTGCCGATACCACGGTAAATGTTGAATTAGATGAAGAGTCACTATATCGTTTAGTGAAAAACGTATACACGCGTGTGAAGTCTTTCCAAATTGAACCAAAAATAGCGATGATTTCATATTCTAATTTTGGCTCAAACAACGGCCAATCACCTGAGAAAATTCGTCGCGTGGTAAAAAGATTGCATGAGAGCGATCCGCATATTTTAATAGACGGTGAAATGCAGCCAGTTTTTGCCTTCGATGGCGAACAAAGACAAGAGCTTTATCCATTCAATAAATTAGGGAAAGAAGCAGCCAATACCTTTATTTTTCCGGATTTGAATGCGGCAAATTCTGCCTACCAACTTCTTCGAACAATGGGCGGAAGCGAAGCCATTGGTCCTGTGCTACTTGGTATGAATAAAACGGTTCATATTTTGCATCACAGTTCTACAGTTAGAGAAATAATGAATATGGTAGCCTTGGCTGTTTGTGAAGCCCAAGACCGGGCAAAATAAAATGAATGTAAAAATCGTATCGTATAAATCGGTTGAATATTATCAAGCTTTGGCGCTTCGTGATTTAGTCTTAAGAGCGCCATTAGGGTTGATTTTTTCAACTCAAGATTTACAAAGCGAAGAAGAATGCATTCACTTTGTTGTCGAATTAGATGATGTGATAATTGCTACTGCGCAAATGGTTGACTTGGCTAATAGTTCCTTTAAGATGAGACAAGTTGCAGTTCATCCTACCTTTCAAGGAACGGGATATGGAAGCAAATTGGTTGCTTTTATAGAAGAGTGGGCAGTTAAAAAATCAATTGATAAAATAATATTGCATGCTCGAGAAACAGCTTGTCATTTTTACTTGAAGAGAAATTATAATAAAGTTGGAGCGGAATTTATAGAAGTAGGAATTCCCCATTATTTTATGGAAAAACGTATTTCGTCTTGATTATTTGTGTTTTTTGCGAAAGCTTACCTGCTGAACCTCATGAATACCTAATTTTGTAGTTTAATACTTATATGAATACCCTAATAACCCTAGTACAATTTTTTGCCGCGCTCGGTCTACTTGTAACCCTCCATGAATTGGGGCATTTTTTAGCTGCTCGTGCATTCGGCATAAAAGTTGAAAAGTTTTATCTGTTTTTTGATGCCTTCGGTGTTAAACTTTTTAAATTCAAAAAAGGGGATACAGAATACGGAATAGGTTGGTTGCCATTGGGTGGTTATGTAAAAATAGCTGGAATGGTTGATGAAAGTTTGGATAAAGAACAATTGAAATCTGAGCCTGAACCATGGGAATTTAGATCGAAACCAGCATGGCAACGCTTGATTGTAATGATTGGTGGAGTAGTGGTAAACGTTATTTTAGGGATTGTAATTATTTCCGGACTAACATTTTCACAGGGTGAAACATTTGTTCCAACTTCTGCAATAAATGAGCGCGGTGGAATTTATGTAAGTCCCGTTGCACAAAAATGGGGATTGCAAACCGGTGACCAAATACAAGCACTTAATGGAGAACAGGTTGAAAACTTAATGGGTGCTTTTTTGAGTCCTGAGTTTTTAACTAACAACAAAAAGGAAGTTACACTTATTCGTGATAACCAAACTGTTACAGTTAACCTACCTAGTGATATTGAGAATTCTTTTTCAATGTCGAGCGATTTACCATTGATTGCTCCTCGTTACAAATTTGATGTAAAACGAGTAGTTGGAGGAAGTCCAGCAGATAAAGCAGGCGTCGTAGACGGAGATGCATTTGTTCTGATAGACTCTATGAGTTTTGGATCTTTCTTTGAATTCAAAGAAATCTTAACTAAAAAAGCGGGACAAACCGCAGAATTTACTTTGAAATCGCCAGATGGAGAAATCAGGAAAACCTACATAACCATCAGCGAATCGGGAACATTAGGTTTCCAGCCCAACATCAATGGTTTTGAAGGCGCTGAAAAGAAAATTTCATATTCAGCAGGCAAATCTTTGATTTTAGGTACGCAAAAGAGTTACGAGTTAATTGCTGCAAACGCAAAAGGTCTCGGAAAAGTGGTTTCGGGTAAAGTAAATGCTAAAAATTCACTTGCTGGTCCAATTGGTATTGCACAAATGTATGGACCTACATGGGATTGGATAAACTTCTGGACACTAACAGCCACCATAAGTCTTGCTTTGGCTTTAATGAATATATTGCCGATTCCTGCTTTAGATGGCGGTCATGTTATGTTCCTACTTTACGAAATGATCACCAGAAGACCGGTCAACGAAAAGGTATTGTATATTGGTCAACTTATTGGGATGGCTGTATTATTGAGTTTGTTCGTCTTTATTTTCTGGGTTGATATTTCTCGTGCTCTGGGTTTCTAATGGATAAAAATCCCTTTGAAATATTGAATATTGAACCCAAACCAATACTGGATTTAGCAGCATTAAGAAAAAGTTATATTCAGTTGCAAAAAAACGGTCACCCAGATTTAGGTAATGACCCTGAAATTTCAGAATGGGCAAACCAAGCTTATTCATTGCTGAAAAGCGATGAAAGTAGGATGTCTCAAATTTTAAAACATTATGGCACCTGGCCGCCAAATACCAATTTGATTGGAATGGATTTTTTAATGGAAGCCATGGAGTTAAGTGAGGAAATTGATAACATCAAGGAAAATTCAGATAGGGTAAGAATAGAAGGTGCCATTCACGCTTTAATAAATGGTTTGGATAATCAATTAATGGAGATCCACGGAAAAACCGAAAATAAAAGCGACTGGTATTTAAACGAGGAAATGATGAATGAAGTTTCTATTTGGTATCAACGCCGGAGATATCTTACGCGTTTAGAAAAAAATCTGAAGGGTGAGCACGAACTCTAATTATAAAAAACTAAATTCGAATTGAAATGAATGCAAAACAAATAGTTCTAAGGGATTCTGAAATCCGTATTACCCTAAAGAGAATGATTTTGCAAATAGCTGAAAATCATGTCGACAAATCGAGCCTTTTATTGTTAGGTTTGAATGAACGCGGAAGTTTTTTAGCGAAATTAATCCAACATGGTTTGAACGAAATTTTACCGAATTTAATCGTGTCTTTAGAGCAAATTAACGTAACTCAAGAAATGGCTAAACACGATTATAAAGCCGAAAACATCATTATCGTAGATGATGTACTTAATTCTGGTAAAACGGCTTTTATTGCCGCCATGACGTGCATGAATAATGGGGTTTCTTCGCTTGAAACTGCATTTTTAGCGGTTCGAGAGCATCGGAGTTATCCAATTTCAGCTAATTACGTAGGTTTAAGTATTGCTACCACGCTTCAAGACCACGTGCTTTTCGAAAATGAGAATCCTGAAGATTTAAATGTTTATCTTCAATAATTGCGCAGCTTTATTCAGTTAGCAGCAGCGGGAACACCTAACAAATACCCACATAATTTGTTATATTTGTTAAAATGCTAAGGCGTTTCCTAAGATTTTTCGCTTGTCTCCTTTTTTTATTATTTCAAAAGGTGGATGCAACTCACATTGTGGGTGGGGAAATGACCTATACCTATCTTGGTAATAACCAATATAAACTTAGACTAGACTTATATATTGATTGTATCAATGGCAACCCTCAAGCTGTAGAATCTGACAGAAATGCGTTATTTGCGATTTTTTATGGAAATACGCGAAAAATGGTGCCCGGTTATCCGGTATCTGTAAGCAGAAGTGGTCCACAACGCATTACAAAAACAAACTACAACTGCATTGCTGTGCAGCCAAATGCTTGTGTTGATCATTATTGGTATGAAAGAACGGTAACCCTATCTCCAAGAACTGGGGGCTATTACATTTCATTTCAAAGATGTTGCCGTAATGGTACAATAACCAATATTACAGATCCAGGGGGGACAGGTGCCAATTATTGGACGTTCATTCCAAATGCTAATGATGTTGGTAATAACTCCTCGGCAGTTTTTAAAGAGTTACCTCCTAATTTTTTATGCACCAATACCGCACTTAGGTTCGATCACAGTGCCAAAGATGCAGATGGGGATTCTTTGGTTTACAGCTTAACCACGCCTTACACAGGGGGGAATAGAGACTTCCCAAGACCCGATGATGGTGCGAGTGGAACTATGGATAGACCACCTTTCGATTTAATTTCCTGGAAGAACGTTTACACCGCTAATGATCCAATAAATGGTTTTCCTAAAATGCGAATTGATTCGTCAACGGGTTTTTTAACATTGACACCCACACAGGCAGGCCAGTTTGTTGTAGGTATCTCTGTGAAAGAATACCGTAACGGAGTTTTTATAAACGAAACCATTCGAGACTATCAATTTAATGTACAAGCTTGTGTAATTAATGTGATGTCATCATTTTTTGCCCCTAAATTCATTTGTGGATATGAATATCTATTTACGAATTACAGCCAAGGAGCACAACGGTATTTTTGGGATTTTGGTGTTGAGAATCGCGAGGATGATACATCCAATCAAACCAAACCAAGCTTTAAATTCCCGAAGGCTGGGGAATATGTTGTTACATTAGTTGCCTTTAAGAACAATTGTTCGGATACCTTTAGATTGACAGTAAATGTAATAGAGCCTGTAATTCCTACTCTGCCAAATGATACCATTATCTGCCCTGGTGACCAAATTGTATTGAAGTCAGATATTAAAGGAGACGGTTATATCTGGAATACAGGATCCACCTCTGATTCCATTGTTGTGAATACAGATGGTCAATATATCCTTGGTGTTTCACAAAAGACATGCACATGGTACGATACCATACAAGTTGATGTTGATCGGGATATTGCCAGAGCTTTTGGCGATACACTATTTTGCAGCGATGAAACGTTCAACCATCCAATAGGTGCTGAAGATATACCACATGCATCATTTACATGGTCTAATGGTGTTAATAATCGTAGTCAGATAATAAATCAAAAGGGTTGGTATTATGTGAATGTTATGACCATAAACGGTTGCAAAAGTATAGATAGCGTGCGCGTTGATCAGTTCCCCGAAGTAACCGTGCAAGTAAACGATACCATTGGTTGCACCGATGTTCCAATGATCTTTACCGCGATCTATAACGATCCTACAGCAAGTATTTCTTGGAGTAACGGGTTAACTGGACCAACTATGACAACTAATAAGTCCGGAAATTATACGGTTAAGGCAACGGTAGGACTTTGTTCAACTACAGATGATTTTGATTTTGTATTTTATCCTAGGGAATTGGAGTTGGGTCCAGATTTGAGTTTTTGCGATATCATTGATACGTTGATAACAGCACCTAGGTCGGATTTTAAAAGTGTAATTTGGAACGATGAAATTCCTAGTCAATCCTATAGATTGAGAGAGTCGGGAATGTTGAAAATAAGTGTAGTGACTCAGAATGGATGTGTAGAGCGAGATTCCTTAATGGTGAGATTATTCAATAGCCCATTACTTAATTTAGGTCCCGATACCACCATTTGTTTATCGGAAAATCCAGTTTTAGATGCTGGTTTTGGAATGCGTTCGTACTCTTGGAATAATGGCAACAAAACTCAAAAAACTACGGCGTACGATTCCGGATTATATACTGTAGAAATTGTTTCTACAAATGGATGTCGCAGTAGAGATTCCGTTTGGATAAATAAACGTAAGGATTTATTTCCCTCAGATATTTACATGCCAAATGCGTTCACCCCAAATGGTGATGGATTGAATGACCTATTTCCTTCAAATAAATATCAAGTTAAAGGAGCTGAATACAGATTGTGGTTATACAATCGCTGGGGTGAAAAGTTAGCTGAATACAATCATCCCGACGGAAATTGGGACGGTTATATCAACGGAATTCCTGCACAAGAGGGTGTATATGTATTCAAAATAACATGGGTAGGTTGTGACAATCAACGTCGCACATTATTTGGAGACTTTACCTTGCTTCGGTAGAAAGCCGCCTTATTTCTCGTTCGATTAATTAGCTTGTTTATTATTGCTTACGCGACGGATACCATTTTTAAGCAATGTTGAATGGAAATTTATTACCAATCCCAAACGATAATTGTTATTTCTGACTATTTTTAAAGTGCGCTGAACTTCTGATTCAGGGATTTCACTCGATGCTACCATATTAAAAATCACAGAATCAGCTATGATGAAATCAATGTTATTGGTTTTCTCCAGAATTTGCCCTTTGTAGATAATGTCGAATTCGATATCCGATTGGAAGTTAATACCTTCCTGTTCCAATTCCCATTTCATGCATTCGAAATAGCAAGATTTATCCAATCCGGGACCAATAAGTTTATGTATTTCAATCGATTTTCCGATTATTAGGTGTGCCAATTCCTCTTCGTTCAAGTGGTCTGTATTCATAAATAACAGTTAAAAAGTTGTTTGCGGAATGTTTAGCCGATAAAATTTAATACTCGCTAATCAATCGTTTAGTAAAATTACTAACAACTTACATTCGATTTCATTTGATTTGGTAAAAAGCCCATTTGTTTTGTGAGTAGATACTTTTCAAAGGTATTTTCCGATAAAATTAGGAAAATGAGACCGACTTCTATTTAGTAAATTTGAATCTGATTAACATGAAAAAAACAATAATTAAAAATGCCCAAGTCGTCAATGAAGGAAAAATAACGGCCGTTGATGTCTTGATTGTTGGAGAGCGTATTGAGAAAATTGCTAGTTCTATAGAAGTCAAAGGTGATGTGCATGTCGTTGATGCCAAAGGGATGTTTTTAATGCCAGGTGTAATTGATGATCAAGTTCATTTTCGCGAACCTGGTTTAACCCATAAAGCGGAAATTTATACCGAAAGTCGTGCTGCATTGCATGGAGGTGTTACATCGTATATGGAAATGCCTAATGTGGTTCCTCAAACTACAGATTTTGAAAAGCTAGAAGCTAAATATCAAATTGGTGCAGCAAAATCAGCGGTGAACTATTCATTTTATCTAGGTGGTACCAATCAAAATCTAGATGTTTTAAAACAAATCAACACTGAAAATGTATGTGGGGTTAAAATATTCATGGGAAGCAGTACCGGTAATATGTTGGTTGATGACGCTCCTGTATTGGAAGCAATGTTTAGAGATATCCCAACCTTAATAGCTACTCATTGTGAATGTGAAACACGTGTTAAATCCAGATTAGAGGATGCCAAGAATCGCTTCCCAAATGGAATTCCTCCTTCAGAACATCCAATAATTCGTGATGCTACCGCTTGTTATTTGAGTTCATCATTGGCGGTTGAACTTGCTCGTAAATATCATAGCCGGTTGCATATTTTACATATTACTTCAGAAATCGAAACGCATTTATTTAGAAACGATATTCCATTAACTGAAAAACGTATAACATCTGAGGTTTGTGTACATCATCTGCATTTTTCTGATGCCGATTATGCACAATTTAATAATCAGATCAAATGCAATCCAGCAATAAAAAAGCAATCGGATCAAGATGCGCTATGGGATGCACTTCTTGACGATCGTTTGGATGTTATTGCAACCGATCACGCGCCGCATGCTGTAAACGAAAAATTTGCAGATAATTATTTGGATTGTCATGCCGGTTTACCGCTTGTGCAACATCCATTGCTGTTGATGCTTGAAAAAGTCAAGCAAGGAAAAATCACTATTGAAAAAGTAGTTGAGAAAATGTCACATAATGTTGCAATTGCCTATAAAATGATAGATCGCGGTTTCATCCGTGAAGGGTATTTTGCCGATTTAGTTTTAGTGAATCCGGGCGTTCAGACCCAAGTGACCAAAGAATCACTATTGTATAAATGTGGATGGTCTCCTTTGGAAAATACGCATTTCGCTCATGCCATCGATAAGGTTTGGGTTAACGGTACATTGAGTCTGGATAATGGTGAAATCAGAGAAATTAATGCGCAAAGATTGATGTTTGAGCGTGATCGTTAAGTCAAACGTTGACGCTCCATATAAAAATACTGTAGAGCATTTTCTAAGTCCTCGGATACATCACAATCGTAATATCGAACTCCGAGACTGTTTGCTTTGTCTTTTAAATTAGCAATTCGCTTCAATTCAGATTCTTTGAAAATATTGGCATATTCCGAAGGGTGTAATTTCACATCCAATTGGGTTTCTAAATCTATGAACTTAATTGGTTGGTCGCCAAGTTCTAAAAATCTTTCTTGGGAATGATCTGTAATGTGCAATAATAACACCTCGCACTTTAGAAAATGCAGATAGGAGAGCGTGTCCCAGAATTGTGATTCCTGTTCGCCGTCGGGCAAAAAGAGAAAATCACTCAGTATGACAATCATGTTTCTGCGCTTTATGCCTTTCAATAAAGAGCTAAACTCAAAATCCGATGGGATTGATGCTTTCTTTCTGCCTTCCCAAAGAGGTTTTAATTGTTCAATACAAAAATGCAAATGTGCGCGAGTAGACTTTAAATCGGATTCCCAAAGAAGTTCGTTTTCAGAGTATACATTAAATCTGAATGCATCGCGCTGTTTATGAAGAAATGTAGCCATTCCACTGGCTGCTAATAATGCGAATTTTAGTTTTTGTTCGGTTTTCTCTGGGAATCGCATACTTCCGGAACCATCTATCCAGAAATGGCACCTCAAGTTGGTTTCTTCAATGTATTGCTTGATGTATTTTTTTTCGGTTTTAGCTAATAATTTCCAATCTAGATTTTTGATATTTTCACCTTGATTATAGGGTCTGTGTTCGGCAAATTCAACAGAAAAACCATGTAAAGGACTATGATGAATTCCGGTTACAAATCCCTCCATAGCTTTTTCTGCTAAAAAGGATAGATTTGAATAGGACATTACATCTTCGATTTTCATGGTCTAAATTTAATCAAAAGTTCCTGAAGTCTTATGCTTCAGGGATTTATTAGGCAGATAAAGTTATTCAATCTAAAAGGTCAAATTCGACTTTTTGAACCAATAAAAAAGGCTACCTCATTGATTCAGGTAGCCTTTCATAGAAAAATTGTTATGATTAAAGTTGAGCGTCGATTTTCTGTGCAATTACAGGTTTAGGAACTGCACCTACAATTTTATCAACCACTTCGCCACCTTTAAATACCAATAAGGTAGGGATGCTTCTAACGCCATAATTCATAGCGATATCAGGATTTTCATCAACGTTTAATTTGCCAATAACGGCTTTGCCTTCATATTCGTTATGAATTTCTTCTACGATTGGGCCAATCATTCGACAAGGACCACACCATTCCGCCCAAAAGTCTACCAATACGGGTTTATCAGAACCCAAAACATCGTTTTGGAAATTGCTGCTTGTAAATTCTAATGCCATGATACAAAGTTACAACATTTATCTGTGACCTTTGTCGCAGACACTAACATTAGAATTTAAATTATAAATTCTATAAGGAAGAAATTTTTGAAATCCACCAACACCTCGGAATGTTCAAATTGCTTAGTTCATATTGTTAATTACTTTTTTCGATAACATGAACAACTATTTCATATCAAAATCCTAGGTTCGTAAGGTGGAGATTGATTCAATTCTGAAAGAGTACCTCGATGAAAAAGTTTATGAATTTCAAAGGCCTGAGTTCATTGAGTTTGACCCGTTGCAAATTCCGCATCTGTTCGATTTGCCCGAAGATCAGGAAATATCTGGATTTTTTGCGGCTACCATAGCGTGGGGGAATCGCAAATCCATTTTATCAAATGCCCGAAAAATCATCGAAAGAATGGGTCATTCACCCTTTGAATTTGTGATGGAAAGTAAATGGAGACACCAAGAAATATTATTGCCTTTCGTTCATCGCACCTTTAACGAACACGATTTACAGTATTTTTTCAAATCCTTAAGAAACATTTATATCAACCATAATGGGATGAAAGGGTTGTTCGGTGGTAAAAAAAACGAGCCGTATTTAAATGAACGTATTGTGAATTTTCGCAAAGTGTTTTTCGAATTGGACCACCTTAAAAGGTCTGAAAAACATGTTTCGGACCCCTCTAAAGGTTCGGCTGCAAAACGTTTGAATATGATGTTGCGTTGGTTTGTTAGAAAAGATGTTTCGGGAGTTGATTTAGGTATCTGGAACGATATTATTCAACCCAGTCAATTATCGTGTCCTTTAGACGTGCATTCTGGTAATGTGGCTCGTCAATTAGGTTTGCTTTCCCGTAAACAGAATGATGCTAGAGCACTAAGGGAACTAGATTGTTCACTTAGACTTTTGGATCCAATTGATCCCGTTAAATATGATTTTGCCTTATTTGGTATAGGGGTAAGTAAAAGTCAGATTTAATCTATAAAAAAAGGTGTTTGATTAACCAAACACCTTATTCTTTTATTTAATAAAGGTTTATCCGATTGCTTGTTTCAAATCTTCAATCAAATCGTCGATATGTTCGATTCCAACACTTAATCGAATTAAACTGTCTTTCAAACCGTTCTTAAGTCTTTCCTCACGTGGAATACTTCCATGGGTCATTGAAGCTGGGTGTCCAATAAGGCTTTCCACACCTCCCAAGCTTTCCGCCAAAGAAAACAGTTCAGTTTTCTTTAACACCGAAACAGCATCATCCATATTGTCGCCTTTTAGTGTGAAGGAAATCATACCACCGAAATCTCTCATTTGTTTGGCAGCTACGCCATGGTTTGGATGAGATTCAAAACCTGGCCAATAGACCAAATCCACTTTAGGATGATTGTTTAGGAATTCTGCGATTGAACGACCGTTTTCACAGTGTCTTTGCATTCTAATATGAAGGGTTTTAATTCCACGTAATACCAAGAAACAATCTTGGGGTCCAGGAGTCGCACCGCATGTGTTTTGAATGAACGCCAATCTTTGGTGTAATTCGGAATCGTTCACACATAATATACCCATAACTACATCGCTATGTCCATTTATATATTTTGTTGCCGAATGCATAACAATATCGGCTCCCCATAATGAAGGATTTTGTAAATATGGCGAAGAAAATGTATTGTCAACTACAACTATGGCGTTGGCTTCATGTCCAATTGCCGAAACGGCTTCAATATCAATTATTCGGAGCAATGGATTTGTTGGGGTTTCAACCCAAATCATTTTTGTATTGGCCGTGATTACTGCTTTCACATTATCGGGATTGCTCATATCTACAAAATGGAATTTAATTCCCATTTTGGCGAAAATTGTAGTGAATATTCTGTAACTACCGCCGTATAAATCGTTAGTGGCTATGACTTCATCGCCTGGAGACAATAGTTTAATACAAGCATCCACAGCGCCCATTCCCGTGCTGAAACACAGTCCGTGATTCATTTGTTCTAATGCTGCAATGTTCTTTTGCAACACATCTCGTGTGGGGTTTTGTGTACGTGCATATTCATAACCTTTATGTTCTCCTGGTGCAGATTGCACATAGGTACTTGTTTGAAAAATAGGAGTCATTATGGCTCCCGTACTTGGATCTGGCTCAATGCCCGCGTGGAGCACATTGGTTTCGATATGCTTTGATGTTTTCATGATTTTCTTCTTTACAAAACTACATGATCAAATTGAGTGTTGCTTTATGTGTGTATTCTTTGGGTAAATCTTGTGAAATCAATTATTTATTTAACACGATATTAATCACTTTGGAGAAATGTTCGTGCTCCAATAAATGAATTCGTTCTGCTAAGTGTTCAGCGGTTTTTGAAGGATTGACATCCATTTTAGCTTGGAAAATAATCCCACCCTCATCGTATTCAGAATTCACGTAATGTATGGTTATTCCTGTTGAATCATCATGGTTATCAAGCACAGCTTGATGTACATGCAGTCCATACATGCCTTTTCCCCCATATTTGGGAAGCAATGAGGGATGTAAATTGATGATTTTTTCCGGAAATTTTTCAATAAAAAAATTCGGTATCTTCCAAAGAAATCCGGCTAATACGATTAAATCGGGACGGTCCTTTTCCAAAAGTGTATACCAAGTGGATTCAGTTGGGTCATTCCATTCTTCTTTGGAAATCAAACACACGGGTATATCATATTTAGCGGCTCTTTGGATAACACCAGCTTTTGGATTGTTGCAATATATGCGATCAACAACCAAGCTTGTTTGGTGTAATTTATTGATGATTATTTCCGCGTTACTGCCAGAACCAGATGCAAA
>Ga0181553_10001685_pt1 | contig 19665 bp, 17 predicted proteins | sample 011ome_17_FD_133753 | JGI IMG/M metagenome (GOLD analysis project Ga0181553, IMG submission 133753) | Coastal salt marsh microbial communities from the Groves Creek Marsh, Skidaway Island, Georgia - 011502XT metaG (megahit assembly) | ecosystem: Environmental > Aquatic > Marine > Intertidal...
AATTTTATTTTGTCGGAAAGTAATATTCCAACCATCCAAAAAACGCATTTTGCGTTGTTTTCTAATTTTAAAAATTTAATATTTGAACTGTTTAAAAACTTCTCATAGGTTTTTTGTATCAATGTTTTTTTCTTAATTATTTCATCAACGTAAGACAGTTGACTATTTGCAATAGCAGCCTGCATACCTGTCATTCTAAAATTATATCCTTGTACAAAGTGTTTAAATCTTGGTTTTGTAAAACCTAAATTCTTATATAATTTTAACTTTTCATAAAATTTTTTATTACTAGTTGTGATAATGCCTCCTTCACCTGAAGATATAATCTTGTTAGCATAAAAACTGTAACATCCAGCAATACCAAAGCTCCCAACCATTTGTTTCTTATATGTTGCTCCGTGCGCTTCAGCACAGTCTTCGATAAGATAAAGTTTATGTTTCTTTGCAATTTTTACTATTTTATTCATATTGCAAGGATTGCCTAAAAAATGAACAACTATTATAGCTTTTGTTCTTTTTGTAATTTGTCTTTCAATTAAATTTTCATCTATATTCCAAGTATCAATTTTAGAGTCTATAAATTTTGGTATTAAATTATTATGAGTAACTGCTAATGCAGATGCAATGTTTGTTGTCGAACTAACTATAACCTCGCTATTTTTTGGTAAATTTAAACATGCTATGGTTAAATGAAGAGCTGTTGTTCCACTTGAAACACTCACAGCATATTTTGTTTTGTTAAATTTTGCGAAATTTTTTTCTAAATCTACAATGCTATTTGCAAATGTTCCTGAAATCTCACCCCTTTTAATAGTTTGATAAGCAGCTGCTATATCTTTTTTTTTTAATACAGGCTCAAAAACAGGTATCATTTATTTTTTCATTTTAACAAAAACTTTATCAAACTCAGCACCTAAAAATGGTCCTTGTTTAATGCTAATACACTGCATATCTTCTAAAACTGTAATTGCATGAATTCCATGTATTAAAACTATAGCATCACCTTTTTTCAATATTATTTTTCTAATAAGTTTTTTTGAATCAGAAAATAGATCAACCTGAACTTTACCTTTTTGTACAACAAACATTTGCTGCAAATCTTTGATGGTTCTTTTGAATGGCCTGTGATAATGCGCTGGCTCTTTAAAGCCTTTTTTATGAGCTAATATACCAAATTGAAATGAAGATTTATCTGGTGATAAAAAAGTTGTTTCTTTTCTTGCAAATGAAGATCTAATAATTTCAGCATAATGCTTATTTTTATATACGATTAATTCATGTTTTTTTAATGCCATTATTTAAGTTTTTTCTTAATTTCAGCAGGATTGCCTGCAACGAGAGTATAATCTGGAACATCTTTTGTTACAACGCTGCCTGCAGCCACCACTGCACCTTCGCCAATAGTTACTCCTTTTAAAATAATCGATCTAGTTCCAATCCAGGCATTGTTTTTAATATGTATTGGTTTGCTATTTACTTCATGCCACATCATTTGGTTGTTCTTAAATTTTGAAAGATCATTTTTTCTTTTTTCACTATCAATAGAATGACTATCATGATCTGTTATAATACACTCGTATGAAATTAACACATTGTCAGAAATATGAATTTTACTTAAACAATCTAAAATCGTATTTCCACCAATAAAAACATTATTTTTAATAATAATTTGGCTGTTTTCCATCTCAGTTACTAATCTTCCATTTATCAAACAATCGTTACCAATAATTATTTTACTAGCGTTATTTCTTTTAAAAATTAAGCAATGAATTAAAGAATTATTTCCCAATTCATCAATTTTTAATTTTGCAAATATACTTTTTGAAGTATTTAGTAATTTACTTATAAAAGTTATCATAAACTATTTATAACAAATAAACCATTTTCCAATTGAAATATGATCTTCCCAAGAAGAATTAATTACATCGACCTTTGAAAAATTTTTTTTAAATTTACCTATCCACCAATCGGTATTGTTATTATGAAAAGTTTGATAAGTTTTTATCCATCCTTCATTTGTGTTTTTCTTAGAAACGGGCATCATATGTATAGAATATTTTTTTGTTATAAAATGAAGTTTTTTTATAATATCCTCTAATCCCTCCTCCGTAAAATGCTCAAGTGATCCTATAGAATAAGAATAATCAAAAAAATTTTCCCCAAATTCTATTTGGGTTGCATCTTTACAAATAAGCATTTTTTTATCAATTCCAGACTCTATACAGATATTGATTAAATTTTGGGAAATATCACAACCATAAATTTCAGCATCAGGATTTAATTTTTTTAAATCTAAAATATTCAAACCAGTGCCACAAGCCAAATCTAGTATTTTTCCTTTTTTTGAAATAAAAAACATTTGAATTTCATTCCAAGTTGTTCCTTTTCCCCATTCATTTAATTTATCTGCAGTAAGTTTTGTATCGTAAATTTTGATATCTTGTTTATTTTTATCAATCAATTTTTTATTTTTTGAAATTAAATTTTTAATATAAATTTCTCTATAAATATCCACTAACAATGGAGGTACAATTCTTTTAAAAAAATTTCGCATATATTTTATTTTTTATCTTTCCATATAAACTTAAATTAGAGCTAAAAAAATTTATTATTTCATTTCTAGCTATATTACAATTTGCAATTTTTTTTGGATTTCTACCTAATGTTCTATTTGTAAATTTATCTTTAAACAACTCGTTATTTGATTGATGATTTCCAGATCCATCAAACCCATTATTAATTACCAAGCTCTTATTAGGAAAATATGTTAATTTTTTTTTTAAAAATAGATATAGATAGAAAATAACTCCCCAGGAATTAACGTCATTAATCAAGCTTTTTTTTAACATACCTAAATAGTTGTAGCTATTATAATAATTAAATAATTTTTTTTTATTTTTTGACTCTAAAATATCTAAATAATTTTTTTTAATTTCAATTTTATTATTAAAAAATTTGAAAAAATTTATCCATTGATATTTTGTAATTCCCCATCCCCAACAAGAAGTCAATGATAAAAAATAATTTTTTTTTTTATTTTTACACACAGGATAAGAATATCCAGATATTTGGAAAATTTTTTTATTATTCAGATATTTATTTAAGGAATTATTTAAAAATAATAAAAACTCTTTATGCAAAATTAAATCATCTTCTAAGATAATCGCAGCTTTATGTTTTTTCATTACAAATTCAATCGAATTTATAATATTTTTTACTAAGCCAATATTTTTTTTTTTAAAAAAATATTTTACATTAAAAGATTTAGAAAATTCTTTTACCAATATTCTTATATTTTTAATTTTATTTAAATCTTTATTATTTCTAGGTCCGTCGCAAAATATGTAATATTTATGATTTTTAGAATTTATGCATTTACTAACACTGTCTAATATTTTTTTAGTATGATTGGGTCTATTATAAAGAGTAATAATTATGGGAAATATTATTTTCATAATTTATCTATCTCAATTACATTATCAAATTCATTAATTAATCTTTTATCATGCGAAATAAATATTACAGTTTTATTTTGAAAAACTTTAAAAATATTTGTTTTAATTATTTCTCTATTTTCATCATCTAGGGCTGTAAAAGGCTCATCTAAAATAATTAGTTCTGCATCAGAATAAATTGCTCTTGCAAAGGCCACTTTTTGTTTTTGACCACCTGAAAGATTATTTCCAAAAACTCCAACTTTATAAAAATCCTTATCTATATTAGAATTAATAAAATCATCTAAAAGTGATAATTTAATTGTTTCATTATATTTTTTTTGATTAAAATTTTTATTTAAAATAATATTATTTTTTATCGTATCATCAAAAAGCATAGTATCTTGAGTTAAATAAGTAAGATTTAGCTTCTCATTTGTTATATCAAATACTTTATTATCTACTAAAATATGCCCCGAAGTGGGTTGAATTAGACCAATTAAAATTTCTACCATAGTCGTTTTTCCACGACCAGATGGACCAATAATACAAATTTTTTCTCCTTTTTTTATTTCAAAATTAAAATTTTTAAAAATATAATTATCAAGTTCATAACCAAAAGATACATCTTTAAATTTAATAGAAGTTTTAAATTTAATTAATTTTTTTTTATGTATTTGTGATAAATAATTACTGTTAAATAAACTTCTATCATTATAAATTTCATTAATAGAAGGATAAGAAAATATTACCTGACCAATATTAAACATCAAACGAGATATAGATGGAAGAATTCTTAGACAACCCAAGGATAAAATCGATAAATTAAAAATTATATCATTCAGCGGTACTTGTAAAAATAATTTAATTATAAAAACTAAACACAGAAAAATTATAATTAGTAATTCAAATAAAGGTTTGGATATTAATGATATAATAACAAACTTTGCAAAAGTTTTTTCAAATTTATTAGTAAACGAATTAAAAGCTTCCAGATAAAATTTTTCTGTATTTAATATCTTTACTTCCTTAATATTATTCAAAAAATTACTTAATATAGAATATTTTTTTTCATCTAAATTTTGTCTTTGCTCTCCCGCATTAAAAAGTTTTTTTCTATTTAAAAAGTAATAAATAAAAAAAAATATAAATGAATAAATTACTAAAAAAAATAATTCTTGAGGAGTGTGAATAATTAAAAAAACTATAATACATAAAATTATTAACAAATCTAAAAATAAATTTATAAATGAAAGTAAAAATCTATCACAAAATTCAGATATTTCTTTTATTAAATTTCTAATTATTGATGAACTATTTTTTTTTTTAAAGTACAAAAAATCTTTAAATGAATAATTTTTAAAAATTTCATAAGATAATTTAGTTTTTAAATTTGCTATTAAATTAACGCTAAATTTAATTGTCTGTATGTGAAAAAAAGTTTTAAAAAAAAATGTTATTAAAAATAAAAATATTAATATAAAATAAATGTTATAAATATTTTTTTCAAAAATATTAAAAAATTCAAAATTTTCAATAAAATATATTAATTTTGTATCATTGTCCTTAAACAACTCAAATAATGGCAATAAAATAACAATAATAAAAATTTTTAATAATGAATTAATTAGTAAAAAAAAAAATAAAATAAAAAAACTTTTATTAAATGAATTTGGTATTATAAATTTTATTTTTTTTAAAAATTCTAATTTCATAAAATTAAAAAATAAGATTATTTTTTGTTAGAAATTCAAAAACTGATTTATCCATTTTTGATAAATTGTTGATCTCTTGATATAGCTCATATGACTGATAAACTGCAACAAGTGCAATTTTATAATCTATATTTAGTTTGCTTATTTCTGAATATGATAGAGAAAATACTGCATCGCATTCAACAGGTATGTTTGATTTTTTATAATTATTCTTATGGATTTTAATATTGATTAACTCGTACCCCTTACTTTCTAAAAAAATTGATAATTCATTAAACTTTGAAGATTTTTCATAATTAGGAATTTTTAATAATGAAGACTCTACTTCAAAAGCAACAATTTTTTTTTCTGTAATTAATTTTTTACAAGACTTTATAATATCTAATTCTGACCCTTGAGTATCTAGTTTAATAATAATTGGTAAATTTATTTTTTTTTCATTTAAAATATTTTCTAACAATTCTGTTTTTATTTTTTTTGTTTCATAAGGAAAAAAATAATTTGTATCAAATCTGTATTTATTATCTTCTGAAATATTTATTTTTTTTAAACTACTTCCTCCTTGAATATTTGTTACATAAAATTCCTCAATAGCTTTTTTTTCTCCAATGGCACAATTAATACTTTGTAATTTTGCATTCCAATTCCAATATTTTTTATAAAACATATTATTTTCGTTTGGTTCAAATGAAAGCCATAATGTGTTTTTAGAATTCAAAAAAACTGTCCAAACTGAATGTTCATAATATGAAGCACCAATATCAATACAGCAAATTCCTGGTAATAAATTTGATAGTTTTCTAGTATTTTTTTTACTATTTAATAATTTAAATTTTTTTAAATTTTTATAAAATTTTCCCTGTTTATTAAACATTTTTTTTAGAAATATTTTTTTAAAATTTTTACAACAAAACTTTCCTTAGGAGTAAAAACAATTTGTAATGCAGACCTAAAATTTTCTTTAATTAATCCTCCCCTATGCAATAATTTAGATCCATCAAATACAACATAAGAGCCTGAAGGACCTAACATTTTAATTTCATTTTTAACCAACAAATCTTCAAGTCTAGTATTTTTTTTTATAAACCAACCGAAATGATTTTCAAACCTAATTTCATCGGGTAGCATACAAAAAAAAAATTTGAAAATTTCACACTCTACTTTAAATTTTTGATATTTAAAAATATTATAAAAAAAAGATTTTTTATTATTACCAATATTGGACACTACTCTTCCAATTAAATCTTGCAAGGGTGTAATATTCATATAATTTGAATATACTTTAGGATAAAATGATGTTGGTCCATTATTTTCATTAACATCTGAAAGATACATAATAGATTTGGGGTAAAGCTTTTCTTGATCTAAATGTGCATACCAAGTTTTATCTGAAACAAAATTGCTATCATTTTTCCACCAAGTTGAGTTTGGAACACTAAGCTCAAGTGCGCACATTCCAACATTATATTCCTGTTTCATATAAGATGAAATTTTTTTTAAATCACCGTTTTTTTCAAAAAATTTATTTAAAATTTTTATTATTTTTCTTATATCTCTGCCTCTATTTAATGTTAGATCTTCTCTAGATGTTAAGCCAAGTTTTGCCTTTTTTTTAAAATTTTCTAAATGTTTGTGAGAAATATTAATTATATTATTTAATAATTGATGATCTATGTCACCAAAGTAATAAAGTTTATTTTCTAAACTATTATCTTCTTCTTGATAATTAAATTTTTTTAAAGATACATATTCATCTAAATAATTAACAATAAGTATATTTAACTCGTTAAGAAAAATAACAAATTTTTTATCTTCAGATATTTTTGCAATATCACTAAATATAATATCTATATTTTTTTTTACTTTATTTAAATACTCATATAGGTTTTTTATGTTATTTGCTTTATAAATTTTATCTATTAACTCGTTCGTCTCTGCAATATTTTTTAAATTTTTGCCAGGTACTGAAATTGATTGATTATATATAATATCTTTTAAATAATTCATTAGAGCTTTATTTAATTTCTTTTAACAAAAATTCGTAGTTATCGTATACATATTTTTTTTCTAAGCTTGTAACATTATTGCTTATCCTTTCTATTGGTAATGTTTTTAAAAAAGTCTCAGCAAGATTAGTTTCTTTTTTATTTTTTATAAATTTTAATAAAAGTTCATTATGACTACTGGATAATTTGATACGATTTATTAAATATTTATAAAATTGTCTTTTAAAAAACTTATTTAGTAACCTATATACAAAATTAGTCTCTCTAAAATTAATTTCCTTTTCAAAATTTTTTGTTGTATAAACTAATTTTAATGCTAACCATCTATAAAAATATACCAAATCATTATTTTTTTTATTATCTATATTTTTAATAGATATTATTTCTAAAATTTTTTTTTTATAGTTTTGTTCTGTTAAAGCTATATGCACTAAATCATTTGGTATAATTGAATAATCTAGAGAATCTAATAAAACTTCTTTTTTCAAAACTTTTGCTTCTAAAACAACACTACTACCTTGAGCAAGAACCAGATCAGATTTTGGTAAAATACTATAAATAGATAATTTATCTTCAGGCCAATCAAACTTAAAATTTTGCAAATTTTTTACATTTCTTGAAAATAACATAATCTCTTTGGCATTATCTGATATACTTTTTTGACGTAAATTGCCAAAATCCCTTGGATGCAAACGAATAACTACAAAAATAGAAGGATTTATTTTGGCAAAATTATATAAAAATTTTATCCAATGTATAGTAGATACAAAAAGTTTTTTTTTGGGATAGTAAGATCCAACAATTTTAGATGAAAATTGCTCATCCATACTCGAACATACTGCTAATAAAATTTTTTGATTTTTTTTTATTCCGAAATAATTAAAAATATTTATAGTCTTTGCTGGTTTTGAATATGTAAATATTAATTTTGATTGAAAAATATTTTTAAAATGTTGCTTTATTAATTGTGACTCATATTCTGTAATTTTTATTTTTTTAAATTTTTTCCACAAGTGATTTTTTAAAAATATTAGATTTTCAATATCTGATTTAGCGCGTGTAATTAAAATAAAAGAATTTCTTTTATAAAAAAGCTCACCAATATTAATATTGAAAACAGATTTTTTTCTAAACTTGTCAAATAGATAGTAAGCAACCCTATTAGATGAATATAAAGAATTAAAAACTACCATATAATGGAATAATTTTTTATTAATAATTTTTTTTGTAAAAAAAAATGTGATTAAGCAATTATATAAATTTTTATAATATTGTTTTTTTTCCTCAATATTTAAATTTAAATTTTTTTTTTTAAAAACTAACAGAACTTCATAGGCGCAAAATTTCCCAATAGGGACATCCTCTAATTTAAAATTTAACACCTCAATAAATTTTTTTTTTTTTAATTCATTAAAGATAGTATTAATTTTTTTAATATCTAATTTGCTAATTTGACTTTCGATATCGAGAGTTTTAAAAAATAAATTTGAATTTTTCAAATTTTGAATTTTTATACAATTTATGCAATTTTTATGTTTATAATCATCAGTTATCCCTTTTTTAAAAGTGTAATATTTAGACCAATAGGTTGTGCAATTTGATTTTAGTATAGAACTACATTTTGCAAAATATACATTTAAACCTATTTTTTGAAAATCTTGGGCAAGTTTAGCCTCAGGTAATGCATGATTCCAGATTTGTGCATTAGGATTAAAAAAAATAATTTTTTTCAATTAAAACCATGCCTTTCTAAAAGTGAATCAATATACTAATTATGAAAATAACACAAAGAGAGATGCAAATTTCTATTAAATTCATTCGGCTTTCTATAATATCGAATATGAGAGCCTATTTCAGCATTATTCCAATGTGCGAATTTTGGTCCTTTCAAAATCTTATAAAGCAACCTTGTGTCCAGTTTTAATTTAATAAATTTTCCAATCGGAATATATTTTCTTTCTTTAATTGTTATCTCTGAATTATCTTTAGGTAGTAATAATTGATATCTAATACAATCGATTAAAATATCAAAATCAAAATTTGAATTATATAATATTTTTTTATCTAAAAAATTTTGATAAGCATTTTTTGCTAAGTCAAAAATTTCTTTTTTTTTTGGAAACTTATCCTTTTCATAATCTAATTTTTTAAATTTAAGAATATTTTTAATATATTTTTTTTGTTTTTCTAAATTAATAGACTCATAAGGTTTGTTTTTTAAATAATTTTTAGTATCAAAAGTTTGATCGGGACCAATCTTAATTGGATTAATTTTTTTATTTTTTAAATGAGAACAAAAATTGTTATGAATATATTCATATGTTTCATCCAAAGTTGGAACACCTCTCAAAAATTGCTTTTTTGAGAGGTGTCCTGAAAGCGTATATGTACCTGCATAAGGTAAATAAAATTTAGGTTTTATAATTTTAATAAAATCTATAGCTTGCTTAAGAAAGTTTATCTTTTTTTTATTAGCTTCTATTAACTTTTCTTTTTTATTTAAATTATCAAAACATTGCGGATATGGTCCGGCTCCTCCATATCCAGTTAACAAAACATCTATATTTGGATAATTTTTTTTTAAATCTGAGATGGGATGCTTTGCAAGATCAAAAGGGCAGTCATTTAAATTAATAAGCACATTTTTTTTGTCAGCTATTACTGCTAATGTGTCAATTTGCTGACTCTGGTTTTTAACATTTAAATTTGCACAACCTGTGAATTTATAACAAAGCTTTGGATTGCAATTATCAGCTGCATAAATTGAAATACTAACATCTTTTGTTATTTGGTGTTTTATTCCATTTTCTAATTCTGTAACTTTAAAACCTAATTTTTCAATCTTAAATTTTAAGAAAGGTGAATGGAATTTATGTATGTAAATTGGCATTTTTTTATGAAAATAACTTAATGTTTTCTCTGAACAATGATCTGGATGTATATGACTTATATATATTGCATCATATGAATTTAGTTCTTCAAGATTTTTTTCTATATCAAATGGAGGAAAATGAACCCATGATCCATAATACTCACCATCGGTAAGCCAAGGGTCTGTCAAAATTTTAAAATTATTAAAATGTAGTCCAACAGTTGATGACCTATAAAGCTTAATTTTCATTGTATTTTTTGGATAACAAATTAAAATTTACTAAATGAAAAATGAACTTATTTAAATCTGGATTTTTATGTTCTTTTTTTAAAATATCTTGAATTTTAATATTTATGTTTGGAACTTCTAAAAATTTTAAATTTTCTTTTTTAAAATAATTAAAAATATTTTTTAATTCAAAGTTAAATCCTTTTTTTTCATAATTAAAACTTATTTTTTTTGGCACAATATCTGAAAACGCATCTCTTAAAATATATTTAAGGTATCCATTTTTTATTAAATAGTTATTTGGTAAGGTATAAACAAATTCAAATAATTTTCTATCAAGAAAAGGAGATCTATTTTCAATAGAATGGCTCATTGCATTATTATCACTATAATTTAATGCAACTGGCAAGGTATTATAAATTGTTTGTTCTAGCATTTCTTTTCTGAGTAAATTTGTACAATTTACTCTAGATTTAAAATATTCAATTTTTTTAGAATTAGTAAAATATTTAGCTATATTTAAACTTGTTACTTTTGAAAGTAGGTAATCATCTTCGTTTTTAAAAGATCGCTTAAGAATTGGATTTCGTATTACTTTTAATAATTTTTTTTTCCAGATTTTATAATTGATATTGTTTAATATGTTTTTTTCATTAAAAAAATATGATTGATAATGAGAAATATAACCACTAAATATTTCATCTGCACCATTGCCATCTAACATAACTTTAAAACCTTTTGCTTTAACTAATTCATATAATTTATACTGGACATATTCTGTAATTGTGAGCATCGGAATGCCACTTTTATTTATAGTTTTTAAAAGATCCTCAAAAGAAAAAATATTTTTTCTTAAGAAATTAACTTTTAAATTTAACGTTTTTTTATTTAATAAAATATTATCTAATTCATTGTACTTGATATCTTTATCAAGAACAGAAAAACAATGAGTCTTATAATTCAAAATTTTTGAAGTAATCGCTGCTATGGTAGATGAATCGACACCACCACTTAATAAAATTCCAAATTTTACATCTGAACGACATCTTTTCTCAACACTATCTATTAATAATTTTCTAATTTCTAATTTTGCTTCCTCGTAACTAATTTGATTATTTTGAATAAATTTAGTTTTCCAATAAATTTTCTTTGTAACTTGAAGATTTTGATTAACAGTATAATTTGTTCTTGGTTGAATAATCTTAAATTCATTAAAGTAAAATTTACCTGTCCCATCAAAAGCTGCCTGATAACCAAACTTTAAAATTTTGTTAATATAATTGTTATTAATAGTTGGACTAATATTAGAAATAATTTTTAAAGCATTTATAGAGGAAGCAAAAGCAAAGCCCTTGCTATCATTATAATAATAAAGAGGTTTTTCACCAAATCTATCTCTTGATAAAATAATATTATTTTTTTTTTTATCAAAAATAACTAGCGACCACATCCCCTCTAGGTGATCATAAAAATTTATTCCATAATAATCATATAATTTAATTAGTACTTCTGTATCGCCGGTTGTTTTAAAATTATACCCTTTAGATTTTAAATGATCTCTCAACTCTAAATAATTGTAAATCTCTCCATTAAAAATAATTATATAATTCTTATATGAAAATGGTTGATTGGATCTTCTATCTAAGTCAATAATAGATAGTCTTGTATGCAGTAAGTAAATTTTTTTATCATAATCTAGCTTGGAATAATAAGACCCTTTACTGTCTGGTCCTCTGTTTTTTAAAGAATTCAAGGTTGAATTTATTGTCTTTTCAGAAATTATTCTGCTACCAATATACCCTGCAATTCCACACATATAATAATTTAATTAATAATATTTTTTTTTAAATTATTTGATTATTTTTTTTCCAAAAATCTATATACCATTTGACATATGATTTGTACCCAATCTCAAGGGGGAAATTAGGACTAAAATTAATTAATTCTTTTGCTTTAGAATTGTCTAGAGTTCCGCGCTCAGGCATTAATTTATCTCTTTCAATTTTAATTATAGATATATTGCTAAAATACTCTTTCATAATTTCAGTTAATTCAATAATTTTACGTGCATTACCATAAGTAATATTGAAAATTTGGTTAAATGCTTTTTCATTATTACAACAAAGCATTATGCCTTTTGTTAAATCTTTTATATATGTAAAATCTAATTTATCCTCTCCATTACCACTAATTTGAAGAGGTTTGTTTGATAATGCACATTCAATAAATACTTGACCAACTCTTCTACTAATGCATCTCTCACCATACAATGCTGAAGGCCTTATAATTGTATAAGGTAAATCAAATACTTGCTGATAAGACTTCACCATAAGTTCTCCACAAAGTTTTAAATTTCCATAAATTCCTATTGGTTTGCAGTTATATTCTTCATCAAGAATTTCATTATTAAAATCTCCATAAACCATACTTGAGGAAAGGTAAATAAATTGACATTTTTTTGATTTTGCCCAATCAAGAGAATTTTCCAAAGTTCTTAGGCTATGGTCAAAAGTGTTGTATGGATTTTTATTTGACTCATTTGCATGAGAAACTGCGGCTAAATGAATTAAAATATCTGGATCCAGTTTTTCAAGCTCTTTACTCAAAGCATGATAATTTCTTGCGTCTTGAATAATTAATTTGATATTATTTTTATTTAGCAAATCTAATCTCTCGTTTAACATTTTTGAATAAATTGTATTTCTAGATATAGATTCACTACATAAAAGATTGTTAATACTCAAACTGTCTATTATAGCAACTTCATAGTTACTATCGACTAAATCTAAAGCTAAATTATGCCCTATAAAACCAGCACCACCTACTATTGTAATTTTTTTCTTATTCATAATTTATAGACTATTAATCAACTCACAGATTTTTACTATTTCTTTTTTTTTTAAATCTGGATACACGGGTAAAGAAATAATTTGCTTTCCATAATTTTTAGAACAAATAAACTCCTTTTTACCAAAATTATACTTTTTTTTATAGTAACTCATGTCAGGTAATGCTCTTTCATAATGAACTGAAAAACCAATTTTATACAATTTAAATTTTTTCATAATTTGTTTTTTTTTATTTTTATTTTTAAATATAATTTGAAATATAAAAAAAGAATCTTCGGATGAATAGCTTGGTAAAATTATATTTTTATTTTTTTTTAATAAATTAATATATTGTTTTGCGATATTTTTTCTTTTTTGCAAATTTTGTTTATACTTTATCATTTGACAATATCCTAATGCTGCTTGAAAATCTGTCATTCTATAATTATAACCAAGTGAATTGACATTATATTCTCCAGGTTTTTTTCTTTGACTTAAATCTTTGTCAATTCCAAAAGCTTTCAAAATTTTTACTTTTTTATAAATTTTACTGTCATTAGTAATCAATGCACCTCCCTCTCCGGTTGTTATTTGCTTTGTTGGATAAAAAGAAAAACAACCAGCTAAGCCAAAGTTACCTACGTGCTTTTGGTTAAAAGTAGTTCCCAAAGCATGGGCGCAATCTTCTATTAATTTTATATTATTTTTTTTGCATATTTTTAATATTTTATCTAATTCACATGATTTGCCTGCCATATGAACAATGATCAAAGCCCTAGTTTTTTTTGTTATTTTTTTTTTGATTTCTTCAATGTTAATATTTCCTGTTACAAAATTAACATCCACAAATATTGCTTTAGCACCAGTATATTCAACAACATGAGATGTTGCGGTATGAGTCATCGCAGGCACTAAAACTTCATCGTCTTTTTTAAGATCTAGAGTCAAGCAGGCAAGGTGCAAAGCAGCGGTACAACTTGAAACTAATGTACAATATTTTGCACCAGTAAATTTTACTATTTCATCTTCAAATTTTTTTGAGTACTCGCCATGTGCAAGCCAGCCACTCTTAATTATTTTTTTAACAATTCCCAATTCTTTATCTGTAAAACTATGTCTATTAAAACTTATCATAATTAAAAATATTTAATTTTTACTTCTCTTTTATTTTTAATTGATTTATCAATTGCAAAACAAACTGACATTAAATCAAATTGATTTTTTTTAAGAAAATTATTTTTTTTTGTTAAATCTTTAAAAAAAGCATAATCCAAAAAATTTCTAATTAATTTTTTTCTATTTTTTTTATCAGGATAAGTTGCCTTAATATTTCTTAAACTAAAATTTTTTTTATTTTTTTTTAACTCAAAAGTTTTATGTAAAGAATGTACATAGGTAGAATTTTTACAGAAAATCTTTAATTCATGAAAATGATCGTAAGTGGCAACAGCATTTGCTGAAATTTTTACTAAAATATTTTTTGGAAATTTGCATATTGCAACTATTAAACTATCTTTTTTAAAAACTGAATTTTTAGTCATTTTGTTATTTGAAAAAGCATTTACTGAAATTGGCCTAGAATTCAAAAACCACATTACCAAATCAATCATGTGTATACCAGCACCAAGTGTGAGTGAATACTTTTTTGTACTTGATCTCCATTCATATAGTTTGTGCTCTCTTCCCCATAAATAATCTGCTTCAATATAAAAAATATTTTTTTTAGAAATTTTACTTTTTAATACGTTAAATAAATTATTAGCTCTTAGTACTAGATTTGACATAAGTTTTATATTTTTTTTTTTACTCAACATTGATTTTATAATTTTTAATTCACCAAACGTTAAACACATTGGCTTTTCAACAATAATATGCTTATCAAATAAAATACATTTTTTGATTTGATTAAAATGAAATTGATCATAACTCGCAATCGAAACTAATTTAATTTCTTCATCAGAAAATATATCATCTTCATTATTGGTAAAAATAATTTTTGGATATTTTTTTTTTAATTTATTTTTTACTTTTTTATTTAAATCGCAAACATATTTTATCTTAAAGTTTTTATAATTATGAATAGCCTCAAGATGTTTGTGACCTATTCCAAAACCAATAATTCCAGTATAATTAATCATAAACAAATAATAATTTATTTAAAATCTCCAAATCTAACTAATGAACCTTTTTTAACATTTTTACTTAAGAATTTTCCAACTAATAATTTTTTATATTCATTTGAAATGCCAATACCAGGTCTAAGCATGATTAAATCTGAATTTTTAATAATTTTATTTTTTTTTATATTTTTTTTATAAAAAAATGAACGCCTTAAAGTTTTAATATTTTTTTTTTCATCTTTATTTATTTTTTTAAATTCGTCACCTTGAATTTTTTCTAAATATCTTATTTCTTGAACCATTTTTTTCATTTCATTCGGATCAGCAGATAAGTGATGATCAAAATTTTTAGAATATTTTTTATTAATGGTAAAATGTTTCTCAATAATTTTTGCTCCGATTGCAACAGCATAAATACAAGTTTTTATTCCATTTGTATGATCAGAGTAACCAATAATACTTTTTTTTAATTTATTTTTCATATACTTTATGGAATTTAAGTTTACCGCTGTTGCATCAGCTGGATATGATGAAACACAATGTAAAAATGCAAGTTGAAATTTTTTTTTATTATTTATTTTTTTAAATATTTTTTTTTCTAATTTTTTTAATAATTTTATATCAGCCATTCCAGAAGATATAATCAATGGCTTATTGTATTTACATATTTCATCTATTAAATCGTAATAATTATTATCACATGAAGCCACTTTAAAAATTGGACAAAATTTATTTAAAAATTTTGCAGAATTTAAATCTAAAGGTGTAGAAAAAAATATTATTTTTTTTTTCTTTGCATAGTTTGAGAGGCTTACAAGTTGTTTTTTACTGAATGAAACTTTATTTAATTTTTTTATTCTTTCTGGATCAAGATTAGAAATAAAGTTTTCTGGTATACAAGTCTGGAATTTTACAGCATCAACCTCGCAGTCTGCTGCTTTTGAAATTAATTTCTTTGCCAAAGAATAATTGCCTTCGTGATTATTACCAATTTCAGCAATTATAAATGTTTTTTTTTTGTAAAAAGAAAAGTTTTTGTACTTAGTCATAAAAAAAGTTTTTTCTTACTAATAACTCTAAATTTTTTTTTGTATCGACTGAATAATCAATATTTGTTTTTTTAAATTTATTTTTTAAATTAAAAATTTTAAATTTTTTATAATTTTTATAAAAAAATTTAGTTACATGCTCTTTTTCATTTTGATCAAATTTCATTAAATTACAATCTAATATTTTAGTTTTAATTATTTCGATTGACTGTCCTTTCTCAAAAGTTCTGGGAAATAAGTTAGTTATTAAGTCATATTTTTTTTTTTTAGAATATAATTTTATCATTTCATCAATAATGCAGGGTTTTATAATAGGACTATCTGCACAAATTCTAATAAAGTTTTTAGCTTTATATTTTTTTGCACAAGAAAGTAATCTATGCGCTACATTATTCAATTTTCCTCTAAAAAAAATAATTTTATTTTTTATACAATATTTAACTAGCTCATCATCAGTTTTTTTGGTCGAAGTAGCAATAATAATTTTTAATTTTTTTTTTGTTTTTTGTAAATTTTTTATCAAATAATAAATTAATGGTTTATTATTAACTTTATACAAAACCTTTTTGGGAAATCTTTTAGAATTTAATCTAGCTTGTACTATCGTCAACAATGGTTAATTTTTTCTTAAACTGGAAATTGGTTTTGCAAATGCAGAAATAGTCACTTTCCCACTTGGTTCTATATATCTGGATGATAATAAAGATATAAAACCACCCAATCTTAAAAGTTTTTCTAAAGACTGCAAACTAAAAACATGCAAGTGATCAATTGTAAATTCTTGCTTATTTTTTCCTTCTAATGTTTTTATAGCTTGTTCGCCATCGGGTAACTCTACATATATTATTGAATTATTTTTTTTTAAAAATTTTTGAGAATGTTTTAATAATAAAACTGGATTAACGACATGCTCAAGAACTTTATTAAAAGTAATTATATTATATTTTTTTTTACTTTTTATTTTAAGAAAGTCTCCACAATACGCCTTGATTTTCACATTTTTAATAATGTGTTTTACAGCATTTTTGTCTGGATCGACTGCTTCACAATTATAACCAAACTTTTTCATCACAAATGGAAAAACTCCCATGCCAGATCCTATATCAAAAATTTTTAAATATTTTTTATCAAAATTTTTGAAAAAATTATCACTAAAATTTTTTATTCTTTTAGATCTTTGAAAGTTATCAGATTTTGATTTTGGTAATTTTATTATTTTTTTAAAAGTTTTTAAAAATTTATTTTTATAAATGCTATTATTAAAATTTCCTTCATATAAGTTTCCTAAATTGATATTTTTTAAGTCTGAAAACCAATGATTACAATTTTTACAATAAAAAAAAGATCTGTGATATTTTTTTTTATCTATCTTAAAATCAATTTCACATTTTGGAGGGATTTTATAAATCAATTGTTCAAAAAAAAAATTTTTATTACAAAAACAATCTAGTGACTTTCTTAAGTTATTTAAACTATAAACTTGCATTTAAACTTGTTTCCATTGTTTTTTATTATCATCCCAGTCCTCTGGAACATAATCAACACCTCTTTTGATTATTCCATGATTACAGTTTCTGCATCCTGGATTGATTTCTATTCGTTTTTTTTCCTTATGTAACTTTCTAATATTATTTAATTTTTCACTATTCCAAGCCTCTTTCAATGAGACTCTTTTATAATTTTCTTTTTCTTCTATTCCAGACTTTAATTTTTTATGTTTTGGATTTGAATTAATTATACCTAAAACCAAACCATCCTCTTGATGAACCGCTCCATTACATGGCAATACTACTCCACTAGCTGATACGACCAATCTTTGAAAAGGATATTGACAACCCCAATCTAAATCTAAACCCTCTAAAGGAATATCCTCTCCATCTCTTCTTGACCATTCCATCAACTCGTTAACTGTTACTAAATCAACTCCAGTTGATTTCATAAATTCATAATATTTTTGAACATAATCTTTAATTGCAGGATAAATAGTATTTGTCCTTATCATTGTTCTGGAATTGGGATACTGTTTTCTTATTTCAGATAACAGTTTTATATTTTTTGAAACTTCAGCAAAAGCATTATAGTTGGGTTCGTTTTTTTTATTTCGAGGCGTTCTAATTAAATTATAATCTTTGTCTAGACCATCAATAGAAAAACTAATCCAGCTTGGGTCGGCCTCTAATATTTTGTGAGCCATTTTTTCATTAATCAATTGGCCGTGGGTTAAAGATGTAATTTCAAATATCCCAGCTTTTCTGGCATATGCTAAAACATCCGGAAAAGTCTTTACTTCTCCTTCTAATGTTTTGACTCTGTAAAGTGTTGACTCTCCCCTCCAACTAAAGAGAATTGATGGAATTCCCATTTCAACTGCTTGATCAATTATATCTTTTACCGTTTCCCAGGGCAGCATCCTTTGTAGTCCGATAACAGAAGTTTGAAATTTTTCAGTAATCGTATAGCACATATTGCAAGCTAAATTACATGTGCTTACCAGCTCACAAATAAGCGACAAAGGTTGGGGTCCTGGATCAAATTCTTTAGGTCTTCTATACCACTCTTCTCTATACCATTTATATATTTTTCTTTCCTCTTCAGTTTTGCACAAATTATCCTGAAATTTTTTTTTACTCTCCTCAGTATCTAGATGAAAAAAAGTTGATCCAACAGACATATGTTTACCCTCATGCAATTCAGTATTCCATTTTTCATGAAGTTTTTGATCACTTTTTGTAAACTTTATTGTCATGTTCTAAACAATTAAATCAAACTATTTTTAAGTTTCCACTTGTTATTTTTATTTTTAACCCAAATTTTTTTATTTAAAAATTTTTCAGTAATTTTTTTAAATGTATTTATAGAAATTTTCATATTTTCACAAAATATTTTAATATCTTCCCTTGGTTCATCGTAACCAATTTTTTTAAGAATTTTTATTGCCTGCGCCCTGGAAAGCCTTCCATTTCTTATTTCAATACTAAGATTATCTTGAATTCTAGAAAAACCAAATTTAAAATACTTCATATAGTGATGGATTGAAATATAATTGTCATCTAAATCAGAAAAAAAATAATAACCAGTCTTTCTAAACTTTTTTTCTGAAGTAAATCCATATTTTTTTGCTACATTATAACTATTTAATGGATCCCATCTAAAATAATAACCTAAGAAAATACCTTTCACTTGTGCCTTTTTCATTTCGTCATCTGAAACACCATAATAACTTGTAAGTTTTCCTTGCAAATTAAGTTTTTTTTCCCAATAAGCGCTGTCAGTGGAAAATGTATTTCCATGAACTTTGAACCATTTTTGATTTAAATTAAATCCTTTTAATGAATCATTCTTACTTCCATACTCAAATGCAGCATTTTCTCCCCATATTATTAATGGAATTTTAAATTTTGTTGCATATAAAA
>Ga0181553_10001688_pt1 | contig 19648 bp, 26 predicted proteins | sample 011ome_17_FD_133753 | JGI IMG/M metagenome (GOLD analysis project Ga0181553, IMG submission 133753) | Coastal salt marsh microbial communities from the Groves Creek Marsh, Skidaway Island, Georgia - 011502XT metaG (megahit assembly) | ecosystem: Environmental > Aquatic > Marine > Intertidal...
ATAATGTTTTTGCCGAAACTGTTTTCTTCACTTCTCCACTATGTGGATCAACTAAATCCCAGCTATCGTCAAACCCTTCCTCTCTTGTTGCTCTATCTATAAGCTGCATAAATGCATCAGGTATTACAACTGCGTGATGAAGGTTTATGGATTTTCTGTTGATGTCTCCGCCTGTTGGCTTACGAACATCTAAAAATTCTTCTATTTCAGGGTGACTAATATCTAAGTATGCGGCATAGCTACCACGTCTTGTAACGCCTTGTGAGAAAGCTAGCATTTCTGCATCAACTACTTTCATAAAAGGTATCACACCTGTACTCTCGCTCCCATGAGATGTTTTAGATCCAACACTTCTAAGAGAGCCCCAATAGCCTCCAATGCCGCCTCCAACTGAAGAAAGCCACGCATTTTCTGTGTAATGGTCTGTTATTCCTTCCCTACTATCAGGGATATAATTCAAGAAACAGCTAATCGGTAGTCCTCTAGATGTTCCTCCGTTTGATAAAATAGGTGTACTGAACATAAACCAAAGATTACTTGCATACTCATAAATTCGTTGTGCCATCTCATCACTATCCGAATATTCAGCTGCTGCTCTAGCAAATGCTTCTTGTGGAGAGGTTTCTCCCTCTACCATATACCTATCTTCTAAAGTTTTTATACTAAATTCAGGTAATAGTTTATCCTGTTTATAGTCTATTTTTATATTATAAGTCATTTTTCTAAATATATGTTGACAATGAATTGTCGATTGTTACTGTATTCTCACTACCAATGGCTTCTTCGCAATATGCGAGTAAATCCATCAGTTCCATATTTGTAAGCAACTGGTCTATGTTTTCATTCAGTGACTGCATATATTTATATCGACTACTGAATGGAGCAGCGTCATAAATATCAAACGCATTTCCAAATTCTTTTACTAGACCTTCCGCTCTTTTCGGACCGATTTGTGGTATGCCTGGAACGTTATCTCCAGAATCTCCCATCAAACATTTAATTGTGATATACTCTTCCACAGAGTAATTATGATTTTTACTCCAGTTTTCATGTGTAGTCTCTTTTCGATTTATATAAGAAAAGCGTGACACATTTGGATTTATAAGTAAATCCCAATCTCTATCAGTACTCATTAACCATATGTGGTCGATTCCATACTGTTCTCTATTTTGTACTATGTAAGCTGCAATATCGTCAGCTTCCACTCCTTTGAAGCGCAGAACACACCATCTCTTGTCCATAAGTGCAAGAGTGCGTTCCATTTCTTCTATGAATTTTTGAAAAGCTTCTGCTTCAGCAGGTGTTTGCTTTTCGTATTTTTCTTTTCTGTTTCCTTTATATTCAGGATATATACCCTGTCTAAAGGTACTACTCCCCCAATCTGCAGCTATGACAATACTGCCACAGTTGTAGGAGCTTGCAAGAGACTCTACAGTACGCATATAATCGTCTGCAAAGTCCGTTCGACCTTGATGCTTCCATCTAAATCCTAGATTAAGTGCATCAATAACTATTACTCTTTCACGAGGAGCTTCGCTCCCCATATCCATGAAACTTTTAGCCATTTATAAACCTCGGTTGTTCAAAGATTAGCCAATCCGTAGCTAAACAAACGTAACAATCCAAGTGCTTTACATACATCCACCTATCAACCTTTTGTGGCTCGTCTTCTTGAGCGACATAAATTTTTGATCTATTGTACTTGAAAAAGAGTACAGGCTTTTGATTAGCTCTTTTTGCCTGCTCTGTTGACTGTGCCCACCATTTTATGAACTGGTTAGATGTTGTACTAATTACTTTGTCAGTAAAATGATTATCTTTATAATTTTTTACTTCTATACAGTAATTGTTTTCTTTATTTGGTACAAACAAATCACCTTTCATAAACTCAAGTGCGCCTGACATTGGGACTCTTTCAAAGTCTAGATTCGTATGTGTTTTTAGTAATTCTTTTACTTGACGCTCGCCTGTAGCGCCTTTTGCTCTTGGGTCTACCATTAGTCTTCCTCTTCTACGAATAGAATATCTTTCTCTGTTAATATTACATAAAAGTCATCTCCTACTTTTACTTTTCTCTGTGCAGCGTGCCATTCAAAATACACTCTGTCACCTATTTTTACTTCGAAGGGAACTTTCACCCCAGTACGAGTTAGCTTTCCGTAGTCTCCGAGCCCAACTACTGTGCCACTATTATCAAGTCTCCGCGATGAATCGGGTATAATTATGCCTCCATCAGTCGTCTGATTCTCAACTTCTCCTCGTTTTACAATCAAATTGTCTTTAATTGGTTGTGGGACGCTGTCTACTTCGATATAATCACTTTTTACTTGCGCCATATTTCTCCCTTAAATATTCGTTATACTTACTTATGTACTCCTCTTGTGAAAGAGATACACCTCCAAAAACAGTTCCATGTTCGTCGCAGTAGTCGAGCCACATTCGACGACAAAAACTGTCGAAATCATTTGTTAAATTTATTGTTGTCATTGTTCTAAAGCATCTTCTCCTATTTCTTGCTGTCATTATTCCAATCTACTTATATTATCAGTCTTTAAGACTTCTATCTTGTCTAAAAGAGGGTGAGTCCAACCGTGAGATACAATATATGTATTTAGACCTTCTTCTCTTAATAGAACTTCTACTAGCTTTTCTCTTCCTTGCTCGTCAAGTACATTTATGACTTCATCAAGAAAAAGAACATTAATACGACTTTTCGATATACTACTCATCAATTTTCGTATAGCGATTAAAGTCGCTGTGTTAACTCTGGTCAATTCGCCACTACTAAGTGCCGTTATATCAATAATATTTCCTTCATCTGTGACTTCTACGTTCAACTTGTCATTTGTTACTACGAAGTTGATGCTAAATCGCCCGTCACTTAATTCTGCTAAATAGTCGTTCGCAAGGTCTTCCAACTCTTTTACCATATTCTCAATCTTATACGCAATAAGACCATTTGTAGAGAATGCTTTTTTCAGTACTTCTATATGTCCTGCGGTCTCTTCGACTTTCGATAATTTTTTCGTAATTCCCTCAAGTTCATTTTCAAACTCTGCTGTTTGCTCAAGGATAACTTGGATCCTTGTGTTTTTCTTTGTTCTTTCTTCATTTTCCTCTGCTATCTCCTGTATCTGCGATTTGGCGTGAGAGATACTATCTTTCAACTCTTTGATTTTCAATGCCAAATCACCACCGTCTAAAGTTTCACTAGGTAGAGTATTATCTATCCGAGAATGTAAATCTTCAAACTCTCGCTTCGTACTTACATACTTCTGATATTCTTGTTTCTCCTTTGTTCTAGCGTCTATCTTTAGGTTTAGGTCGCTTAATTTTTCTTTGTGACCTTCTACTTGCTCTTGTGCTTCTATAATCCATCTATCAATAAAATCTTCTGGAATAGATTGCTCACAAGTAGGGCAAGTGCCTTCTAAGTTTTTATACTTTTCTTGTTTTCTTTCCCACTCAGAAATATATCCACCGATTCTGCCTTTCTGAGAAATTAAGTCATCAAAAGACTTTGGCTCAGATAGCTTACTTTGTAATAATGTCATATCTAGCTGGGAAAATAGCTGCTTATATGTATTATTTTCGTTAATTTTTTGATTTTTTTCTGCGATATTTTCAAAATCTATAGATAAAGAACGCAATTCTTTCTCATCTTTTTCCGAATATTCTGGTAATTTTATCATTGGAAGTATGGTACTATCACTCAATTTATTTTCATTTAACCATTTTACAATAGTTTTTGATTTCCCATCTAGTTCCGCAAGTTGCTGACCTGAAGTACGTGCAAGCTCGCGAAAAACGTCATAATAAGCGACGTAGTCTTCCAAGTTTAGCAAGTCTATCAAGAACTTTTTTCTGTTCGCATCGGTTGCTGTTAAAAACTGCAAGGATGTGTTAGTGTTCTGATAAACTAGCTGTGTAAAAGTTTTAAAGTCCAGACCCAGTATCTGCTCGACTGTTTTGTAAGTATTGGTTGCAGTATGACTACTAATATCTTCGTCACCTTCAAATAATTTAACTTTTATACTTCCTCTACTTCTGCGTACATCTATCGCATAATTTGTATCTTCTACTGCAAAAGTAAGGTGGATATTATATCCTGCATTTACAAATCTATTCTGTATATCCGCTTTTTTGATGCCTTTACTATTCTTGTTGTATAAGGCTTCTTCGATAATAAGTGGAATGGAAGACTTACCCATGCCATTGGTACCCACCAGTTGAGTGAGAGTACTATTGTTAAGGTCAATACTGTTATCTTTTCCATAGCTAAAGCAGTTATCCCACTTCAGCGTTTTTAGAGTTATCATGAAATATTCCTAAAATTTGTGTTACTGTTTCATCTTTTAATTCCAGAATATAACTTAAATATTCTGCGAGCTCCTCTTCCATTGTCATTTCTGAGTCCAATATAAGAGTAGCCTCTGTTTTTCTTTTTACTACTTTTTTATCAAGTAGTTCTGTATTCTTTATAAGTGAAAGATCGGCGACATCACCTTCTAGCTCATAGATCGTGTAGTCGTATGTAGTTGGGATCATAGCCGCAGGGTCAGTCACCGTCTTTCGTATTAACTGGGGTAGTTTGAACTCTTTCCACTCCCATTCCCAACTATCTTCATCAATCAATAAATATCCTGTTTGCACTTTCGTTCTGTGAAACTGGGTAGACATTGGACTACCTGGATATACAATATTTAATTGAGTATTAGAATGACTATGTAAATCGCCTGCAAACACAATCGGAAACTGTGCTAACTTATTCAAGTCAATCTCAGGCGATACATGGGGTGGTATAGAACCTCTAACGTGTGTGAATAGAGGTTTTCTTATATCTAAGTCCAATACTGGATTCCATTTCTTATGTAAATAACAATACGGTAATATACTGTATTGTTCTGTCACAGTTATTTCATCAATAACTGTAACCAGCGGGTTTAGTTTTTCAGTCGCTGATTTTAGCTGAGTAAAGAATGTTTGGTTTTTTCGTGTTGCTTCATGGTTTCCATCAAAAATAATTGTTGGAATTGTAACTCCACTGATAAAATCAAAATATAACTCTAACTCAGGCATTGAAGGAAGCCTATCAAATAAGTCTCCACCAATGATATGCAGGTCAACATCTTTCTCAATCTCTTTGATTTGAGAGAAAAACTCACGATATCTGTTTGTAGCCCACTTTACGGGTACATTCTTTTGTCCTAGTTTTATATGCCAATCTGCTGTAAATAAAATCATGCTACGAAATCATCTCCTAGTTGCCAACTGCAACCTGTTAAACCGCCCGCTTGAAGTGCTGCAAGAGTTCTGTGTATCTCTTGTGCGCTTCTGCCTGTATCAAGTGCATTGACTGATACATGCTCCACTATATTATTTGGGTTTATAATATAGGTTGCTCTATAATGAACACCATCTTCTTCACTTACAATGCCTAATTCATAGCCAAGTGCCATGCCTGAGTCTGCTGCAAGTGTGTGGTTTATGTCTTTTATAAGGTCATTGTCTTGTTTCCAAGCAAGTTTGCAGAACTCATTGTCTCCACTCACTCCAATAACTTGGGCAGCACTTGACATTTGATCAAATGCTGCAATCTCTGTAGGGCAGATAAATGTAAAATCTTTTGGATAGAAATACATTATTGTCCACTCAGAGTCTATAGTTTCATGAGTTATTATTCCAAGCGTATTATCGGCTTCACAGGTAGCCATCTTGAACTCAGGAAACTCTTGACCTACTCCTACCACTTTTGCTCTCCATCACCTTCTGAAAATTCAGAAGCAACTTCAGCATCAGGAGCATCGCTGCCACCTGCTCTTACTCTATCTAAGAGTTCTTTTTGAGCATCAGCACTTGGGCGAGGAAGTACCTCATCCATAGATTTCAACCCTGATATCAACTCTTTTTCTTCTTCGTCTAATGCTCTGGTTTTACATCTTAGTACCTGTAATTGGTACTCAACATTGAAAGCCATTGGTCCAGTCTTTACTCTTTTAAAGTGGACGTCCCAACCTGTTTCAGGATCTGTAGGGTCGCCAAGGTCTTCAGAGGCAAGCATTACTTGCTCTAATAATTTTTTCTTTAAATTGAGGACTTTGACTTGCTTATCTTTAGGATCGATGCATTGAATTGCATATGACCAACCGCATTTCATTTCGGGGTGATATTCTTTTACCCAATCCTTTTCTTTGTTGTCAAAAGATTCTGTAGAACGATTGAAGGAAAGACACTCCATAGGAATGTTCTTTGCGTTCTCACCTTTTATCCAGTATACGTATCTAGGAAGTATATCTCCAACCATTCTTACGACATTGTCGCCATCTTGATAAGTATATTGATTTATGGAAGACTTCTTAGCCTTCCCTTCTAATTGTGCAAATTTTAATGCCATTTTTATTTCTCCTTTTGTGACTTCTCATATCGAAAATAAACTTCTCCATTTTCAATCTTAAGTAGCCTATTCTTTTTAATAATGTTCTGCACGCCTTTGGGAAGTCGTGCTAGTTCTATTGTTAGTTTATTTGTTGTTAAATATTCGTTATAACTTCTAAAAGATGCTACAGCGATGTACTCTGCCCACTCTGAATCAGATGCGGACTTACGATGCTTGTAAATGAACTCAGGGTTCAGTAAAAAACTATCGCCAGAATAATCTTTTCCATAGAATTTAAAGAGTCTGTCACGTTTACTTGTTGGTGGGTACTGATAAGTCACATACCACACTATAAGTAAGATGTCCGAAACCTTGTTTCTACTATCTTTTGCGATCTTTTTCCAATTATATCGTATCATATATTATACTAAAAAATTCAACTCCTGTCAAGAAGTATTTTTTCATAGGTCATTTACCTCGTATCCTTGCTTCATGTAATAGCCTCGTCTATTGTTCGCCTGTCTCCGTGCAGTTTTTCCTACTAAATTTATATCCACTACAACAGGCTGGGACTTATCTTCATGGATTCTGATAATACGTCCTATGAGCTGTGTTAGTAAAGGCTCATTGTTTACAGGAGTTCCTAAAACGAGACAGCTAAGGCAATCTAACGATACACCTTCTGAAAATATAGATTGTGTACCATATAAAATATGTTTATCATGCCAAAGCTGTTTCATCAGTTTTGGGCGTTCTTCGTGAGGTATATCTCCTGTAATTGCTATAGCCTCATCTCCACTCAGTTTAGCACAAGTTTTTAGAAACTCAACTCGGTCTGAGACAACCAAAACTTTATGACCCTTAGCAGCGTATGCGCTTGCTATCATGGCAACAGAGTGTACATACTCTTCTTGATAAGAAAGGTGTGTTACTTTGTTTGCCCATGGAATATTCTGCCCATCCATAAATCTTACGTCTGAGGATATGATATCCACTTTCGGGGTCATATAGTTTTCTTTTGGTGGTTTATGTACTGTTTGTCCAAAGTAATCTCTGAACACTACGTGTTTACCATCTTTTCTTTCAATCGTACCTGACAATCCAATCTTATATCTTGCTTTATTTTTATCAATAATTTTAGCAAAAGTAGGACTACTTACATGGTGCATTTCATCTAAAATCACAGTTCCGAACTGATCAGAAATGTCTGTGACTCTACGGTATAAACTCTGAACACTTCCGATTACGATAGGACTATCCATATTGAATTTACCTGCACCAATAATTCCTACGTCAATACCAAAGACTTTCTTCGCCTCTGTTTGCCACTGCTTTAGCAGAGCTAAAGTGTGAACAACAACCAAAGTTTTCTGACCAAGATTTGATGCGATTGCTAAGGCAGTAAATGTCTTGCCCCAGCTTACCCAAGCGTTAATTATACAACTGCTATCGACTTTGTCAAAAACTTCTTGCTGGCTTGGTCGTAATTCAAACTTAAACGTAGGAAATTCTATCGGTTTGGTCACTCTCTTATCAACTACTTCATAATCTTTTGGAATTAAATCTTCCCTACCGCTTGGTAAAGTAATTAAGTCTTTTCGAACTATTCCCATATTTTTAATTGTAATGGGTGGATCTCGTGGATCGTGACTTGGTATTGTATATGTCAACGTACTATCAATCGCAGACTGCTGACTTGCAGTTGCGTTCATGTAGATCCTATTACTTAGTACAGCTTTCACAATACCTTTTTAAATTTTAAATATTCGGTTACCACAAAGGTTTTAAACTCTGGGTTTGTGTATATATCTACGAATTTCATTGGCTTTTCAATTTTTTCTTCATGAAGCCAGTTATAAAAGTCTCCAAGTACATTTATTGTTCCCCATGTATTAAGAGCAGGGTTACCTAGTATCTTTTTTACTTCTAAGACTGGGTCTTTCCATTTATTTATGTAAACTTCTACCCATTCTTCATTTACTTTCCATTCATGCTTTTTAATAGTATGATCGCCTTGCGCTATTCTTAGTCGTCTTCTTAGTTCAACTTCTTTCATATTTTTCGTCTTGTCGGTTTTTGTTCTTGTTCGAGAAAGTCGTATATAACCCAAGGCAATCCGTTTAGGTATAGCACTTGTGCCCACGACTCGGTACTTTTTGGAGGACGTTTTTCTGAGAAAGAATGATGTATGTCTTTGAGCCAAATCGTAGAACTTTGTCCATGATCTTCAACTTTTCGTATCTTGTGACATACTAACTGAGTATATGTTGTTTTTTGATAATAAAAATATTTACCAGTTGTATCAATATAACTCCTTCCTCGATGTTTTATGAGTCCCACTACATCATCAATTTGAAACTTAAGTGGAAACAAATTTTTCAAAGGTGTCCTCAACCTTCTCTGCCCAATAGTATCCCCAGTTTGGTTTAAATCGTCAAGCACTTTATCATCTATAAAGACAATGCCATCTTGTTCCCAGATATTCTGGGAGTTTAAAACATAAACTGGGTATACTAAGTCAAATCTAACCATACATTTTGGTGTACTTACCCATGCTATAGTCATCACCTATTTCAAAGTCACAACCAACAGGAGCACCATTTATGAAAACGCCTCTGTCCATCTGTACAAACTCTGTCAGTTTCTTACTGTATGCATCAATCTCATGATGTGGACACTCAGCAAGAATAGAGTCATGTACAAGAGCGAATATTCTACTCTTGAGTCCGTTTTCTTTTATATAGTTATTCATATCTATTGCGGCAAGCAAGTTCATATCAGATGATACAGATTGAACTAAGAAGTTTATACCACTTCTTACTTCATGACTTGCTATACCTTTATCAGCACTTCTTACATTCTCAAGTCTACGCTTTCTACCAAAGGTAGAGTATAAGTAAGCGTTAGCCTCGATAAACTCTTTCTGCTCTTCCAACCAGTGCTTCAATCTGCTGAATTGATCGAAGTATTGATTGATAACTCCTTGTGCATCTTGCACCGAGAAGTGTGAGCCTGAGTCTTTTGTTACTTGTTGTGAAATCTTGTTTGGTCCTGCTCCATACATTATACCGAAAGTAACAGCCTTTGCAGCCTGTCTCTCGAAAGAGTATAGTTCACCGACTTCATCGACTTCACATGGAAGTCTGAATACTAACTTCGCAATCGTACTGTGGAAGTTACCACCAGACCTGAATACTTCACTTAGGTTTTTATCACCAGATAGCGCTGCTGCAACGTATACCTCTGCAGTTGTTAAGTCCATAGCTACTATCTGATTACCTTCTTTTGCTTTGATACAACCTTTGACAATCGGATTGTCACGAGGTATCTGTTGCATATTCAGTTTACCACTTGAAGAAAGTCTACCTGATGTTGTAGAATGTAGGTTGAAATTAGTTCTCAATCTACTATCTCTGTCAAGTTGTGGTATAATTTTATCTAAGTAAGTATTTTTAATTTTAGATTTCTGACGAATATCTAAGATTAGATTTGGTACTGGGTGCTGCTCTGCTAGTTTGCCTAGCACTTCTGCATCAGTTGAGTGTGCACCTGTACCTGTCATTTTACCTGTAGGTTGAAGTCCAATAGCATCAAACAGCAAGCTACGTAATTGTACTGTGCTATTTGGGTTGAACTCTTTGCCTTGAGCCTGTTCGAATAACTTAACTTCTTTGAAGCTGTAAAGTTTTTCGATAGCCTCTTGTATATCTTTCTCCATCAAGTTCTGTGCCTCTTCTAACCTTCTACGGTCAAAAGGAACACCATTATCTTGACAATCTTTTAAGAAAAGCATACCAGGTATAAGGATATCCTTGTATACGCGTACTAGTTTTGGGTTTTTGTTAAGAGCTTCTAGCATAAGCTCGTAGAGTTCATAAGTAACTGCGGCATCCATTGCTGCGTATACTTGCATCACATCAAATGGGATAGACTCCCAAGTAAACTGTGACTTTAGAACTCCGTTACGTTTACAATAATCAGCTATGTAATTATGTAATTCTTGTTCATAGTTACCATACTTTGTGTGTTTTAAAGCTAGTTGTTTCAATCCGTGCGTGCCTGGATTTTCATTCAACATATAGTGCATCAACATTGTATCTTCTATGCGAGGAAACTCAAAGTTGAAATGGTACTCTAAAAATGCCAAGTCAAACTTTGCGTTGTGGAACACAGTGATCTTTTTGGTAAAGAGCTTCTGGAGTAAAACCTCCACGTCCTCGTCTACCACATCTGTTAAAATATAAACTGCGTGATCTCTGCAATAAGCGAGACTTAGACCTAGGATATGCCCGTCTCTGGGGTATAGACCTGTGGTCTCTGTGTCGCATGAGATATAACCTGTTGGAGCGTTTAGCGCTTTGTTTATCCATTCAATTGCCTCTTCCTTGTTGTCAATTCCATAGAATGACTCTGTAGATATATCTACTGGTTTTAAGTCACCACTAACATATCCTAAGATATTCTTTAGTGATTCCTCCCAAGTGCGTCTCGCCTCTGGTCTAAAGGCGAGCATAGCAGGATTGATAACTGGGAGGAATTTATCATCTATAAGTCTCCCGCTATGCTCTGTGATTGATCGTTCAGGTGTGAACTGCTGTAATGCTTCACTCCCTACTAGAATGACCCAGTCGTAAGCATCAATATCGATATCGATGTCTACGTCACGTTTTAAAACTTTTTTAATGTCTGGATTGCTACACAAATGGAAATGGTCAAACTCAAATTCATTCTGAAAATGAGTGACATAATCTGTTCTGTTTGGTGCTTTGTCTATTAAAGCTACTTTAGTCATATAAATACTCTCTTAATTTTCTTACTCTGTCTTTTGGTAACTCACCTGGGTCTAATCCATCAGGCATCTTTTCTATGTTAGCCAAAAGCTCTACTTGTTCACATAAGTCTGCAACTTTCTCTGCAGCCTCTCTCCCTGCGGTGTCTCCATCAAATAGAATATCTACTTGTCGGACACCTATAAATTTTAACATACTTAACTTGTATGTATCGATATTTTGTGTGCCGAAGCAACACATTGCATTTGTTAAACCTTTATCGTGAAGGTTTAACGCATCAAAAATTCCTTCCACCAATATTACTCTGCCCATGATAGGCTTTGCATTAAAAGGAAACAAGGGCAGCTTAGACTTTGGAGGATAGATTAAGTACTTTGGTACTACTGTTCTATCTTGATGTCTGCCTATAAAGGCTCTTGTAGCACCTGTAATATCCGTAATTGGAAATACAACTCTGCCAATAAATTGTGAGTCGTGGTGCGTAAATGCTCCAAAGTCGGCATAAGTCTTAGGCTTCAACCCTCTAAAGTTACCAATATATGGTAGCGCATCTGTGGGTGTAAGTAGTCCTATGTTCTGTGCCCTTACTTCTTCTATCTTTTTCTTTATGTTATTTCTTTTAATCTCAAGGTGACTAACTGGGGCATCAAAGTACTTAAAGATATTTCCTTTGAAACCGCAGGCGAAACAGTTGAAGATTCCTGTAATTTTATCAATACGCATAGACGGGTTACTGTCATCATGCTCTGGATTCAGACATGACACAACATAGTCCGCACCTTGATTGCGATATACTATTTTATGTTTATGTAAAATTTCGTCTACGTTCATATAAATAATGTAAATATAAATAATAAAGGAATTATGGCAAGAATTGCACTAAAAAACCATGTAATGGCATATAGTACTCTTGATATTCCTAATCCAATATCATTTATGAACTCTCCTTCGTATTCTTCTCTTCGTTCAGCTTCCATTTTAGCTCTTCTCCTAAATCTTCGTAATATGTCATGTCGACCCCCGTTTCCGTTGTGCCAGCATCATAATACAAACTTTTAAATACAAGCTCCCATAATTGAAATGTAATAGCTATGATACGGTCTCTTTCTGCGATATCGCCCCATAGATAATACAAGTTGTGATAAGGTTCTGTAAATCTCATGACTTGCATATCATGAATATCAAAGCCCTCATCTTGCTTTCTTATTTCGTGGATAGCTCTCATGCGCTGTCCACCTGCAATAGGCCAGTAAGTGCTTAGACATAGTATTGGGTTATGCATACCTTCTGCAAGTAAACTTTCCATAAGTGGTTCATTTACAGGTATGTTTTCTATGTTTTCAGCAACTACATCTTTTTCAAGTATTGTAGAGGCACTATAGGTTTTCCACTCATATGGAGGTAGTGCTACTAGATTTGCTGACCTTTTTCCTATTCTATCACTTGCCATTATAACTCCTGTACTTCTTCTCCTGAAGACATTTCTTTTTTCATTGCATCTTTTTGTTTCGGTGTCATTGTAGACTGAGGGCCTATCTTTAGTGTGTCCCATTCGATATGAGAACTAAAGTCCTCGATGGGTCCGTTCCTCATCTTCTTACACTCAAAAGTCATGCAGTTATCACCAGGCTCCCAAGTCTCAAGAGAATAAGCTGCGTCTGCGGCATCTAAGATACCTTTTGCAAAACGCGCCTCTCCTGTAGCGTCAACCTGATATGGGCTTACGTATAAGCACTTATGCTCTTGAGCGTACTGTTTCAAAGTCTTACTGACTTCAATCTGTTCTGTCCAATCATATTGTCCGCCCTTACTTGGAAGCGTGGATCTTTTTACTTGGTTGATATAGTCTACAATTACTACTCCGATGTCCAAATAATTCATTCGAACTTCTACTTCAGCTTTAATTTTAGCTAAAGTTAAGGCTGGATCATAGACTATATCCATTTGTTTATCTAATCGCAGAGGAAGTTTAATCAAAGTTTCTTGGAACTTATCGTAATCTCCATGTGTATAAAAATCATTCAGAATATTTGCACTACCTTCGTATCTGCTTGCATTCCATTCTGCAAGACGCTTAAACTCTTTTTGAGTCAGCATACGATTTCTCAGTCTCTCCAAAGGTATGCCTGTGGCAATAGATGCCATACGTCTGAACGTCTGGTCTTTTGTCATTTCTATTGTAAAGAAAAGACTACTCTTACCAGATTCATACTGGTTTACTGCGATGTTTGCACATACTAAAGATTTACCACTACCTCTACGTCCGCCAATCAGTACTAAATCTGTTTTTGCAAAGTGATTCTTGGAATCGTACTCTGTATTTAGACCTAATGGTATGTAGTTTTTCAACTGCTCCTCTGTCTCTAATGGATTGATTTTCTGCATATTGATTTCTTCCGAGTCCTCTATCTCAACTTTATTTCGCATTTCTACTGATATATCTTCTAGGGCAAGAATATGTTCTTCTGCGCTTGACATAGCAACAGAATTATCCACATACTTATCTAATTTATTTAAGATTTCGCCATGTGTATATTCGTTTTTTAAGTATTCAAGTAGGTGTGGTGCCTCTGAATCCACATCAAGAGTTTCAATCGCAAAGATTTTTTCTTTGATCGATTGGTCTCGTAGACTTAGTTTTAAGTCGTCAAATGTGGGTAGAGATTTGAAAGTCGAGAAGTGTGTTTCAACGGCTCGAAAGATTGGTTGGTATTCTGTGGGTAAATAATGAGATTCAAGAGCGCCCCAGGTCTCCATGTCCTGTTCGACAATTATCTTATTAATAAGTGCGGAACTTATGTTCATTATTCTCCCAAATTTATGTGCAAAAGAAAGCGTGGTCAGGTTGCCCTAACCACGCCTCTAGGAATGAAAAGATTTAGCTGGATGCTTTTTCTTTTCTTGCCGCACCATCATAGTCTGCACAAGCAAGACCTCTTCTGGTTAGCATAGTTTTCACACCTCTGACAGTTTTGCCGATTTCATCAGCAATCTGATCAACTGTGTGCTCAGAGATATCCCCTAGCGCAGTAAGTGCATCTACTTTAGAAGCAGCTGTACTTTCTCTTTGCGAAGGAATAGCATCTATCTCACCTGTTCTTAGGAAAGAAAGAGCTTTACCTCTGATTGAATTTACGGGCTTGCCAAGAGCATCTGCGATGTCCTCAACAAACGCGCCGTCTCCTACCATCTGTAAGAAAGTAGCCTCTTCAGATTCAGAATAAGTTCTGACTGAAGCAGGTTTCTCAGTAGGTTTAACGTGATCAGTCAATTCCATAGAAAGGATTTTTCCTTGAATTGACTTCGCGCCATATTTTCCGCCTTCAAAGGCGTTGGCGATTTCAGCGTATGTGTAACTTCCAGAGTTGTCTGTTACGAACGCTGATAAAGTTGCTTCTTCCTGTTCAGTAAAAGTTCTGCTAGAAACTGAAGATGCGAGTTCAACCTCGAATCCCATTTTTCTTAATTTAGAACTAACTGATCTAGGAGAAGTTTCAAGCTGGTCAGCTGCTTCCGCAACTGTAGCCTGAGATACGGGTGACTCCCCGCCTACGAACTCTGTTAATTCTTGAGTTCTTTCATCTGTCCACTTAGGTACTGCCATTATTTTCTCCAATTAGCTGTTTTATATTTGTTACTATTCTTATTCCTTTTGATTCTGCTGACTTTGTTTTACTTGAGGCTACGCCACTTTCATTGATTAGGATAGTTACATCTTTTGTTAGAGTATCCTTTACTCGATATCCATATCTTTCTAAATCCTTTTTCGCATCTGCTTTCGTTTTGTATGAAGTCAAGCGTCCCGAGATACAAACTACTTCGTTTATATCTACGACTGGTACTCCTTCGAAAATGTCTGCTTTCCATGTGAAAGGCAAGTCTTTGTATCTGTTTTTGTATTCGTTGTTATACCAACTACAGATATTAGTTGTAACTTTTGGACCTAACCCCGCTTCACTACATCTCTTCTCGCTGATTTCTTCGACGTGTGAAATCGTATCGCATAATTTTTGAGAAGCTGTAGATCCAAAAAGTGGTATGGCAAAGGCTGGTAGTAACTCTTGAAGATTAGCATTTTTACTTAATTCGATTTCATTTACTAACTTCGTTGCTAGTTTCTCTGAACCTAGCCTTTCCTCTATAAAACTTTGAGTCAATGAGTATATATCTTCTATACACTCTAAATCTAATTTTTCTACGGTCTTTGTTCCAAGACCTTTGATTCTAAGAGTTTTGGCAAAACCTTCGACAATCTTTGAATTCTTTGCTGGGCAACTTGAGTTGTTGCAATAAAGCTGATCGGTTATCAACTCTAACGATGTGCCACATGAAGGGCATACATCAGGAATTATTATTGCTTGTTGTTTCATCTACTCTTTTTATCAATTATTAATATTATACTAAATCTGACATCAAATGTCAAGATTTATTTTTCTGCAAGTCCTACAATTCTAGGAATTATTTCTCCTGACCTGATAACCTCAACCTTACAACCTATGTAAAGTCCGAGTGCTTCAATGTAAGACTTATTGTGTAGCGTTGCTCTACTGACTGTAGCCTCTCCTATTACGCAAGGTTCTAGAATAGCTACTGGTGAGACCACTCCTGACTTTCCTACTTGCCATACGACATCTAGCAAAGTTGTGATAACACCTTCTTTTTGTTCTTTTAATGCAAACGCCCCTCTTGGGTGGTGTGATGTATAGCCTAAATCTTTGAACTGTTTGTTATCATTGAGTCTCCATACTGTACCATCATGAGGGAAATGCGATAAGCCTTCCTCCATTACAGTACTGAAACCATGTTGTTCTAGTAATTGCATATCATCTGTCCACTTTCGCATAGGGCTTGGTTCAAGTCCATATGCTACAAAAAACAAGTCTCGGGAGAGAAACTCGGGAATATCTTTCAGGTTTAAGGCACCTGCAGCATAGTTCCTCGAATTGGGTACGGATTTGGGAGCAACTACTTCCCCCGTGACTTGAAAAAGTTTAGAGGATACCTCTACTTTTTTAGGTATATTTTTCCATGCAAGGAACTTTTCTGTAATGTCTATACCTTTCTTCCCATCTCCTCGAGTGAGAACTTGTGAAAGCTCTCCCTCTACATACAGTAATGATACTGCTGACCCGTCTAGTTTAGGTGTGACTATTACGTCTCCTTGTGGAAGGGGACTATCCTCCCCTTTAAAAATTTTCTGAAGTGAATACATAGGAAAAGCGTGTGGGGTTCTACCACTAGGGGAACCAACTTTGGCATACTGAGCAATTTGTGCTAGTCTATCAAACTCCTCGTCTGATAGTGTTGGTACGCCTGCGTAGTAACCTTCGCTCGCTTTATCTAGTAACTTCGTTAATTTTTCCATTTATATATTATATCAAAATACAGTTGCCATGTCAAGAATTATTTTCCGATATGTTCTAAATCTTCCACAGGCACTACCTGATAGCTACCTTTGTTGTAAGGTATTGCTACTGTGTACTTGCGTTTGGCTTCCTCCTTGTAAGAGTCGTCCTCAAGTACACAAGGTGACAACTTGTCTCCTTGCCAAGAAGGGTACTTCTCGGTATGTGCATTCATTTCTTCCATACGAAGTCGTGCGTGCAAAGGAATTTTTGCCTGCGTCTGTGGTTTGCGTGGAGCCTTCTTCGACTTGCGTGGAAGGGGCTTACGTTTCTTGCCATTAAAACTGTATCTCATGTTTCCGTATATTATTGCCATTGTGATATTATGAAGGCAATAGCTTGGTAAGTCAAGAAGTATTTGCGGTTTGGCGTCAAGAATATGAGTCTTCCATTATGTCTTTAAAGTACTCATATACTTCTGCTTTGTTCTCTGTTAGTGAGAGTAGTTCTACTAAGCCAGCGAACATTTCTCTTGAATTAGATAAATCGAGTGGCATTGAAACTCCTTGTTTCGTTGCTTGCCACTCACCTTCAAAATCTAAATAATATTTTCTGAAGTGTAAGTATTCCTTTCCATAGAATGTGTTTACGACTAGGCGTATTTGCTCGTAGCCGTCTTCGCTCTCGTGAATAATACGAGAATAAAATTCTGGTTCCTGAAATATATCTACCATCGTGTGTTCCTCAATATACTTGATAGAGGGGTGATATTAGTCACGTTGGCAGGTCTGAGTAGGCGATACGAGTCCGTATCCCAACACCATAAAAGAACTGTATCTTTTGTTGGGCGTGCTCTGTTACGCTTTTTCTGTATGTATGGGGTTGAAAAATCTAAAGTACAGACATTGTACTTTAACTTCCGAGAATTAGTGCTTCTGTATGTGATTATTGCATCACCACAGTCTGTCACTTTTTTAATAAATTCGTCTCTTTTCACGAGTGATTCCTTGTTTTGGTTATAAGAAACCACGCTACCGAGTATTTTAATTCAAGAAATATGCTAAAACTTTTGAATGTAAAAATGCTAGGAGTAGCTCACTACCCCTAGCATTCCTCAGGTGGGTTAATCGTTTACTGCGTTAATAACTCCAGCTAGATACTGTGCAGCTTTACCAGAAAGCTTTGATATTATATCCATGTCGGGTTCTTGTCCTGCGTCTGATATGGCTCCTGCAAGCTCCTGATGCATTGCATCTTTACTCACTCTACCACCACCAGTACTGCCGCCTGATGAACCACCTGCTGAAGGATTCTTTTTAACATATACGCCAGCCCTTGTAAGTATCATTCTGACTCCATTTGGGCTCTCGCCTAATTCTTCAGCAATGTCCTTCACTATCTCCATACTTGTTTCTGGAGTAGGCGATGCTTCTGTATACATATTAACTGCTTGTTCTTTTGATTCGTCTGTCCAAGCCATTCTTCGTCTCCTTTTTGTACCTCGATAGCCAGGGTAAGAACCTGTCGCTTCGAGTTGTTGTTGATAAAATCTGTCTCCCATATTTATATTATAGAAGACATTACTATAAAAGTCAAGAAATATTTAGTGTGATGCTCTCCATAAAGCATCTTCTGCTCTCTCATCTGTCCACTTTTCTCCACAATCTTTGCACGTCATAACAGGTACGATGACAGCGACTGAACGTTGCTCTACATCATACTGTACTATGTCAGCTCTCTGATTTATGTTGAGACTGTTGCAATTTGGACAGTTCATGATTCTCCTTTAATAGTTTTTCTACTTTCTGATACAGACTGTACACCTTCCTATTGAGTTCACGGATTTCCCGTTCGTACTCATTTTGTGGAGTTCCGTACTTGTTGTCGGTATCTTCATTCATATTTTCTATTATACTAAATTATTAACCAAATGTCAAGAAATATTTTTCTTCTGGTTAGGTTCCTATTTGACTCCATTGATATACTTTAACTTCTCTTCTGCTGTAGCGGCAATTCCAATCTGCTCGTCGATTGCAGCTATAACATCTGGATGTTCCCCTATACCTACGGGGTACTTTAAATAAATTTCTATGTTAGCATTTGCGGCTGCTATTTCACCTTCGTACTTTTTCTCAAGTGCGGCTTTTAATCTATCTTTCATTGTCATTTCCTAGTATTGAGTTAACAAATGCTTTTGTGAACTCTTCCGTGTTTAATATTATTATAAGTAATGCAGGTGCAAATATAAAAGAGAATGCAAAACAAAGGAACAAATAAAGTCCTTTGTTTTGGCAAACAATATTTTCTGGGTCTAGTTGTTTAGCTGTTAAAAACGCTGGGTACCAAACTGTCACCATTGTTGAGAGTGCACCTGAAAAAGCAAATAACAAATAGAAATATAATGATTCCATATGTTCTCCTTTTCATTACTCGAACGTTACTCCATACTCTTTTAAATGCTCGAGACTTCCTAGACGGTACGCTAGTGCAACTCCGTTGTATCCGAGCTTCTTCCTGCCCGACCACCAACCTAACGTCTTGATTGATTCGTCATAATGATATAATCCATAGTTGTAGACTGAGTATAGTTTTGCTCCATACTTTTCTTCATAGTCTAAAGGCTTGACACCTGAGCGACTTTCTTGCCACTCGAGTGTCCACTCTTGTCCTACAATGCAGGGCATATGACATTGAGAGTTCCAAGCTATTTCACCTTCTTGAAACTCCTCCTTTATACATACATCAGGAAGTAAAACTTCTGATGCTTTTTCTTCTCCTACAGGTCGTCTAGGTACTCCTACTCTGTCAATGATTCCTTTGACAAAAGCTGATGACCTGTATAATCTTTTTGCAATATCTGTGATGTTATCACCTTCGATATAATCTGTAATTGCTTGTTGTACTTCATGCTTCGCAGCTGGTTTCCCCTTGTTCATAGCTTTTCTAGTTGCTATCCTTTCTTGTTCGGCATGGTACTCTTCTAAAATGTTGTTAAGTCTTGTCGTATTATAACTAATTCTTAACATTTCACAAGCTACTTTCTTTGTAGCTCCTTCTTCGAGTGCTGCCAATACTCTTTTTATATTTGCAGTACTCAAGTCTTCGTGACTTCTTGTTCTAATTCCGCGTTTCGCCAT
>Ga0181553_10001689_pt1 | contig 19647 bp, 14 predicted proteins | sample 011ome_17_FD_133753 | JGI IMG/M metagenome (GOLD analysis project Ga0181553, IMG submission 133753) | Coastal salt marsh microbial communities from the Groves Creek Marsh, Skidaway Island, Georgia - 011502XT metaG (megahit assembly) | ecosystem: Environmental > Aquatic > Marine > Intertidal...
AAGAAGAAGATTTTTGTACTCTCGATCGATCGATCGATATGGATAGTACGAAAATGAGTTCCGCGACGAAACGTCAACAACAGCGTTTGTTCCGAGTGTTCACTCGCAAGGAAGCCGAGGAGTCGTACAAAAAAGCCATCGAAGGCTTGACGACTGTTCTGTATTGCGAAGAAGATTTGGCTCGATATTTGCTTCACGCTTTTGGCGCCAAGACGAATAAAATACACGACGCGTATTTCGGCGACGAGGAGAGAACGAAACAAAAGTTAGGTCTATTAACAGAAGAGGAGGAAGAACAAGCGGAAAAGAACGACGTGTTGAAGTTAGCGGTGGAAAAGAAAGAGAAAGAGAAAGAGAAAGAGAGGAAAATGGAACCCGCAGCTGTGGTTGCGACGGCGCCGCCGCCGACGAGAAGAACTACGCGCTCTGTGGCAAAAACGGCAAAGGCGGCGGTTGTTCCAAAGGAGCAAAAAGAGAAGGAGGTGCAAGTAAAGTGCGGAATTTGCTTCGAAGATTTTCCCGTGAGTAAGGTGTCGACTGCGTCATGCAGAGTGCATCCTTTCTGCGACGAGTGCTGGGAAGGCTATTGCGATTCGAAGTTGCAAGAAGGGAAGACTGGGATTTTAGACGTGCGCTGTCCGGATCACGGGTGCGGAAAGAGAGTATCGACGAAGAAGGTTTTACGTTTTCTTGGCGACACAGAGAAAGTCGCAAAATACCACGCGTTCGAGCTGGAACATTTTCTTGAGCAAAATTCGGCGGTGAAGCACTGCCCGGCGGCCGGGTGCGATCGTTTCCTACTCCTGGAGAACAAGGACGGATTGACTCTCGATCAGATTCAGTCGTGCGTGTGCGAGTGCGGGAAAGTTTTTTGCTGGAAGTGTCAAGAGGATGAGCACATTCCCGTGCGATGCGACACCGCGCAGCTTTGGATTGCTAAGAACAGCTCGGAGTCCGAGAACCAGAACTGGATTTTAACGTTTACGAAACCGTGCCCAAAGTGCTCGAGACCGATTGAAAAGAACCAAGGGTGCATGCACATGACGTGTTCGCAGTGCCGATACGATTTTTGCTGGACGTGCTTAGAACCGTGGAGCAAGCACGGCGAATCTACTGGCGGATACTATTCGTGCAACGCTTTCCGCACGACGGGCGCTTCAGATCCATCGAAGGTGAGCGAAAAGGAACGAGCGGTGAACGAGAAGAAGAGACTCGCCCGCATGGCCATTGAAAGATACTCGCACTATCACGAACGCTGGGCGTCGCACGAGGACGCGGAAAAACGGGCAAAGAAAGACATGGAAACTTTGATCGCGAAAAAGTTGGACGATGTGGGAAGAAACCACGGCGCTGGCCCGGGAGAAATGACGTTTGCCGTCGAGGCGCAGCGACAAATCATCGAGTGCCGAAAGCTCTTGAAGTGGACGTACGCGCACGCGTACTACGCGTACAACGAAGAAGAAAACGACGCCGATTGGAAAAGAAACAATCCATTCACGCAAAAACCCACGAAATTAGTGAAACAAGAGAAAGAGTTTTACGAATACGTCCAAGGAGAGGCTGAAAACCGTTTGGAACAGCTTACGAGGTTTATGGAAAGAGATCTCGAAGATTTCGGAAACTATGATCAAAGCGATTACGCCCAAGCCGTGGAGCATAAACAAAAAGAGGCAGAAGGAGAGAAAGATTTGCAAACTCCAAGAAACAAGGAGGATAGACCGATTATTTTGAGAGGAGATGGATTGTCTTTTGAGGAGTTCAAGAGGAAAGTGTGCGAACTGACGAGTTTGACGAAGAAATCTTTCGAAACTTTATCGAACCAGATTCACAAAGGTTTTGGATCATCAATTACCAATGGAACGCCACCCTTGGGAGTGAAAACGACTAGCGTCTCAAAGGACGACCCAATGGAGATTTAGTGAGAGAAAGAGAGAGAGTCGGAAAGAAATATATAATAACAGATACACGACGACGAGTAGAAACCACTTAGCAGCGAGAGAGATACACAGCGGCAGCGCAGAGCACCACAAATAGAAAGCGTTAATACGAGAGATACAAATAATATACCTTATTCGATATTCTTGTATTATTGTCGGAATACTTCAATTACAAACACAACTATTTCACGCGCTATAAACCTATTTATTGTTTGGTATTAAGATTTCTTCAATTTTCCTGCCATCTTCACGATAGGAGTTTCCAAGTCGTGTTCGCAAATCACAACTCCTTCTGGAATATCTAAATTGGCAATCTTAACGTTATCTTTCACGTTCATGTTCGATACGTCCACGAAAAACGCCTCTGGAATCTGATCGCTCCGACATTTCACCTTGATCGTCTTCCTCGTGTGACTCACAAACGCGCCTAGCTTGGTCCCCGGACAGTCATCCTGTCCCGTCACTTTCACCGGTATCGGTACTTTTACAATCGTCTCCGGATCGACTCGCATGAACGTGATATTATTCACCTGATTCTTATACGCGTGCATTTGTATTTGCTGCGGAATCGCTTTAACCGTCCGTTTCCCATCGTCCAAAACGATATCGATAAGTTTCGTTCTCAAACCATATTTCGTAAACTTTCGCAAAAGTTTCTCCACCTCTCTCTCGCTCACCGCGCACACTTCGCTCGTCTTTTCTATTTCTCCTTGCTTAAATACCGCGCACGGGATAAAACCGTCTTTGCGCGCTCTGTTCGCCGAGAGTCGTCCGGCTTTTTCTCGGTCATGCGCGATCAGTCGTAGTGTTGTACTATTAGTATTAGTATCAGACGATGATGACGAATCTGCGGCGGAGTTTCGTCTCTCTTCTTCGTTCGATTTGGTGAACTCACCACCACCACCAAATTCTTTGTCTTCTTCTTCTTCTTGTTGTTGTTGTTGTTCCCTCAGAAGATGAAGAGAGGACGAAGAGAAACCTCTCGCTCCATTTCCTCCTCCTTCTCTCAGAAGCGATGTCCGAGACAGTCGTAACAACGCCACGACTGCGCCGGCGAAAGAACCTCCAGGAGGAGCAGCCATCTTTTTTCTCAAGATGATTTTGTTGTTTAATTCTGTGGAATAAAAATCCACTCTTCACAAGAAAAAAACAGTTCGTAAGACTTCTTCTTTGTCTTCTTCTTTATCGTGTAGGTATGAACACCACGCCATCATCATCATCATCATCATCACCAGAAGAAGAAGAAGCGCTGCTTTTTGAACGACAAACGCTCTCGGTTTTAAAGAGAGAGCTGGAAAGTTTACCTTCTTCTTCCTCTTCCTCCTCTTTATTAAAGAATAACACGAATGGGAATGATGCGAACAACAACAACAGAAAGGTATGAATGAGATAATTTGTTGTTGTTGTTGTTTATATATAGTATTCTCATTATCTGACTTTTGATTTCGCTCTCTTCCTCGTCATCGTCGACGTTTATTAGGTGTACAAACAAAGAGGGAACGTCTATTATCTCGTCACGAAGGAGGAGGTGTTGAGAGAAACCGAGAAGAAAATGGTAAGAATAACGGAGAGAGTTTAGGTCGTCTTTTGAGTGAACTCTCTTCTCTCTCTTCGAGCTTTATATATAAGCCGAGGATGATGACCAATACGGTTGAAGAACAAAAACAAAAACAACAACGTTTTCGAGAAACGATTCAAAGACAACGCGAGAAACTTCCGATTTACGCGTCCAAAGATGAACTCGTCGCGCACATCGAACAGAACGAGACGGTTATTATTCTCGGCGAAACCGGGTCCGGGAAGACGACGCAAATACCGCAGTTTGTGTACGAACGGATGATGACGATGAAAAAGGAGAATAAGAACAACAACACGGAATTTGAGTCAAATTTTCCTCCTAGAAAAGAAAAAGGAACGATGGTTGCCGTGACGCAACCGAGACGGGTCGCCGCAGTATCCGTGGCGAAACGAGTGAGTCAAGAAATAGGCGACGGAGGGAAGTTAGGCGATTTGGTCGGGTACGGCATTCGTTTCGACGACTGTTCGAGCGAGCAAACGAGGATCAAATTTTTCACGGACGGGATGTTATTAAGAGAGGCGTTGAATGATCCACTCTTGTCGAGATATGGGGCAATTTTAGTCGACGAGGCGCACGAGAGAACGTTGCAGACGGATTTCTTGTTAGGAACGCTGAAAGCGATTCAAGAAAAACGGAGGATGAATATACTCGAGAAAGACGACGACAACGATAACAACAACAACAACAACAAAAGAAAGAAAAGAAAGAAGAGACCACCTCCACCTCCGCTGAAGCTGATAATTATGTCCGCAACGCTCGACGCGTCTTCGTTCTCTGATTTCTTTGATGCGTGTCCAATCATATACATCAAAGGCAGAACGTTCCCGGTGGAAACGTATTATTTGAAGGAACCTGAGGAAGACTACATCGATGCCGCGTTGTGTTCGGTGATGCAAATAAACGAGGACGAAAAAGATATCAAAGGTGATGTTCTCGTCTTTCTCACCGGACAAGAGGAAATTGAAAGTTTAGGGAAACTGCTCACCCAAAGAGGGAAGGATACGTATCCGCAACTCAACGTCGTTCTTCTCTTCGCAGCTATGCCTGCGGAGGAACAGATGAAAGTCTTCGAAGAAACACCCAAAGGTACGCGTAAAATTGTTTTAGCGACGAATATCGCGGAAACTTCGCTCACAATTCCCGGCATTCGATACGTCGTTGATACTGGTTTGACGAAAATGCGCACTTTCAAAGCGAAATCTGGCGTAGAAGAGCTGAAAGTTGTCCCAATTGCGCGTTCGCAAGCGACCCAGAGGTGCGGCAGAGCCGGAAGAGAAGCGCCTGGGAAGTGCTATCGGCTGTATACGGAAGATACGATGTTTTCGTTGGCTGAACAGGTTGTCCCAGAACTCCTTCGAACGAACTTAGCTGGTGTCGTTTTGATGCTCAAAGCCATGGGAGTAAACGACGTGTTGACTTTTCCTTTCATCGACAAACCGAGCACGGAAGGCTTGTTGAGAAGTTTAGAACTTCTGTATTCACTCGGCGCGTTGGATGACAAAGGTGAGTTGAATAAGATAGGAAGACAAATGAGCAAGTTTCCGTTAGAACCGATGGCGTGTAAATGCATCATCGAGAGTCGAAATCAAAAGTGCACAGAGGAGATTGTCGCAATTTTAGCCATGTTGAGCACGGAAAATGTGTTTGTGGGGAGATCTATTCAAGTGGCGAAGCACAAGACGGGAGACCACATGACGCTATTGAATTTATACGCGGATTATTCAAAAGTCTCTCGAAATGGGAAGAAAAAATGGTGTAATAGCCACGGAGTTTCGTTTCGAGCAATGAATAAAGCGGAGAAGATCAAAGAGCAGTTGAGTCGAAGCATAGGGCACATCGAAGATTGGGACGAGGATGAGGAGAAGGACGAAGAACGAGAAGGCGAAGAGAAAGAAGAAAAGCAGGAAAAAGAAAACAAGTCTGTGCGAATACGCAAAGCACTCACGGCTGGTTTCTTCATGAATGCGGCAAAAAAGGAGTCAATTTCCGATGGCAGTGGCGGCGGCAGTAACAGTATGTTTGTGACTCTGATTGGCGGGAACAGACTTTTCGTGCACCCAAGTTCGACCACGTTTCACAAGTTTTCTTCGAGAGAGACAGCCAAAGAAGCGGTTGGGATCTCTTCCTCCTACATCATCTTCAACGAGTTGATACGAACGAATAAATTGTACGCGAGAGACGTTTCAGTCATAGAAGGCGAGTGGCTGACTGAATTTGGTTCACGAGTGTTCGGTACTCAACGATAGATGTTCTGCGCTTGTCTGAATAGGAGTAGTTTTATGAAATAGGTAGAGAATAATTCAGCGAACCCACATAAAGAGAGCTTTTTCTTTCTTTTTCCTTTTTTTCTTCTTTCCTAAATCCAAAATTCTTTTTTTTTATTCTTTTCCCCATTGTCCCGAAAACAGCACATTTAAGGAAAAACTACGGATTCCCCTGTTTTCAATTTTTATATTGAACTATTACGCACGCATGAATACATCTTAATACGGGAAATTATTCGTATGAAAATTAATTCAATATTTTATTAATTCTTCTTTTCATCATTAATGTATATATTCCTATTAAATCATATTATATTGGATTGATATGGGTCCAGTTAAATATATACATCTATTATCATTCCAACGAATCCAATAAAAATAATGTTACCCTCATTTAGATATTTAAATATCGATTTTATTTTTATTTTTCTCGAAATAAAAACCATTTAAATACATTTTACAGATCAATCCCGAGAAATAATCGTATCGATTAATATTTAGCGTACGAATAAAAATATCAAGTAATACGAAGCAAGAATAAATGGGGAAATCGAGGAACCGATGGTAGAATTTCCAAGTCAAAAAAACAAATCAGTCTCTCTAGTGAAAATCCGGAGACAATGCACCCAAACGTGCGCGTAAAACTCGGTTTGAACGATTAAAACGAGACATAGACACTGCTAGTAGTCTATTGCAGGCTTAATGCGGGAGTTTTCGCGCGTTCAGCCGAATCCGAAAAAAAAAAGTTGTCATGCTCTCATGCAAAAGGAGGAAGGAGACGGGAGGAAACGGCAGGGAAGAAATCGCCACAAAAAGAGTATAAAAAAAGGATGAAAGGAGAAGAAGAAGACGAGGACGGCCGGCCGCCAAACGTCACCGGGTCCATCACCTTCACTCCGAGTGCGCCTTCTTCTTCTTCTTCTTTAAATCAGCAGAGCGCAAAGAAAAAAGAACGGAAGACGATGGCTTTTTCCTCTTCTCAACAAATTTCAATCGCCGTTTCCGCGTGTACGCTCGTCTTGGCTATACTCTTCGATCAAATAGGAAAGAGAAGGAGGAGGAATAGACTAAAGAATGATCAAAAGAAGAAAGTTAAAGATTGTGGAGCGTTCGTGGAGATCGTAGACATCCCGTGTCCTCCGCCGCCGGAGAAACACGTCGTTCGGAAATTGGCCAATTTGAAGTTTGTCCTGAAAGATATCTTTGAAGTGAGTGGGAGAAAGGATGAGAACGATTCGTCGTGCGGGTTCGGGTCGCCAAAGTGGAAAGAGTTTATGAAAGAAAAGAGGGAAAATAGCAATAGCAACGGAAACAACGCCGGCGTGCACAGAGTGAAAAACGCAGCCATAATGGATATGTTGTTGAAAAACGGCGCTTCCTTGGTCGGCATCACCCACATGGACGAGCTCGCCTACTCCATCGACGGCCAAAATGAACACTATGGAACGCCAATAAATCCAGCTGCCGATAAGAGATTACCGGGTGGTTCGTCCTCAGGATCGGCAGTCGCTGTTGCATCGAGACTGAGAGACTGTGATTTTGGCATTGGAACTGACAGCGCGGGTTCCGTGCGCGTGCCGGCGGCATATTGCGGCGTGTATGGCTTTCGCCCGTCCCACGGGATGGTTTCCACGAAGGGATGTCAAGATTTTGCCAAGACGTTCGATACCGTCGGATGGTTTGCCAAAGGCTCAAAAACATTGAAAGATGTCGGTGACGTCCTGTTAAAGCCCGCGGACGATGAAAAATACGGCATCAAAGAACCGAAGCAGTTTGCCATCCTTACGGATTTGATGAAACTGGCTGATCCGCAAGGTTCAGCGGCAGTAGCTAGTGCTTTGAAAGCGTTCGGATATGACGATAGATACGCGGGCAAGGTTTCAAAATTAGATTTAGGCGAACGATTGAAAATGTTATGTCCGAGTTTACGAACAGATACGAGTGGTAAGACGGGTTTAGAGTTGATCAGGGACAAGATGCACGCCACGATGGGTTTTGAAATTCACGAAGCTTTGAAAGAATTTCTCGCCTTTCTTGAAAAACAGGATGGCAGCGATCAAGCTACTGCTACTGCTACTGCTACCATCTCGAACAAGACGACGACGACGACGACGACGAGTGGTTTAGGAAAATTCACCGCGCAACGGATCGAAAATGCAAAGAAAATAACCGAGCAGGATTACGAAAACTTGATGAAAGTGAGAGGTGAAATCCGAGAAGTTATGGATCAAATCATGGATAACGGAACGGTTTTGATCTTCCCAACCGTCCCGGGCGTCGCTCCAATGCGTGAAGGACGCTCGGAAGAAGAAGTTCAAGCGTGGAGGATGAAAACATTCCAGTTTTTAGCGATAGCCTCCTTTTGTGGATTGCCCCAAGTCGCCATTCCTTTGCGGTATCCCGACGCGGAAGGACCGCACTCGGTTTCCCTCCTCGGAGGATTCCAAACCGATAAGATGCTTCTCGAGTGCGCTTTTAGATATTCAGCGCAAATGCAGGAGCACTTCCCGAATTACGTGATCACGGAAATGATGAAAAGCAATCCGGCTCCGAAAGTCCCGGGCGAAGAGGAGAAAGTGAATGGAAACAAAGCGTTTGCGGAAGGCAAATACGAAGACGCGATATCGTGGTACGACAAAGCGCTCGAAAAGAAAAAGTTACCGGCATATTACGCTAACAGAGCTTTAGTGTATCTGAAAATGGGCAAAATGGAAGAAGTCGAGAAGGATTGCACAGAAGCGTTGGAGATGGACGGTAAATACGTAAAGGCGTACTTGCGAAGGGCGAAAGCGAGAATGATATTAGGCAGCTTTTTAGAAGCCGCGATGGATTACGAGGAAGCTTTAAGGTTAGAGCCGACCAACAGAGAGGCGAGGAGCGAGATGGCGAACATGCAAAAGCACTTAGAAAGTGGGGCCATGGACGCGTCCATGCCGAAAGACGATTTGGAAATAGCTAGAAGTTTCATTTAATACTAATGCAAGAAGTTTTGTTAAATACATACATGTCACACAAATAAATAAAGATGTAATAATTTTATAATTTTCGTCTCAAAGTCTCGACCTGAGAGCTGATCCGTATTTCCCGCTCAATACCTTTCCTTTTGTTCCTACTATGGTCGTTCCTGGAGGCACGTCGTGGACCAACACCGCGCTCGAGCCAATTTTACAATCATCCGCTACTTTTACGTTTCCTAATATGCTCGCGTTACTACCAACCACGACGCGTTTGCCTAACTTTGGATGCCTATCGCCTCTAGTTTTCCCAGTCCCACCTAACGTGACCCCGTGAAATAACGTGCACCCGTCCCCGATGACGGCAGTTTCCCCGACCACGATACTCGTCGCGTGGTCAATCATCACCCCGCGACCAAACATCGCGGCGGGATGTAAGTCCATCCCAAACGTCTCCGACACTAACGATTGCATGTAGCACGCTAACGGTTTCCTCCCGTGTCCCCACAACCAATGACTCACTCTTTGCGTCTGTAACCCGTGGAACCCTTTATAAAAGAGAAAGCAGTGCGTCGGGTTTGGACACGCCGGGTCTCGTTCCACGCACGCGCGAATATCCGTAGCCGCACAATAGGAGATTACTGGTTCCTTTTGCATGGCTTCGAACATCAACTCTTGCCATTGTCCGGCTAATACTTGCGCGTTGGCGATTTTTGAGCTCAACACGTACGATAACGACTTCTCGAACGTCGGTTGGTTCAATATTTTGCTATAAATCAGTCCTCCCAAAAGAGGTTCTTGGGAAACCAATTCGCGCGCGCCGTCTTTGATATCATTCCACAGGGTATCCACAAATTCCCGTTTCTCTTCGTCCGTTCGTTCGTATTCGTCCTTCTGTCTCGATGACGACGACGGGGTTTCTTCTCGGTTTCGGTATAAACTGTCCTCTCTCTCCATCCTTTTTTACATATGTTATCAGAGATATCTAAACTCTTGTTTAACAAACAACAACAACAACAACAAACGCGCCAAATGCAACTCTCTCTCTCTCTCTCTCTCTCCTTCCGTGCGATCGTTCAGTGTGGAAATTCCTCCCTTCTGCAGAAGCAGCACAGCGGCAGAATGATGAGAGTTGTTGTCGTCGTCGTCGACGTCGTCGGCCGAGTAGTGCGTGCGGCGCGTGAGGCGGCGAAAAGAAAAGTGCAGAATTTTTTCCTTCTTTTTTTCCAAAACGAAGTGAACTTTATCCACTTTTCACTTTTCCCCTTTAAAATAGAGAACATCTTTTCGGAGGAGCGGAAACGATGACAACAACACCGACGATGATGCAAAAAGCGATGTTTGGCACGGCCTCCACGCGAACGACGTCTTCCTCTTCTACTTCTTCTTCTTCTTCTTCTTCGAGGAAGGTGACGACGAAAAAGATGACGATGATGATGATGACGGCGAAGAAGACGACACCCTCATCATCATCATCATCAAAAAACAGACGACGACAAAACCGAACCGCCGCGGCGGCAGACAGTGGGAACAAGAACATCTCCGACGTGGCTGCCTTAGATGGATTAATCAACCAGCTTTTGAACGCGCACGGAGAGAGCGACGATGTGTTGCAAAAAGTGTGCATAGAAAACATCATGGCGTTTGACCAACAGATGTGGTTACGAATGGCCTCGAGAATCGATAACGTCAACACGGACGAAGAGAAAGACGCGATTGCAGACGTCATGTCGAAGTGCATGAAAATTATCGAAGCGACGTTGAAGAAGGCGGAAGAGACGATCGATCGGTCCTCGGAACAGTTGCAACGCATAATATCCGCGGCGGCGGATCAAACGACCATGGAGTTTGACGTGCCGCTGAAATCAGACGCGTTGAGACGCATGGAAGCGGAAATTAAGAATTGCACGGTCGATGAAGGCATGTTGAACACGACGTACGCGTGGATTCGAAAGTCAGACGAGGATAAAATGGACGGAATGGTGCACATTTTGCAAAAGTTTTTACAAGTGTACGCCGCCGGGGAGTTGAACAAGAATAAGGCTCCGTTAGACGAGTTGTTGGGGTGTTCAAACACGGACGACTGGCCCGTGGTGTTTCAAAAGTTAGTCAACGAAGGTTACGGGGAAGTCGCGTTTACAAAAGAACTTCAACAAAGGATGGAAGAGGTCGTTTTGGGATTGACGAATGGCAGCTACGCGCAAAGAGTGCAGGCCGAATATTTGAAGGAAGTGGAAGAGCGTTCCAAGGAGTATTTCAAGCAAGTTTAATATTTCAAGGCTCCGTTTAGACTACCAGTATATGATACACTATTAATCATCTTGTGCGCGTGTTTACAATAACGTGGAAACGGTTTTTATTCTAATGCGTTCGTTTTCTAAAACTATTCTTTGTCTTCGTCTTCTTCTTTGGAAAATTTCCGTCCTTCGAGCTGTAAAAGCAGCGAGTTCACCATTACGCCGATGGAGCTCACGCCCATCACAGCACCTGCAACGCTCGGAGTGAGTGCGAGTCCGTAGGCAGGTAAAAGTGCACCGGCTGCGATGGGAATACCCACGATGTTATAGCCGAACGCCCACGCCAAATTTTGTTTGATTTTACCAAACGTCTTCGCGGATAAATCGATGGCGTCTACGACTTGCGGTAACCGATTCCCGAGAAGAACAATCGATGCAACTTCGGAAGCAGCGCCTACGCCAGAAGCCATCGCTATGCCGACATTTGCTGCGGCTAACGCAGCAGTATCATTGATTCCATCACCAACCATAGCGACGCATTTACCAGATTTTTGTAAATTTTCGACAAACTCAGCTTTTTGTTCTGGGCGGACGTTTCCGTAGACATTCTTGGGATCAATGCCAATTGATTTTGCAATCGCATCGGCGGTTTCTTGACGATCCCCGGATAGAATGATGATTTCAAAGTTCTTGTTCTTTGACTTTCGAAGTCGTTCGATTGTCATTTTGGCGTTTGATCTGAGTTTATCGCGAATCTCAAAAACTCCAGCCATTTTACCGTCAACGGAAACGCACACCGTGGTTGATCCGTTTTCGTTCGAACGTTTGAAAGCATCTTCGAGTTCAGGTGGGAACGCAGACGATTTTAACGACGATTCGACAAACTCTTTAGTACCGATGACTATCTTCTTCCCATTTACGGTTCCAAAAGCACCCAATCCCGGCTCTTGTTTGAAAGAATCCTCCGCGCACTCGTACATTTTGTTGCCATTCTGTGATGCTCTTTTATTCACCGCAACCGCTAACGGGTGCGTCGAATTTCGCTCTACCGCTGCAGCGAGGGATAAAACTTCATCCTCGCTCGTCAAATTTGACGTCGTGAGTTTTTCAACCGTTGGTTTACCCACAGTGAGGGTTCCGGTTTTATCAAAAACGATGACGTCCAAGTCGTTTGCTCTTTCTAAAACATCTCCACCTCGAATCAAAAGACCATTGCGCGCACCTAACGCCGTTCCGACTAAAACTGCAGTCGGAGTAGCGAGTCCTAAAGCACATGGACAGGCAACGACTAGCACGGAAGCCGCTAGTTGCGCTGCAATCAGTACTGGGGCGTTCACAGTTGCCGCAGACGCTCCCAACGCTGCCGCAACTGACGGGAAAATTTTCGTTCCAATTGTAGACCAAAACGCAAACGTTGCCGCAGATGTTGCCATGACTCCGTACGTGAAAACACCAGAGATATCATCGGCAAGTCTTTGAACAGGAGCTTGTCTATTTTGAGCGGATTCAACCATGCGCACAATGCCAGCGACTGTCGTCTCGGACCCAGACTTTGATACTTCAACCGTTAGGACGCCGTCACAATTAATCGTTCCGGCAGATACTAGATCGCCTTTCCTCTTGGCCTTGGGGATAGGTTCACCAGTAAGCGCGGCTTCATCGACAGAGGATGTGCCATTCACGATGACTCCATCGACTGGAATTTTGTCCCCGGGTAAGATTAAAATTTTATCAGTTGGTTTGATCGCCTCCACGGATATCATTTTCGAAAGCGGAGATTTCGAAGAAGAGGACGACTCTGAGACCAGTAATCGACAGGTAGAAGGTACTAAATTCATCAAATCGCTCATATCGCTCGAGGCTTTTAACTTTGCCCGGTCTTCTACGGCTCGACCGAGAAGAACAAACGCCAACAACATGACCGGCTCTTCGAAGAATGTCGGCCACATAAGTTTTGGAACTAACGCTGCCACCGAGGACATTCCAAAAGAAGCGATCGCACCCATGCTGACCAAAGAATTCATGTTCGGCCCTCCTCTTCTAAATGCGTTGAAACCATCTGTCAAAATATCGCGTCCAGGTCCAACCATCGCAAAGAGCGATAATGCTACATGCGTTTGCGTTTTACACAAAAATCCAAGAGAGTGGATCTTCAAATAGTGCGCGGCGTGTCCTAAAATACACACAGATGCTAAACCCCACGCCAAAGCAACTTTCTTCGTCGACTCTCGTATGCGTTTGATGCGTTCTTCTCGCTTCTCTTTCGCTCTTTGCATGCCTTGATCGTATTCACCGCTAGATTCGTCCGAGGAGGAATTATCTCTCAACGTCGTAGGGAAACCAGACGCCGTGACTAATTCGGCGAGTTTATCGCCTTCGATTTTTGCTTTATTCTTGATTGATGCGATCATTATCTGTACGCCTACGTCTCCGCTTACAACTTCCACCGATGCTGCGGCCGAAGACGACGAGGAAGAATCAGGCGCATTTCTTACTCCTGCGCTTCTCGCCTCCTGCAAATCCTTCTCGTCCAGTCTCACCGCAATTCTCACCACGGCGCTTTCGTTCGCTAAGTTTACGTTTGCGCTTTGCACAGACGCGACGTTTTCTAAAACTTTTCTCACGTTTGCCGCGCATCCACCGCAGTGCATCCCTCTCACGTCCAACACCAGCACTTCCGGATATTCTTGCAAAGCCGTGCCTCTTCCTCCTCCTCCCGACGACGACGACGACGACTCTAAGATTTTCCCATACATATCCGTAAAATCCGTGCTATTCCCTCCGCCTCCGCCGCCTCCACCACCGCCGCCTCCCGCGTTTGGTTTCACAAAGTTCCTCCCGCCACCACCGCCTAAAGTCGCCGCGCACAAAGCCCCACTCGAGGCGACCAATCCTCCCACCCCTAAAGCTCTCTTCATTGGCGAGTTGAAGAACAACTTTGCATTCGAAGAGTCTCGTCTGGATTTCGCGTCGTCGCACTTGTCGCACTTGGCGCACCGAGTTGGCATCAATCCTTTCATCCGTTGTTGATATTTTCCTCCCGTCGATGTTCTCGAATGCGCGTTGGTGGTGGTTAATATTCTCGTCGTCGTTTTTGTTGTTGTCCTCGTGGTGGATAATTCATCACCAAACTTTGAAGAGGAGGAGGAGGAGGAGGAGGAGGAAGAAGAACACGTTGATGACGTTCTTCGACGACGATGATGCGGATCTCCGTTCTTTCGCCTCCTCGTTCTCTCCTTAAGCGATGAAGGAGACGACGACGAAGGAGACGACGACGAAGAAACGACGATCATGATGCGCGTGTGTATGTAGTCTGTGTGGAGACGCAAAACTCTTCTATTTTTCTGAGGAGGATCGAATTGATGAATTTCCCCGCAGAATAGAAAGAGAACAACAACACACAAATGCATGATGGCGGCGGAAAGAAGAGAGTCGTCGGTGGAAATGATCCGAATCCTTCCTCGGAAAGGAGAAGGAGAAGAGGAAGAGTTATTCGACGCGGAGAAAGAGTTAGGGAGAGACGTGAAATCTGTGTTTAAGATGCTCGACGACGACGGAGGAAAAGAGAAAAGTAATAAATTCGTCACCGCGGAGGAACTGGAACGTTTGAGGAAAGAGAGAGGGGGAAAAGAAGAGGAATCAGAGAAAGAACCGGTGAAACCTCTGTGGCAAATTCTCCAAGAGCAAAGAGATGTGAAAGAGGAAAAGTTTCAGGAAGGGTGGAAAACGATGAAGGAAGGGAAGAACCGGCCGTTGGAGGAGGACGAGATTGAGTTCTTGGACGAAGTGGAAGAGCAGAAGAGAGAGAACGAGAAAAGAAAGCGAGAGGAGGAGAAGGAGCTGAGCAAACAGTTTAAACTGGCGAAAGCGAGAAGTCACGCACTGAATTCCAAAACCGCTACCGCCATGGAGGAGAGCGAGGAGAAAAAGAAGAGAGAGAGTGGTGGGAGAGATGATGGTGTGGGTGTCGACGACGACGACGGCGACTTTGCGGCGAAGAAAGCGAAGAACACGAATAACGCGAAGAAGAAACTTCTCAAAGTGGCAAAGAAGAAGACGACCAACCCACAACCAGTGAGAGCTGAGAAAGAAGTAGAAAACAACAACAATAACAAGCCTTCGTTAGGACTTTTAGGCGACAAGTCTTCGTTAGGACTTTTAGGCGGCTATAGCAGCAGTAGCGAATAGAATTACATTTTATTTAGATTTTATTATTAGTCTTCCCAACCGTCTTCGTCGATTTCTTCCAGCGCGTCCATCAACGCGTTTCTGTAATACTCCTCCTCTCGCGCCGAACGTCGCATTTTGATCGCCGAGAATAGCACGCATCCGTTCTCTTCCTCCGTGAACGAACACATCGCGCCATTTGCAGCGAATAGAGCTTTGATGGTGTTTTGTAAACGAGCGTCAACGCCTTTCGCGGAGCCGCAACATTCAGACTCTCGAGACATCAAATCGCAAATTTCCTCCACAAAATCGCTCATTTTTGTCGCCTCGCTGTGGATTAGTTCTTCTAAATCTTCACATATCCAAATTGTGGGCGTTTCCTCGCGGAAACCTTCTTTCCTCAGCGCGTCTTCGAGGTACGTTTTCTTATCCAAACTCTTCCTCTCGACATTCATAAAATCGAAATCGACTCGTCTCAGCGAGCTCCCTCTGGTCACTTTCGCGTTCATCAACTTCATCCTCGGCGTTAAATACTCGTTGCACTCTTTCGGTTGCACGTCAAAAATCGCCGTGCCTCTGGGCCAATCCCGTATCCTCAGCGTTCTCGTGTCTAAACCGAGGAAGGAGATGTTTACTATTTGTCGTGCGATGCCCATGGTTTCCGAGCCCGGAGGCTCTCGTTTTCGCATCAACGTAAACATTCTGCTCAGAACGAGCGCGTCCAAGGCGAATGACGTGGCTAAAAGTGATGACGAAGAAGAAACTTTTCTTTTGTCTTCTTCTTCTTTGTCTTCTTCTTCTGTTTGGTTTCCTGTTGACCAACTCGACGCTTCCACCAAAGTTCTCGCGTACTCGTCCAACCTCGTCATCACGTTCTCTCCCTCCTTTTCCTCCTCCTCCTCTGATTTCTTCCTCATCAACGAACGCATCGCTCGTTGCACGACTTCTTCTTCCTCCAAACTTCTACTACTACTACTACTACTACTACACATCGTCAATCGCCGCCGCTCAAAGGTGGTCCTTAAACTTCTTCGCGACAAAAACGATGACGACGATGATGATATCGGGATGGAAGCAGTAGTCGTTGTTTTTGCAAACCCAATCGTCGTTCTCGTTGACGTCGTCATCATCATCTTCACGCTGTAAGGGAGAGCGTCCTCCTCTCTTCCCAAACACGAAAGAAAGAAACCAACACGAAGGAAAAAAGCGAGAGAGACGAGCACTTTGTATGGTGCGAAACCAACAACGAAAGAGAAAAGCGCAAAAGAGACAAAAAAAGAAAATTTAGGTCTCGAGTGTTCACTCATCATAAAACAAGTACACCACAAATCACAAAAAAGAATCTCTCTCTCTTTCACGCCAAAAGAAGGTGACACAAAAACGAAACAGGAGAGTGAAGATAAAAAATGTTGTCATCGTCATCGATACCACCGACGAGAGCGACGACGACTGCGAGAGCACGAACGCGAACGAAACGAAGAAGACAAAGAGGGAGAGCAATCATTTCGAGAGTTTCTTCTTCTTCTTTGTCTTCTTCTTCTTCGCGTTTTAAGAAGAACGAAAACAACAACAGCTTCATCATCACCACCACCACCTGCAGCAGCAGCAGCGCTTACAACAACAGTAGTTTTAATAGCAGAAGGAATAAAAGGAGTCGTCGTGATACTCATACTAATATTGGATTTCTTTTCAACAGACCGCGAAGAAAAAGTGGACAAAGAACGGTGGTGGTGGTCGAAGCGGGCGGCGAACAAGGAGGCGACGCTCCCGTCTCCAAAGCGGCGGAGAAAGTCAACCGTGGCTTGGAAAAGTTTGAAGCAAAACAGTACCAAGACGCGGCGGATTTTTTCACGGACGCTTTGAAGTTGAACCCGAACGAAGAAGAGTCTCGAGCGAGTCACTACAATCGAGCGTGCGCGTACGTAAAGATGAACAAATACGAGCAAGCGAAAGACGATTTGATGGTCGCGTTGGAAAAGTTTGACTTGGACTTCCGAGTGTTGCAACGCGACGACGACTTGGCGAAGTTTCGAAATACAGAACAGTTTGAAGAAATCGACGTCGAGTACGGGGACGGGAAAGAGAAACAAGCGGCGCAGGCGAAGCTTCGAGCGGAAGCAGCGGAACCGTTTCGATTTTTGAAACTTTTCCTGTTTGGGTCGTTAGCGAGTGGAGCAGCAGTTGGTCTCTTGATTATTCTGTCGCGGTTAGTGCAAGCTGTGAAAGGCGGAGGTGGCGAGGGAGAACTCGCGGAAGATGTGCCGGATTTAATAGAAACGTTGAAAAATTTAGGCGTAAACACCACGGCGTTGGTTGTTTTGGGATTACTCTTAAAGAACGAGTTGAAAGGGCGAGATGAGACTTTGCAGGAAGCAGAAAGAGAAGAAGAACTTGGGAGATTACAAGTGCAATTGAAAAAAGACGAAGGCGCGGTTCCTTTGAACAGACTTCGGTCTTTGTATAGAGTCTTTGTGGTTGCTGGTTCTGAAGCGCACGTCTTTGAAACGATGGCAAACTTGGAAAAATTCAGAGAGAAGTTTATTCAGAATAAGATTTTGGTATGCACGGTGACAATGTTGGAGAACGATGGAAAACCAACGAGCGACGAGCCGATGGATTTGACTTTTGGGAATCGCTCGAAACGAAATAAGAAGAGCAGTTCTTCGGAGGTTGATGTGAACGTGTTTGCCGACGCCAAGGAAAGATGGCGCATACAGGCAAAGGATCAAACGGCGTGGAGAAGATGGATCATTAATCAAGTAGAAGTAGACGGATTCGATCCGTCGGTGAGAGATGTGTTTTTTGCGGTGGCTAAGAATGGGACGTTGTGGAAATCTGGCGCCGGTGTTCCTAACTGGATGAAGCTGTTGGAGGAACTTCCGGAGGAAGGTTCGGTCCAAGCAAGTGTTACAGGTATTTGATAGAATATTATTCCACGGTTAGTTTTTAATTAAAAGCATCGAAACGGACGTGGTCTTGTTGGTATCTCGTTTTCTCCTCCGTTTTCAACTCCCTCCGGGGATTTAAACGGTGAATGCTCGTATAGTTCGTCGCCAACGATGCTGTGAATAAACGCTCGCATTTTGCTTACTTTTGTGTATACGCCATATTTATTTTCCAAGGCACAGCCTTCGCCCCAGCTTACGATGCCGACTTGAGCAAGCGTACGCGCATTTAATAACGGCCCGCCCGAATCTCCTTGACAAGCATCTGTACCTCCAGATTTATATCCCGCGCAAATCATGGAGGATGAAATTGGATTCCCGTATGGCCATCCCGGATAGGAATCGCTATGCTCGCACGTCTCTTCGGAGACGAGCGGAACAGTCGCGTTATTCAAATGTTCAGTTAAGAAACCGCTCGAGTCTACGCCAAACCCAACGACGTAGCACATCTCGTTCTCGTCGTAAACAGTTTTGTATTCGTCTTCGTCTACTTCTTCGGCACCCCACGCGAGTCGAACGGGTTGTACGTCGAATATTTCACTCGCCGGTCTTACCAGACGAAGCACAGTGCAATCTTGATCAAAGTTTATCCCATTGAAATCCGGATTTCCGTGCGCTTCGGCAATTTCAATAAACTTAAGTTCCTGACCTTCTCCTCCTTGATCGAGCTGAACTGAGTTTACCAGTACCTCCATCTTATCGTAAAAGTTTCGCGTGTTCGAAACGAGTCCATCAGAAAAGAAACAGTGCGATGCCGTCAAAACGTGTCGGGTGGATATGAAAGTCCCTCCACATCTAAAATCGCGAACTGTGTTACCATTCTCATCCGCGTACGATCCAAAAATGGCAACGATAAAGGGAAACGCGGATGTTTCATACACCGGTACCCCGTTAATTATTCGATTTCTTGGAGATGATACGAGCGATGGAACGCCGTTAATGATTCTCGTTTCTCGAGGTTTTACCACGTTTGGCGCTCCCGAAGAGTTTGTAAATGAACGACCTCCCGTGTGAGAGAGTGTTGCAGTCGTCGCAAAAGGCGTCGTCGCCGTCGTCGTCGTCGTCGTCGTGCTTCTCGGTCCGACTTTTGTTTCAGCAGACGCGAAAAGAGAAAACAAACAAACGAAGGAGGACGACGCGGAGAAGATAAAAAAGAAGAAGAATATCAAGGACGACGACGATGATTGTTTTCGTTCTATCCGTCCTCGTTGTCGTCGTCGTCGTCGTCGTCTTTCTCGAGAAGATTCAATGCTCATTTCAATCGCGCTCGTTTTACTCTCTTCTCTTTGCAACATCGTTTTGAGAGAAGAAGTATCGCGTATTTTTTGCGCAACATAGGAAACACAAACTCTTTTCACTTCTCCTTTTTCCATAAGATTGATGTTGGATGTTAAAATTTTTCTCCTTCTTTTTCATTTTCTGACGATGAGCGTTAACTTTGATGTACTTCTGTACTTCTGTCGATGGATGCATTGATTACGAAGTGCGTGTTCGTGTTAATCTCTTACGGTATGTTAAAAGTATAAATAAATATTTCACGTAAATATATACGAAAACACATTCG
>Ga0181553_10001697_pt1 | contig 19596 bp, 15 predicted proteins | sample 011ome_17_FD_133753 | JGI IMG/M metagenome (GOLD analysis project Ga0181553, IMG submission 133753) | Coastal salt marsh microbial communities from the Groves Creek Marsh, Skidaway Island, Georgia - 011502XT metaG (megahit assembly) | ecosystem: Environmental > Aquatic > Marine > Intertidal...
AGATCTACGACGAAGACGGTGCGGAAGTGGCTGATCTCGAAGAAGAACTCTTGAGTGCCGACGTCTTCATGCAAATATCGAGCATGACCCAGCTCGGGATGTTGTCCATCAATCGCGGGAGCGCCATGGAGGGTGGATTATATCAGTGCAATATTTCTCGAGACTTGGCGACGAAATTAGCTCAAAATCTCGGGGTGAACTTGAACGCCTACCTCAAGTACGTCTAGAAGCAGTGTGATACATGTGCGATGCAAACATACATTACGCGCGCGTCGTGCGAGTTTTTGTCCCAACGACGCGCGCGCGCCCTCACATCCTCACTTATCCGCACGTTTTAACGAGGGTTATTATCCACCGCCACCGTCTCGCGCGTGCGGTAATTATCGATTAAACACCACTACTCGATACTATCTTGGTATATACCCCTTATTCCGCGCCCGTCCTCGTCGACGTTCCGCACCTCAGAGGATAGTTCATCCATCCACCCTGGCTACTCATGGCAGCGTCGCGCGAGGACTACGCTTCGGACTTTGTCGACGTCGACGCGGACGCCGACGACCGCGCGATGCATCACAAACCAAATCCATATGCATCACCTGAACGTCCAAACATTGCGTTTCGCGCGCCGTCGACGCCGTATGGGACATCGTACGCGCGCTCCGATGTCCCAGGGTTTGGATTTCTTGGAACGTCAACAGACATTACGTCTGCGCGACAGCGCGGGCCGCAAACACCGCCTCGAAGCGCACCTGGGTTGACGAGCGCGGGCGGTATGTCGACGACGTTTGATGACATACCTATGGCGACGATTTTGCATCATCACGCTGGGACAGGTGGGGTACAGCGCGCGAGCGCGTACGGGGTCGCGACGTCCTCCGCGTCGGGACATCAACCGTCGCGACAGTATCAATCATCGTCTTCGATGACAGCATCGTCATCCTCGTACACATCGATCGCCGCAGTCCCTGATGCGCTCATGAATGATATGTTTTCATCATTAAATCTTGGTTTACCGCCGTCATCGGCGATTTCTACGTCGGGAATGATGTCTTCATCGGCGTTTACGACGCCGCCCAGAAGCCCGATGTACGAAGGCGTTCGCGCGTCGTCATCCATGGCGACATCGGCGACGACACCACCACCGACATCTCCGCGAACTCAACATTCACTGTACAAGACGGAACTTTGCCGATCATGGGAAGAATCCGGCGCGTGTAGATACGGACATAAATGTCAGGTGCGTCCCCGGTCGAGCAAACGAAACGAACGACTGACTGACCGTATGTTTTCAGTTTGCGCACGGCCCCGACGAATTACGCCCCGTGCTTCGCCACCCAAAGTATAAAACAGAAGTCTGTCGCACATTTGCTCAGCAAGGCGCGTGCCCGTACGGTAGTCGATGCCGGTTCATTCATTACAGAGACGCGTCGTCCGCGCAGACCAGCGCCTTGGGCGCCTTGGTGAGCGGCGTCAACGTGAGCGATTGGGGAGACTTTTTGGGCACGCCAGCGCCACTCGATCGACGACCAGAGTACGCCGTGGCATCACACAAGTCGCACCCTACGTCTCCCACGGTATCGTCTCCGAGCACGGCGTCGCCAAAGGAACCTGAACGTCGCCGACCGCGTCGTGAAGCCGGAGCCGACGAAGGATACGAAACGCCGCCGGACGACGATGACGACGACGTCGATCGAGCCCACGTCGCACCCATGCGCGTGCATTCCACCTCCACCACCATCAATACCACCACCACCACCACCACCACCACCGACGACGATGACGACGACGACGACGACGACGACGACGAAGGACGACGACTACCAATCTTCTCCATCATCGTCGCGTCCCCCGACCATCGCTCCGCCTCACCCGACGCCGACGCATCCTCAACGTCCCCGTCGTAAACACGCGCACACACGCACACCATCCAAGTCACGTACCCACGCGTACGCAAGAAACCATTCACCTACGAATAAAAAACGCATGACGACCCATTGTAATGCCCACGCCGCGCGTCAACCAAAAGCGCCGACGCGCGCCCATCCATCCACCCACCACGCGCGCGCACGACGCGCCCCACCCCGCCGCGTCGCGTCGACCCCGCAAAACACACCGCGCAGCGCAATCACCGCCATCGCGCGCCTCACGACGACGCGCGCGTTCGAGACAGACGAACAGACCGACCGCGAAAGGAAGACCAAACGACATCCAGGCCATCGGGTGCCGACGTCATGGGCGTGCTACGCTATTTCACACTGTTTGCCCATACAAAACCACATCCACGGGACGCGCGCCGATGGTGTTCGCGCGCGTCACTCGTCGTCGCGCGGCGTCGTTCGCGAGTGATTGCGACGAGGCGGTGTCGCGCGCGCGTGGTGTCACGCGACGCGCGGATCGCGACACGCGCGGGTGGTGTCTCGCGACGCGCGGATCGCGACGATTGATTTGATTTGATTCGCGATTCGCGATTCACGATGCTGAAGCATTCTTCGATGCTGGGCGCGTCGAGCGCGTCGTCGAAAGGTTCGTACGGTGATGGCGATGATGGGATCGATGGGTATGGACGCAATGCGCGGGCGCACGGGCGGGGGGAGGCGTCTGAGTCTGGGTTGCGCGGGACGGCGCCGGGGACGCCAGATCGGCGAGGCGCGGCGTTCGCGACGGCGTCTTCGGATGGCGGCGATGTGGCCGTTGTGGCGGTGCCGACGTCAACGACGACGAGTGAGGATGGATTTATGCGTGGTGGATGTGATGGTTTGAGCGATGGCGTCGTCGCCGAGGGGATTGAGTCGTTGTTTGATGAGTTGCTTCCGGATGGGGATTTCGGCGATTACGCCGACGCGTTGGGCGAGCCGTTGTTGGATGGGTTTGGATTGTTTGATGATGGTGATTGTGGTGTCGGTGGTGGCGTCGTCGTCGTCGATGATGCACATGATGCTACGCGTGCGGTGGTTTCAAAGAGTGATGGAATTGAGATGACGTGTGAGAACGCGACGACGCCGGCGCAGGAAACCGAGGCGGAACGCAAGGCGCGATTGATTAGAAACAGAGAGAGCGCACAAAATAGTCGCGCGCGTAAGCGTGAGTACGTTCGGGATTTGGAAAAGCGTGCGCGGATGTTAGAGGCGCAAAATGGCGAGCTTCAAGCGATGGTGATGCACTTGACGAATGAGAACCACGCGCTTCGCATGGGGATGGGACACGCGTCGGCGGCGATGCCCGTTGTGCCGTACATGATGCCCATGTATGCGCCTGCGATGATGCCGATGGTTCCTACACCGAAATTGCCATTACCGCCGAAGAGTGCGTCCATGCCGCAGTCTACGCCGCCCGCCGAAGTGCAGAGCGCGCCGTCGACGCACGCGCCAAAGAGACGCAAGCAAACCGTGGTGAGCGCGGCGACGGCGCTCGCGCTCGGTACGCTCAGTGTCGTCGCTTTAGTAGCACCGCAGTCGACCTCTCGTAGTCGGTCATCAGTCATGCAACAATCCAGCAGCTCCAGCCGCCGCCGGTTACTCGCGCTGTCGGGTCCGGAGATGCCCGACGAGGATCATTTGGCCATGTTGGGGGTGAACATTACGTCGCTGCGGGAGGAGGTCACCGAGCTCGCCGCGCGTACGTTTGCGTTGCCAGACAAGGCGACCGCTAGTGGCGTCGCGTTATGGGATGATTTTACCTCTGACGGCCGCTCAGTGGACGTGTTCCCAGGCACGGATGTCAACGATCCGTGGTACAGTGCGTTCAAGGCGGCGGGGATGACGCACGTCGATCTCTTGAGTCGCGTCATGTGCAACGAAATGTTCAAGTTCAAGCCCGCGGATACTGCTGATGTCGTCGAAGCGAAAATAACCGAAGTATGGAAACCACATGCCGACAAGTATGAATTGAAAAAACCCGTCTCTCGCGCTATTCCGATGCTTAGTGGTAAGGAGAACGCGTCTGATTTCCCAGGATCGAGCGAAGTCGACTCCAATTCCGTGGTGAGTGTATTGTTACCACCGCCAACGAAGACGACGAACGGAATGATGCAACAGCTCAACAAGGTATTTGTCGTGACGTTCAATAAACGCACGACTGATTACACCACGTACTCGTGTTTGATGCCTCAAACTCGTCACGTGTAAAACGAGACTATTGATATTGATATTTTATAATGTAATGAAAAGAGTTGATGAACATTGAACGCTAGGGCGAATTGGTATGTACAAGAAGCTAATTGATGACATGTTCAGGCTGGTGCTCGGTTTCAAAATCTAAATGCACAAAAGCCCGTTCGACGTCCTCGAGTCGTTCAATGCGATTTTGTAATTCTTCACCAATGTCATGCGCGCGGCGGAGCGGCATGTTTTCCTCAAGCACGATGTCCACTTCGACGAAGTATTTTGGACCAAACGTGTACGCACGAATAGTATCGATGAGAACAATATCTGGATGGTGATTCCACGCCAGGTACGTGAGTTTTGCCAGAAAGTCTGGCGGCGCGCTCATGCCAACCATCGATCGAATATTTTCCATCGCTGTTTGACTCCAGTTGATCACGATGTATATGGCGAGTAAAATCGCCCCAAACGGATCAACCCAAAAGTACATTCTATCGCCTATGAGAGCGGCGGTTAAACCAATAGAATTCGTCACGACATCGTTTCTGTGATCCTGCGCGTACGCTTGCACCGAAGATGATTTGCTCTTGCGACAAAACAAAAACAAAAAGAATTTCAAGACAATCACGCCAATCATGATCCCAATCGTCATCACCAAATGCTCCAAATGATGCGTGTGCTCGTCTCCAATGAGTTGTCGTATGCCTTCGATGAGTACTTGAAAACCAAGCGTCCCCATGATGCAACTGAACACTATGATTCCGAGCGGCTGCATCCGACTCTTCCCGATTGGATACAAATACTTGTTCGAATTCCGTATGCTCTTATCCGTCATGAACAAGATCAATCCACTGACCAAGTCTAAGAAGCTATCCAAGGCACTGGTGATGATACTCAACGATCCACTGCTCACGGCGGCGAACAGTTTCACCCCAAGAAGCACTATGTTGCAGTAAAACGAAACCCGAAGCGCCAGCTGCGCTCGCGTGTCTTCCTCCTCCTCCTCAACCGTTTTCCCGCGTGACTCCTCGTCGCTCTTCCCACTCGTACGCTCAAGAAACTGTTCAATCTCTTGAAACTGCTCGACAAGCTGGTTTTGCTTACGGTAGTATCCGGCGACTTGTTTCCCTTCAGCCGCCGCGTGTCGCGCGGGTCTTCGGCGCAACGTCCTCGTTCCCGAAGCCGTTTGCACCGACGCCGTCGTGCCGTCAGAATCTATCACCGCCGTGCCGAGTTCAATTCCACTCGTTTCACCACCATTAATCGCCGCCGCCGTGCTTCGCGTCGCGATGCGCGTGCTGAACTCAGCGGGATCGATGCGCCAGTTATCCGATGGCCTCGCCGACGCGTTCGCACCGTTCATGACGACTGCGGCACGCCTATGCGCGTCAAACGTCGCCAGCGATGCGGGGTTCTAATGTCGCGTCTCTGGCGGTGCCTTTGCTCAGGGATCGCGGACGTGCGCGTTTCGGGCGCGGCGTTGTGAGGCGATGTCGTCGTCGTGTCATCGGGGTGTGGAGTATACTCAGGAATTCGTTTCGGTCTATTAGATTTATCACAACGAAGCTTAGAGTCCGATAATGAATGACAAAAATGCATCAAAGGTGCCGCGATCACCACACTTTTTGGTGCTGCTCTCCTCTCCAAGGCTTTTTGCGCAACCACTCTGTGGCGCCAGACATCACAGCGACGAGCGCAAACACGAGAATGAGCAAGCGAGTCACCCACTTGTTCATAAATCTCGACACGTCAAAGCAGCACGATTTATTAACATATGCCATACCGACCAAGACGTATCGTTCGCCCGAGTGCACGTCCACGGAAGAGTGCTTGACGTTTGCACCGTGCACGATGACGCCACCGACGGCAAGCGGTTTCATCTCGTGATCACTTAAATGATGCACTCCACCATGAGGCACGCTAAATGATAGCCCTTCAAACACGTTCCCACCACCCACGTATTCGGTGACGTTATTCAACGACGCAATAAAGCTCAAATGTTTCCCATCCTTATGCGACGCCACCGACTTCACGCCGCCGCCGTACTTCACCACAAAAAACTCCTCCTCTTCAAACTTCAAGTGCCCATCGATCACGCACTGCTCGCGCGTCAATGGAATTATCTTATTCTCATACACATCCATCACCTCCCGTCGAGCGTCTTCCGGTAAATCCGACACCGACACCGCTTGCGTCTCGAAATCATCCTCCCTATTCACTCGGTGCTCCTTCCACCCGTGTTTCTGCGCGTACACCACCGCCGCATCCCGCACCCGTCGCGCCGCGCTCGCATCGAGCACATCCTCATACGCATGCGGCGCGCATATCAGCCTCGGATCGCTCCAATGCACGCACTCGCACTCGCTTTGTGTCCCATGCGCAGGATGCGCGCACGCCACGCACGCCACCGCGCACGCCACCATCACCCTCGCCAGCACCGCGCGCGCGCCGCCGTCGCCTCGCGCGCGTCGCGCACCGTCGCGCGCATTCATGCCCATCGTGACTCCGTCGCGCGCGTGCGAGGCGCGGTGTGCCGTTTCGAATGAATATTCTCTGTCCAGGTTTTGCACGTCATCACGTCATCACGCGCGCCGCGCCGCACACACCGACACGCTCGACGCGCTCGACGACGACGATAACGATGACGATGACGACGACGATGACGACATCGCTCGCGCCGCTGGCGCGTTGCCCGGCGCGCCGCGCGGCGCTCGGCGCCGGGGCGCGGCGTCCATGCCTGCGCGCGCAGCAGTCGAGTGGGCACGACGTCGCCGATGCGTTCGGCGCGCTCGCGGCGAGCGTGCACGGCGACGACGACGGCGACGGGGTGGTTTTCGATGATCACGCGATTCTTGAAGCGGCGAATGCGGTGGAGTCGCCGCTGTTTAACGATGCGTTTCGGGACGCGTTGAGGGATGCCAACGCGCGGATGAGCGAAGAGAAGCGCGAGGAAAAAGAGAAGATTGATCGCGAAGTGCAGGAGATTATGGCGCGCGTGCGCGAGGAACGCGCGGCGCGAGCGGGGTTGAGTGCGGGTGCGGCGGCGGTGCCCGTGGCGGCGGTGGCCACGGTGCCTACGCCTACGCCTACGCCTACGCCCGCGCCCGCGGTCGCGGTCGCGGTGGCGCCGACGCCTGAGGCGCTCGATGCCGCGGATGAGTTCTCGAATATGCTTCGCGATGAGTTGATGGAGATGAAAAAGTCGAGTGAGAAGACTTTGAATTCGCTGGCGCAAGCGCGCAATAATTTGGTGGAGGCGATTGCTCGAGAAGAACGAAAATTGGGACGCACGGAAATGTTGCTCAATACGGTGCAGCGAGAAGCGCGATACCGTCGAGCGGATCGAGCTGCTGCCGCGCGAAAGCAGCAGAAATAATACAACACGCACCGCACATTGCGACATTCAAGCGCACGCGCGCACAAACACACACACACACACAGCAGTAGAACCAAAATGTCCGATTCAATTGTAAAGCTACAAATGTACACATTGTACCCTAAAATGCGCGCCGACGAAACTAAACTGTTGTACACGTCTAAAAGAAATCAGGTGGCGGTCGTGGTCGACCATCCCACCCAGGATTCGGTGGCATGCCTGGAAATCGCGGATCGTGTCCTCGCCCGCCGCGTCCTCGCCCACCGAGTGGGTTTCGCAAATCGGCATCCGGGTCTGGGCGGTACGGTAAACCGCCGGGTTGCGGCGGAAACGGCGGTCCACCACCCGGCCATCCACCGCGTGGATCCGGCATGCGACCAGGTCCACCGAGTCCACCGCGACCATACCCAGGGGGGTTTGGATTGAGTCCACCCGGCCACAAGTCGTAATCGCCTCCGATGATGCCTGGAACGTGTCCCGGAAGATGTCCTGGATAGATGTCGCGCTCGGGATCAATATACTCTCCATGTCTCGGCAAACGGCCGGGCATTGGATGGTAAGACTCAGCGCGTAATTGTGCTTCGCGATGTATAGATCGTTCGATGGCGAGTCGGTTGTACGCCGAACGCAGCGGGCGGCCACCGAGCTCTGGTCGCTCCACGCCGAAATCGCGTCGCAACAGCGGCTCCCAAAATTCATCTCTCGAGCACATCGAATGTAACTCTTTACAGGTACAGGCACAGTATGCCAAACTGTATGCATCCATATGACTCACAATCGTGCTCTTGATGTCTGACGGGAGTGACATTAATGTCCCGCGAGAAAGCACGCCGGCGGCTTGCGCATTTGCTGCGGCAAACAATTTGCTCACCATACCGTCGTTTACTTTCGCCCAAATCCCTCGCATTTGTTCTATAGACAAAGTGTGTACATTCGTTACGTACTCATTCACGTTCAACAGCGTGGCGTACGCCACAGAGCTATGCACTTCTAATGTTCCAATCATCGACAGGTGTGCGTCCACGGGTTGCGCGCGCACTGCGCACGTCACCTTCTCCTCCGACCCAGGTATCGGCAGGGCATATCGCACCGAAAAGCACCCTTGGCGCGCTAAACCTTCACTCAATTCAACGTCGCCAATCACGCGTGCGCCTAAATGTAGCATTAACGCGTGCGCGGCGACGAACGCGACTTCGCCTTCAGACGCCGAGCCGCGTTCGAGCAACTCACGCACACACTGCGGAATCTCTCGCACGTCCTCAATCGACACCGATAACGCCGGCGTAGCATCCATCATCGTCCCATCTCCCGCACTCGCGTCATCGTCCTCATCCATCGTCATCGCTTCTCCCAGAGCATTCTCTGATGCCGCGCGCGCAGTCGCACTAGCGCCTGCGTTCGCCCCCTCATCGAACACGCATCGCACTAAATCCCCACCATTCACCCCGAGCGCACGAACACTGACGCATTCATTCTCTTCTCGTCCGCATCCGAGATCATCCGCGCCATTGAGCGATACTTTGACCGAACGTCCCGACGCCGCGGTAGCAGCGCCCACCCAGTCCCCACGCAACGCTCTCGCGCACGCCGCGCGCAGCGCCTCGAGCGTGATGGCGTCATCCACGTCAATCTTCACCGTCTTCCCATCCGTCGTCGATGCCGCCGCCGCTGCCGCGCTCTCGCGCACGCGAAGGCGCATCGCCGGGCGTCGTGCGAATGAATGCCGTCACACGCCGACGCGCGCGCGCACGCCGCACGCCACACCCGACGTCGCCCCGCACCCATGGCTGGCCACGACCCGACGGGAATCAAAACCAACCCATTCATCGAGGCGCACGGCGCCGCGCGCGAGGTGGTCGAGCGCAGGTTCCGTTTGAATCCGCGGTCGATCGCGCTCGTGGCTGTGTTCGGGGTCTTCGTTCCGACGTTGATTTACCGCGGATGCGTGAAGGATTTCGTACGTCACGGCGCGTGATGCGCGAACGCGATCGATGTGATTTGGTTTCGCGCGCTTTGGTTTCGCGCGCGGGCGCGCGCGCACGCACGGTGCGGGTGAGCTTGGTTGGGGTATACGATGGATGACTGAGGCGACACGACTGACGCGCGTTTCGATGATGCGTTGTATGCGCGCACACAGGACGCAAATGACGCGCGCTATGGGCGCGAACGTAAGAAATTCTTGTGATTCATAGCTCGGCGCGGCGTCTCGTTCGATTGGAACGTAGTTTGTATATAAAATGTTTAGTTTTTCCCACCTCGTTGGTCAGTGCGCGACGCGACGAAAAGTAGAGCAGCACTCGCCGCGCGGCGTGATTCGTGTGCGCGAGCGAGCGACTAGCGCGCGCGGGTCATCATCGTCATGTCTCGACGGCTCGCGTCGTCGATTGTCGCGCGGGCGTTCTTGGGGACGTTTGCGGAGACGACGTCGCGAGGATCTTCAACTGCATCTTGCGCCGTGTCATCATTGTTTCATCGCTCGATGGCGACGTCGCGAGGCGCGAAGACGTCGCCGCCGATGTCGTCGGCGTTGTATTTCTACCGCCATAATCAAAGGCTGCGAGATGTCGCCGTGCGAAACGTACGGGCCTATCGAAACGCTCCTCCCGCTCCCGGCTACGGCGGCATCGTCAGCCAAACGTTTGCCGACGCCTCGCGTCGTTTAGACCACAGCACGACCGCGCTGTGGATGCTCATATGCACAAATGCCGGGGTGTATTACGCCTGGAACGCCAGCGATGACGTGCGATGGATGCGCAAGCACTTTACCGTAAGCGAAGAGGCGTTACACCGCGGTCGGTATCATACGATGCTCACATCGGCGTTTTCGCACTTTGACATGACGCATCTCGGGATGAACATGATTGCGCTGTATTTTTTCGGTCGCAGCGTGTGTGAGAGGTTTGGCGGAAGGTATCTACTTACGTTGTATTGCGTCGGCGGCGTCGGCGCGAGCGCCGCGCACGTTTTATGGTGCAGACGGTTACGCGAGCGCCGAATGCGGGCGTATGACGGACGACGCGGGACGGCGAATATCTTCGATCGTATTGATGCGTACGTGTCAAGGTTCATCGAAGATCGTGCCTCCAAGCGTGGGCATTACTTCACGCCCGCAGCGCTCGGCGCGAGTGGCGCGGTGAACGCGATTGTGGCGTTTGAAATTTTACTCTATCCGATGCGAACAATTTACTTGTACGCCATTCTTCCAGTGCCGAGCGTGTTACTCGGTGGGTTGTTTCTTTTACGAGACGTGGTGGGGATTCAGGATGGTGGAAGTGGTGTGGCGCACGCTGGGCATTTAGGCGGCGCCGCCGTAGGCGCCATGGCGTTAGCTACGCTTAAACTGCGGCGGTTTCGATAGATAGTTAGTAAAGTAAGCGTGCGCACGGTAACTTTTGAGTGTGTATGTTTTACAAATGTTGTAAATGTAGCGCGGCGAGCGGCAATCAATCAATCAATCAATCAAACCGAAGCAATCAAAGCAATCACGCGCACATGCAGTGTCATGTGTTGTCTAAATCATGTTTGTAGCAGAGAGGTCGGGAAGTCCGCAACGAACGCTTACTCTTCAGTATTCGTGTCTTTGTTCTCGGTTCCACGAGACGAGCCGGCCGCAGCAGCGGGCGATTTGCCATCGTCGTCAACCTTGGATGATTTCGCCGCGCGCGTACCTTCGGTTTCGTTTTGGTCAGACGCACGTCGACGCAAACCGCGTCGAGTCGGCGATGATGGCGACGCTTCGCCCGTGGCGATCGACCCAGTAGTCGCATTCTCCGTCGCGTTCGCGTTCGTCGTAGTCGTCGGCGGTGTATGTCTGAGCATAGAATGCACTTCGCGCGCGCGCTGCGTGACATTTGCACGCGGCGCCGCAGTTCGGCCAAAACTTGGCGACGGAATCACGCGAAGCATCGATCCAAGAAACCTTGACAACGCTCGATTGGAGTGTGTTTCATGACCCTGCGTCGCAGAAGCGTCACCAGTCGTCGGCGGTGCGCGAGTGCTCGATCTGACATTCGTCGGCGTATTTCTTGGGAGCTCTCCTTCAGGCGCTTCAGGCGGCGCGGCGGTTGCGATCGGTACCGCATGCGCCGGTTGTTCTCGCTGCGTCTGCTGCTCTCGTCGCGCGCCGGCGACTTGTACACGACGTCTTAACAAATTTTGAATCGATGCCGGTAAATGCTCAACGCCTTCAAACTCTGGACCGGCAGAGATGATGTGCACGCCGCCGTTGATGATGCCCGCGGGCACGAAACGGCCCTGCGGATGGGCCGGCGCGCCGTTGACAAAGTTTGAGCTATTGTGCAACGGCATGCCTGGTGGACGTGTGTGCGGAAACGCCCCAGTAGGCGAGATGTGCGCTAAACGAGGATACGTGAACACACTTCTCGGTGCGTTAACGTCGTCGCCCGCCAAAAGAGCCCCTTGCTCTGTCATCGTCCCGGGCGGAGGCGGAACAACCGAGATTGCGCGCGCGAGCTCGCACCACAACGAACCGACAGATTGCATGACGGCCGCGAGCTGCAAACCACGCGCTTGGGTTTCTACGGTGTTCGCGCGCGTGTCTGGAGAATATCTATCGGCGATATCGTCGAGCAACGGAGCGGATGCTCGCGCGAGCGCCGCTGCGGAGCGTAAGATTTCACCAAGTCCACCGAGGGCAACTTCGCTTCGCTCGCGCGGCGTCGCACCAGCGCCTACGTCTACGTCGTCGGCGTTTGGATCAACGACGATGGGTGGCAACCCCGATGGCAACGGAAGGTCCAATCGAGCAAACGGCCCGCATGCCGCGCCTCGTCCAGAGGTGAAACAGGCTTGGCACAAATCGAAATCTTCGTGTGCGACGCTCTTGTACCGGCTACCCCGCACAGGCGCCTGACTACATGCGTCGCACTGCACGCCGAAATGCGTCGCACCGCCGTCGTCAACGTTCTCACGTTCCGCCGGCGCCGGTGCCGCGCCGACATCCGCCGCGGGCGGCGGCATCTCAGGCGCACCCTCCCGCACGGCTTCAATCGTGCGCTCAAGCGTTGCGACGAATCGCCGCAAAATTTCTTCGCTATTCACCTCCGCCTCGGCGCCTTCCGTCGCCGTGGCCGCCGCCGCGTCTACGTTCCCCGCTCGCTCTGGCGCCGCCGCGTCTTCTCCGTCGCCTCGCCCATATCCAAACGTCAACCCAGCCGACGGCGCGCCTCCAATCGAAAACTCCAGCGTCATCGCATGTCCTGGTATCCCGCCAACCATCGGCCCCGCGTTCGCTAACAACTGCGTGAGTATGCCTGTCAAATCCCCGCCATCCCCGACGCTCGCCGCTCCGCGGCTCTCCACGTTATCCGGCGCGTGCGGGTCCCGCGCTAAATTCGGATTCCCTCCCGCGTTCGCCCTATCCGGTGCGCGCTGCACTAAAAGTAAAGTATCACCATCTTCTACGCGCGCGCTTTCCATGGACGTCTCGTCCGCGAGAACGCGTCCGCGGCAGAGTAAACGCTGCGCGGACGCCGGTACGCCCGACTCCAACTCCACCAACGCCTTCAACGCCGCCGCGCGCGTCTACACACGTAAGCGAACACGACACACGCACGAGGTCAGTACCGTCAAAACACACCAATCGAAGCACACGCATCGAACCCATCGCCGCCGTCCTCGTCCTCCTCCTCGTCGTCAAAGACAACGAAAGAAGACCAAAGAAACCGACAGCCGACGCGACCCTTTGACCGTCGAGCGGCTCACCCGTCTCGCGCCCTTCTCGCCCTCCGCGCGCCCGCGCCGCGCGCCCGACACGCCTACACCACACCCACTCGTGTGCGTTCGCGCGCAGCCGCACCGCCGAACGCCCCTCTGCGCCTCGACACGACGCACCGTTTTCGAAACCTTGACCCGATGCTCGCCGTGTGGGTCGTGCATGCGAATCTTCACCGTGAGCTCGTCCGCGGACGTCGAAGACGGGCCGGACGAGCGCGTCGCATCCGTCGTCGCATCCATCGTCGCGTTCGTCGTCGCATTCGGCGACGCCGCGCTGCCGTTCGCCATGGCGTCGCGCGGTGCGAAGTGCCGTCGGTCGGTTGACTCGCGCGCGCACCGGCGCAGCGACGCCTCGCGCCGACGCGACGACGGACGCGACGAATGCGACGCGCGAACGGTGCGAATGCGTTGTTTGCGCGTATTCACGCGCGCGCGGGGCGCGACGCGACCGGTGAGGGCGTGCACGGGCGCGATAGATGCGATGCGTCAGAGCGCGGCGTTTCATCGTCATCATGCTGATGACGATCGATCCCGGGGCGTTATGGGCGTATTTCTTCCTCACCGTGGCCGCCACCGCGGCCTCGACTGGGGTGGACATCACGCTCACGCGTGAGCTCGGGTTCGAGCGCGCGCCCGAGGCGCTGTCGACGTACTATGCGTTGGAGTTTGCAGCCACCATGTTGAAGCCATTGTATGCGAGCGCGTCGGATAGTTGTGCGATTGGCGGTCGTCGACGGGCGCCGCACGTCGCCCTGGGGTGCGCGTTCGGTGCGATGTGCGTGTGCGCGCTGTCGAGGGCGACGACGCGCGGATGGGCGTACGCGTGCGGCGTAGGAGGGGCGGTCGGGAGCGCGCACGCGTACGCGGCGTTGGACGGCTACGTTGTGGAGCGGTACGGTGCGCAGCAGCGACGCGAGCACGCGATTCGCGCGCAATCGATCGCGATGGCGACGAGGACGTTTGGTGCGATCTGCGGCGCGGGCGTGGGGGTTGTGGTGTTGGCGTGCGTGAGCGCGAGAACAGCCGTGGGGTTGAGCTCGGGTTGGTTGGCGTGCGCGGCGGCGTGCGCGTGGTTTTGGATGGATGAATCCGCATCGCACGGCGTGGACCGAGACGGGTGCGATGAGGACGAAGGACATAGTAGTGGCAATAGTGCATCGATTGCGTTGGCGGGATCGAGCGATGGAATGCTGGCGCGGGCGAAGCGGAGGTACGCGCCGTTGACGTCGGCGACATTTGCGCGCAATGTCGCGGCGGTGGTTTTATATAGAATAGCTCCGACGGCGTTGGATACGTTCGGGGCGTACACGTACTGGGCGTTTGAAGACGTGTTACCAAACTGGGGGTACGGCGTGGTGTCGTTTTTTGCATCGGTTGGTGGATTTGCGGCGGCCTGCGCGTTTGGCGCGGCGTTTGGCCGCGAGGTTGGCTCGGGCGACGTCGACAGGACGACGCGATGGACGTCGACGTCATCGTCGCCATCATCAGATACGTCGCCGACTGGGTTTGTAAAGCTTCGCGTGATTGCCGACCGCATAGCGCGCGCGCCATTGTGGGTGTTATTCATGTTTGGTGCCGTCGCCGACGCCGCGCTCGGATTGTGTCGACTCTTCATCGTGTGGTGGCCTCCGCGCGGCGCCGGCGCAGTATGGGCGCTATCGTTCGTGCAAATCCTCACCACATTTGGCTTGCGCATAGGATACATGCCCATACTCGCGCTCGCTGCCATCATAGCCCCACCCAAGCTCGAAGCCGTGGGATTTGCGACGTTGATTTTCGCCTCTGACGTCGGCGCGCTGGTTGCTGCCGCCGTCGCCGCGCGCGTCACGCGCGATTTCAATCTCGGCGCGCCAACCGCCCTCGATCCCGATGGCGCGCGTTCAATTCCCACAGGACGTTCATGGAACGCCTTGGACCTATTTATCCTTGTTGTCGCCGCGTGTAAGGTCATCATCCCGCTCTGCTCCGTCCCGTGGCTCGTGTCGGACCGTCCCGACGTGTCCGCCACTGACGCCGACGACGACCAAAACGCCGACGCCGATCGTCTCATCCCATCATAGACCATAGTATTCTAGTCATTAGCGCATTAGCCGTGTCATGAAGACGCACCACCGTCCGTGTACGAATGCAAAACAGCCGCGCGTCCACGTTCAATGCCAAACAAAGCTCAAAAAAAAAGCTGCGCCGCCGCCGCCACCCTTTTCGCTGCCCCACACCCCACCGCGCGCGCCCGCTCCCCGACGCATTCGGCGCGATGAAGAATAAAAAGAAACGTCAAGAACGCAACGCCGCGGAACCGCGAGCGATCGACCCGCGCGTCGGCGACGTCGCCAGCGATAGCGAAGACGAGTTCGCCGATGGCGAGTTCATGCGCCAGCGCAAAAAAGCCACCGTGCCGGGCACCGGGTACGTCGCCGTGGGCAAGGCTCCGCCCGCGGTGGACGCGAGTTACGTGAATAAAGGCGAAAAGACGCTCGTGTTGACCAGCCGAGGGGCGACGAGTCGGTATAGGCATTTAATGCTTGATTTGATGACGTTGATTCCCAACGCGAAAAAGGATGCAAAGATGGACACAAAGAATGAGCGACAAGTTGTGATTGAGGCTGCGGATTTGCGCGGATGCACGAGCGCGATGTTTTTTGAATGTCGTAAGAAACAAGATTGTTATTTGTGGCTTGCGAAGTGTCCGAGTGGACCGTCGATTAAGTTTCACGTGGAAAACGCGCACACGATGGCTGAGTTGAAGATGACAGGGAACCACTTGAAGTTTAGTCGTCCTTCGTTACATTTCGCGCCGGCGTTCGACGACGAGCCGCACCGGCGGTTGATTAAAGAAGCTCTGATTCAAACATTTGCTACGCCGTACAAGCACTTCAAGGCGAAGCCGTTTTATGATCATCAATTGTGTTTTTATTGGGAGGACAATCGCGTGTGGTTTAGAAATTATCAAGTCGTGTTTCCGGCGGGCAAGGATGTGAAAACCACCGGATTGTCGCTCACAGAAGCCGGCCCGCGATTATGTCTGCACCCAATTAAAATATTTGCCGGTGCGTTTAGTGGTGCGGTGTTGTTTGAGGATGAAACGTTCATTTCGCCAAACGTCGCGCGCGCCGAACGTAAAAAGGGCGACGTCGAACGCTACGCGAAAAAGGTGCAAAAGAAACAGGCGCGCAAGGCGCACAAGAGCATGAATCAGTTGCGCGGAGATGACTTAGACGACGTGTTTAGAGGAGGCGATGATGAATGATATGATTGATTTTTTGCACTGAAACACAAAAGAAACCATTTGTAATACTACTGGAACGGTTACCACCAACAGACTTCACAACGCGACGACGTTTCGATGAAAATGTCGCGACGATTCAAACGCTAAAAGCGCATCATGCTGGCAACGACGAAAGAGAATAGTGTAGACTTGGCGTTACGATTGGGCAACCAACCATCGTGGCGCGTGGCGCGTGAAGGGCCGCTTCGGCGACGCGCGCGACGGGAGTTGTACCTGGACCCACCCGCGGTGGAGCTCAAACGTAATTTTATCACGATTGCGCGCGCGCTCGCGGCGTTGCTCACCGATGCTCACGGCGTGCGTGATTATTCTCGCGCGGCGATGGCGTGCGCGGTGTTGTTTAAGTGGTCTTTCGCGGTGTGTGATGGGGATTCTCGCGCCGAGGCGCGGCGGGCGCGGCTGGCGGGCGCGAGGAGTGACCCCGGTTTTATCGACGAACGCACGACGATTGATCGCGAAGCACTCTACGCGGCGTTAGATTTACTTACTAAACGTCTCGTCGCGCACGGTGGCGATCGATGGATGAAAAGCGCGGATGCGGGGAGGATTAGAGAGAAGATTCGTGAAGCGAGCGCCGTCGGAAGCGCGCGCAGGGACGACGACGTATGCGAAGACGCGGCGAAGATTCTCATCGAAGACGACGATGTTGACGGTGCAATAGCGGTATTAGAAACTGCCGAGCGACGGGCGATCGCGACGCGAGAGCAAAGAGTGTGGCGTGGCGGACAAGATCGACGACGGATGTTGGCGTTGTGCGAACATTTGCGATGGGCGCGGATGATGCGCGACAAGTCGTTGGCTACGTTTCCGATGACGAAAGACACCGCTAGTGTGCTACCTTTGATGGAAAAGAAGGGAAATAGTTCGCGTGGGGTGAATAGATCGGCAGATGTGAATCCCGAGGCGCTGCGTTTGTCGATGTCTGCGTTGCGATCATTGGATTCGACGTTGCGAGACGACGCCGGGGATGCGACGTGCGCAGTGGCGCAAGCGCAGATTCATTTATTTCAAGGCAACTTTGGCAAGGCTCGCGATGTTTTGCAACGCTGTTTGCACGCCAATCCTGACGATGCTGATATCAATGCGGCATTGGCGGAGTTGCTGGTGAACATGCGTCAGCAAGCGCCAAAGAAGGTTGACGCAACATCTGTCGTCAGCGCGTGCGCGGCGGCGTTACGCGTGGACCCTACCGCGCGTGCGCCTTTAAATACGTTATGGGAATTCGCGGATAACGATGAAATTAGTGGAAATGTCGTACAAAAGTTGCTTCTCGAAGCCTTGGCGTCGTGCTTGGAGGAGCAACCTTTGAATTGTCACGCTTGGGTGATGCTCGCCACGATGCTCAGTGGCTGGCGCGCTTTAGACGGTTTACTTCGCCGATCGAAGGCGACGGTTGACAATGTACAATCGACGTCGGCAAAAGCCACCTTGTCCCCTCAGCCGCCCTCTCCGTCCGTGAGCTCGTATTCTTTGATGACATCATCATCGCTGTCGTCATCTGACGAAAGCGACTCTGAGAGTGACTCGAGCGACTCTGACAATTCGGAAGACGCTGAGGTCGGCGTCTCCATCGTTTTCGCGAAAGCCAGACTTTACGACGAGCGACCGCTCGATTCGGGCATAGTATCACACGTCTTTAATGAGGACCGCGCGTGGTGGGCGAACTCGATGTTCAACATTGAAGGCGGAAAGGTACGATTGGCGCGTAAAAGAGACGTGTTCATTTGGCGCGCGAGACACGTCGTCGCTCTCATTCTTTACCCGAATTCACCAGCGACACTCAAGCTAAAGCTGTGTTTGCAACCTTTGAAAGTAAGAGTCCCGCACGTGAAAGAGTCGACGTATAAAGATGCATTCCCGGTAGAACTCGTGTCGCGGTGTGCTGAACGCTCAAGTATGTTTCTGTCTCGCGCCGCCGCGCCGCGTGCAAACGAAAGGGTGACGTTGAAGAGAAAGACCAAACGCGTCACAGTCTCTAATGTGAGTGATAATGATAGCGTCGACGAACATGAGCTTCTCGCACAGTCTGGTCGCTCGTCCACTGTGTCAACGAAGCGGGCAAAGTTGGAGATTGCCGCGGCGGAGATGCGAGGCAAGCTCGCTCGCGCTCGCAAAGACATGCAAAAGTATTTGTCGAGAACACAGAAAAAACCAAAACCGACTAAACGTCAGGGCAAAGGTCTTGCGAATCGATTGCAAATATTTGAGGCTGCTGTCGAGCAAGGGCATGGTGTTGCGCGGGAGGTTGTAGAAAAGTTACGAGAAGAAAAGGCGCAGCTCAACATCGCGCGAAAGGAAAGATTACGACATTACATGCGTTCGTACCGACAGAAAAAGGCTTCAAAGTAGAATTATATCCATTGAAATTTAGAATTTAGTCAGATAGCCGCAGTTCAATTCGGCAAAGCGAGCGTCATGCCCACTGGCGCATGGTCCGATCCCATCACTTTGTCGAGGATGAAAGCGTCGACGACACGTAATCCCGATTCGCCAAATAGACTTTGCGACGCGAGCGTATAATCTAAGCGTAAGCCTTTGTTCACCGGGCGGTTTCCTGCGCGTTGGCTCCAAAAAGAAAACCAACCGGTCGCGTCGGTATGGAATTTGCGAAACGCGTCCACAAAGGCGTTCTTCTCGAGCATGACGCCAAACGTCTCACGTTCGCGCGGTGTCGTCCCAGCGCTCTTCTTAATATGCGGTGCGCCAACGTTCCAAATATCTGCATCTAGATGTGCCACGTTTAAATCCCCAATGTACAGCACTGGTTTACCTTTTGATTCCAAACGCGCCAAGTGCGCGCGCATATCGCGTTCCCACTCATCGATTCGATAATCCAAACGCTTCAAATCTTGTCCACTATTCGGCACATACGCCATGACGACATAAAACGACTCATACTCTAACGTCAACACGCGTCCTTCATCGACGTACCCACCATCAAGACCTTCACTAATCGCCAATAATTTCGGCCCATCGTACGTCTTTGTCTCCGTCGACTCTGTCTTTGGCTTGGCGCCAAACATCGCGTCCAACGACGTCTGCACACCCTTCTTCCCCACCATCGATGCCTTACACATCACCATCACCCCAGAATACCC
>Ga0181553_10001720_pt1 | contig 19471 bp, 14 predicted proteins | sample 011ome_17_FD_133753 | JGI IMG/M metagenome (GOLD analysis project Ga0181553, IMG submission 133753) | Coastal salt marsh microbial communities from the Groves Creek Marsh, Skidaway Island, Georgia - 011502XT metaG (megahit assembly) | ecosystem: Environmental > Aquatic > Marine > Intertidal...
AACAGAAATCCTTATTATTCCCCATAGGAAGTTCAGAACCAAAAAATGAATACATCAGTACTTTCCCAATAGGGGGTACCGGAAATTTCAGACGGGTGGATTTGAGTAGCAGCTTTGGTACGGGAATCAGCTGGAAGAACGTTTCCTTAAACATAGATTACAACCAAACTATTGGGAGTATCGTCAACGAACCCGAAAACATTAATGGTTCCTACATCCGTTGGAATACTTGGTACCTATCCTTAGGTTATCGGTTAGGAGAATAACCCTGTTGGAAAATAAAACTGTTAAAACCGCAGGGAATTGATGGAATAATTTTTTGTAATCTATTGAGTAGATGCTTTCCATTCCCTTCCCACAAAATCCATGAGTTCTTTTACGTAGGCAACAGAGAAGTCAAATTTAACTCCGGCCGCTTCGTAAATTTCACCCATTGAACGTGTATAGCCCAATTTCATAAATGCTTTATAGGCATCTAAGGCTGTTTTGGGATCCTTTTGTAGGTAATTTCTCCAAATACCAATCGCCCCTAATTGTGCAATTCCATATTCGATATAATAAAAGGGCACCTCGTATAAATGCAATTGGCGTTGCCATGCATAATCCAGGTAATGTTCGAATCCATCGTGATCAACCATACCGGTTCCAAATCGCTTCAATAATTGATGCCATTGGTCTTTACGCTCCTCTGAAGTATGCGTCGGATTTTCATAAATCCAATGTTGGAACGCATCGATAGTGGCTATCCATGGCAAGGTTCCAATAACGCCTTCAATTTGCTCGGTTTTAGCTCGACTTAAATCGGATTCATCTTCAAAATAGCGATTCCATGCAGACATGGAAAGAAGTTCCATACTCATGGAAGCTAATTCTGCAACTTCGCTTGGTGTATTTTTAAAGGCATTCAACGGTAACGGGGCCATTTGAAAACTATGAATGGCATGTCCGGCTTCGTGCAATAGGGTTTCAACGTCACGCAAATTAGAAGTGGCATTCATAAAGATGAAAGGCATATTGGTGCGTGCAAGAGGGTAGTTGTATCCTCCGGGTGCTTTACCAACGCGGCTGCTTAAGTCTAATAGCGATTTTTCCTTCATAGTTTGAAGGCATTGTGCAAAGAACGGATCTAAATCCGCTAAAACATCAATTCCTTTATCTCTAAGTTCATCACCTGTTTTGAATGGTTTTAATGGATGGCGCTCTAATGGGTCGACTTGTAAATCCCTTGGGTTCAATCGCGCAACTTTCATTTGCAACTTACGTTTCTCATGCACCTCTTTCAATACAGGGATGGCATGTTTTTCAATTGAATCATGGAAGTTTTTACAATCCTCAGCGGAATAATCAAATCTTCCTAAAGCGACAAACATGTAGTCTCTGAAATTGTTGAAACCGGCATTTAAAGCAATTTGATGGCGAATACCAATCATTTTGCTAAAAAGGGAATCCAACTTTTCGGCGTCTTGTTGACGACGCTCTTGGATCAATAACCAAGCTTTCTTGCGGATTTCTGAGTCTGTTTGGAGCAGCAGATTAGATGCCTGTTGAAGGGTGATTTTCTCGCCTTCCCATTCAATACTCATGGCACCTTGGATGGCGGAATATTCTTGCGCTAGGGTGCTCACTTCTGCTTGCAAGGGGATATTTTCCTCACGGAAAAGTTCAACCGCACTTTTTAAGGAACGGTAATATATGGCGTAAGAAGGATCTGTATTCAGGTTGGACCAATAGGGGATATCTACAAGCTTTCTGTTGAGTTCATCTTCCAATGGAGCCAACTCGGGTTGGATTTCTTGAACGAATTGCAAATAAGCGTTTTCATGATCTTTGTTCTGCGTATCGCAGGTCATACGGATATAACGCCATGCCATATCTTCCGATACAAAGCTTTCTAAATCGCTTACGTCAAAAAGTAATTGTTGTAAATCGTCAATAGAGGATACGGTTCTTCCTAAAAGTGAACGGTATAATTGTTTGAGGTCTTCGGCATTTTGAATGACCAAATCCTCAGAAATAAAAGGTTTTCGCATTATTAACTTCCCATTTTGCGGGGAGCTGAAGGCTTGCTTTTTGCTCCACCTGCCGTTTTCGTTGCAACTTTGGTTTTGGTAGGTGCTGCTTTGGGTTTGTCTAGTTTTTCTGTGGGTTTTGCTGCTTTATTGTCTTCGCTACCGGCTTCCTCTTCTTTCAAAAGTGAAGCAAAATCTAAACTTGATTTCAATAGATGATACCAGGTAAAAAGTTTTTTCATATCACTGGGATATACACGCTCGCGATCGTAATTCGGCAGTACTTGAGCCATTAAACTTTTCGCTTCGTCGTTATCAAGTTTGCTATTTGGGATAGTCGTGCCAGCGTCTTCTAGTTCTTTTATTTGATGGATTACTTGGGCCAATTTCACTTCCCCTTCGTCGGTAAACATAGAAATATCAGATAGAATACTCACTCTTTGGCGCAGGTTGGTGGAGAATTTTTTGCCATCAGCAAGAGCTTCAAGAACCAATCCATTTTTATTCTGTCCCAATATTTTATGCAATCCGGGCAATCCGGTTACCGATACAACGTCTTTTAATTCCATAGGGAACAAATTTCCATAAATTTCCCCAATAAGCCAAGCACATCCCCCCTGTGAATCGAAATATTTATGATACTTTTGAATGATGCCTTCTACGGATATAAAAGATTTTCAAGCCCTAATGGCAGAACCCCTTAGATTGGAAGCGGTAAAGGCGCAAATCGAAAAAGATTTTGGCCTAGCCGGGTTTGAATTTACGGGAGATATTATTACTTGGGAAGCTTTAATTGAGACATTAACCAAGTCTATTGAAACCATCCGCACACGGAATTCATCTCAATGGATGAAGATTGTTTATCGCGTTGATTTAACAGAAAAGCAATATCGTTTTGTGAAAGCTTTGGGTGGTGATTCTTACGAAAATTTAGCAAAGGCAGTGGTATTAAGGGAATTTCAGAAAGTGATAACGCGTGAGCGTTATTCCAAGTCATAATCGCCTATAGAATTCGTTCCCGGTTTATTTTCTTTATTTTTGTTTCGTGATAATCGTAACTGGCGCTTTAGGTTTTATTGGCTCGGCCCTGATTGGGGAATTATTGAGAAATGGCTATGGCCAAATAATCGCCGTCGACGACTTCAATAAAACAGATAAGCTCGAAAATCTGGAAAATAAAAACGTATTACAACGCGTTTCGAGAAACGAATTTTTAAAATGGATGCCCGAACATGCGAGAGAAATTCAATTTGTTTTTCATATCGGTGCTAGGACCAAAACCAACGAATTTGACTTGCAGGTTTTGCAAGATTTGAATGTGAATTACACCAAGCAAATCTGGGGGATATGTACCCAATTTTCTATTCCATTGATTTACGCATCTTCTGCCGCAACCTATGGAAATGGTGAAAACGGTTTTGATGACGATCCTGCTACGCGGAATAATTTGAAACCCATGAATCCTTACGGCAATAGTAAGCAAGAAGTGGATGTATGGATATCTGAACAAACGGAAACACCACCGTTTTGGGCCGGTTTTAAATTTTTCAATGTATTTGGCGCCAATGAATTTCACAAAGATCGTATGGCTTCAGTGGTTTTTCATGCATTCAATCAGATTAAAGAAACTGGAACTATGAAGCTTTTCAAAAGCTATCGTGCAGATTATGCCGACGGAGAACAAAGGCGAGATTTTGTGTACATTAAGGATGTTTTGAATGTATTGATGTATTTCATGGAAAATCGGAAAAATTCGGGAATCTATAATCTGGGAAGCGGCCAGTCACATACATTTAAAGAATTAGCTCAAGGGGTTTTTAAAGCATTACAAGTTGAAGAATCCATTCAGTACATCGATATGCCTATTGATATCCGTGATAACTACCAATATTACACCGAAGCCAATATGCGTCGAATTCGTGAGGCTGGATATGAAAAAGATTTTTGGGATTTTGATGCTGCAATCGCAGATTACGTAACGGAATATTTAATCCCGCATAAATATTTATAACATGTGGCGTAAACCCGGTATATGGTTAGCTCTTTTAGGCGTGATACTCATTACTTGGGGTGGGAGTTTGAGATTGAAAAATCCCAAAAATATTGATCGAAAAGGCGACGAAATTATTCATAAAGCCGAATTAAATGTTGCTCGAATTGATTCGAGTCTCGTTCAACTTGAAGAGAGATTGTTTAATTCCGACGCAACTGCATTTGTTGAGATCTGTGATTCAATGGAATTATTGGGTTTCAGATTTTTAAATGGAACGCCTAAGGTTTGGAATTCTCAAAATTACCAGCTCAATGTATTACGTGAAAATTCATTTGAAGTTGTTGAGCAAAACGGGGTTTATCTAGCCGTTTGGTATAGAAATAGAGATTCAATTTCGTTGATTCTAGCAAGTAATATATTTGACTTAGAATTTCCAGAAATCACAAGCTCTGAAACATACAACCCAAAGTTGGACTTGTTTTTAGGTAGTGTCCCCGTAGAGAATTCAAAACCGTTGAATTTAAAGGGGACTTGGATAAAGCCATTCCCATATTATTTAGTCTTATTCGATTACGAACTTTCGAAATTCCCAGATTTGTTCATTTTATGGGGCTTTCTTGTTCTGAGTTTAGGAATTTACTTCTGGAGTATTGAGAAATCAACTCGATGGTGGGCGTGGGCAAATGTATTAGTATGGATCACATTCGTAGTATTACAACATACTGGTGCGATATTAATTTCGTTGAAAAAATGGTCCATTTTTTCATCAGATGTGTTTTATTATAATGCGTATCTATCCAATTTAGGAACTACCTTGGTTATCTTCCTTGTCGGAATTTGGATTTTGCGATTTTTACTAAATTCATTGCATACATTTCTTTCAAATTCCGCAAATATTACAAAGTTATTGGCTAGATCCGGATTGTGGTTGTTATCCACCATATTGGCTTTGTTTTCATTTCATTTCGCCGGCTTTTTAGTCGAAAAAACGGATATCCATTTTCGCTTTACGGAACTGCTATTAATAGATTCAACGTCCGTTTTGTCTGTTGGTTTGGTTGTATTACTTTTCGCTGCTGTTCTGTCAGTTATTCATTTTCTGCTCAAACAAATTGAAACGAACCCTGTTCCAAAAGAGAAAATTGCCGCTTGGATTTCCTCTATTCTAGTAATAGCCATTGCTTGGAATATCTGCAGTCCTGTAACATGGATATATACATCCATTTTTATAGGTTTGATTTTGCTCAGATTGCAACTTAAAATTATAAATCGACCTGCATTAAGGTGGTATACGGAAATCCTAGTACCGTGTTTACTTGTGAGCATATGGGTGAATAATCAACTCAAAACTGAGGAGTTAAACCAACGAGATTTCTTTGCATCTTCGTTGATGATTGAACCGGATTCTGATGTAAAAGTTCAATTGTCAGATGCAGAAAGCGGACTCAATAAGGACTTACCCATTTTTGTGACTCTGGGTTTTCAAGAGAATAAAACTGAGGAATTTGAAAACACCCTGCAACAGCAGTATTTCAGTGCACTTTTAGAGAGTTTCGATGTTTCTATTTTTGGATACGACGCTGAGGGTAACGTTATTAGCACAAATAAATCTGCTGATTTTGGAAGCTTAAACGCCTTGTATTTCAGCGATGGTGGTATTCAAGTTACCAAGCAATTTTATTTAATTAATGAGAGAAGGTTGTCAGGGTCTTACATTGGTAAATTCTCGGTTTTTAATGATTCTGCTTTACAAGCAACCTATTTTATTTTGGTTTCACCGTCATCTACACGAACCAAAGGTAGACTGACCGATGTTTTGAATAACAGTCCTTCTCGTGAAATTCTTAATCGAAACCGATATTCCTACGCAGTTTACAGCGGAAGAACCTTATCTAAACATTATGGAGAATACAATTATCCAACAACGCTAAATTGGCCCGTGAGTGCAAAGTTGGAAATGGAGTATTCCGAGCCCAATTATCATCATATAATTCGTGAAGATTTCTATGGAAATCTAATTGTGGTAAGTCGTTCTAAAGAAAGTTGGGTAATAGCCTCAATTCAGTTTACGCTCTTTCTTTTTGCAGGAATATTTTTTACGGTTTTACTGTATACATGGTTGTGGTTCGAAGAGCGACTCAAAATTAAGATCAATCCAAAACATTGGAAACGACGTATGCCTATGGGCATCAATATGTTATTTTCGGAAAGATTTTTACGGGAATCTTGGTTCATCAGCAGAAGAATCCAAATCTATATAATATGGTTGCTCATTTCGATTTTTGGTATCGTTTTATATACAACCATCAATTACTTCACCATTAATAATACCGAAAGACAACGTGAAGAATTATTGGTAAAGGTCAATCAAATTGCCAATAGAATTTCCGGTCAGAGTAATTTAGATGCACTTGTAAACCAATATGAAGTAGGATTGATTTACGATATGGCAGATTCGTATCAAACAGATATCAATCTGTACGATGCCTTTGGTCAATTAATTGTATCTACAAATCCCAGATTATTCAAAGAGCAGTATCGCTCTATTTATATGAATCCTTCGGCTTACGAACAATTCAAATTTAAAGCATCAAGTACTTTTGTTTTGAATGAGAAAATATCAGAATTGGAGTACATTTCGGCTTATTCCGTTATTAATGATAATCGATTGAATGTAAGAGGATTTGTAAATCTACCATACTATTCGAATCGTGTAGATTTATATCGACAGATTTCAAGTTACTTGGTAACGGTAGTGAATGTTTTTGCCATACTATTTGCCTTGGTATACATCATTACGCAAATCATATCTACACGCATAACACAACCATTGTTACTAATTCGCGATGAGATTTCGCGAATGAAGTTGGGCGTGCGCAATCAGCCAATTGCCTGGAATCGAAATGATGAAGTTGGATTATTGGTTTCTGAGTATAATAAAATGATCGATGCCCTAGACGTTTCCTTGAATAAATTAGCGGAAGTAGAGAGGCAAGGAGCTTGGCGAGAAATGGCCAAGCAAGTAGCCCATGAAATTAAGAATCCCTTGACTCCCATGCGATTATCCCTACAGCATTTAGAATATGCCATGAGTCGCAAAGACGACAATATTCAAGATAAAATAAAGAAAACAATTCAGTTGTTAATTCGACAAATCGATAGTTTGAGTTCAATGGCAGAAGAGTTTTCATCGTTTGCAAAAATGCCTGAACCCAAAATGCAAGTCACAAACTTTAATGAGGTCCTGCAAGATGCCGTTTTGTTAATGGAAAGGGAAATGGGGTATACCATTGATTGCGAGTTTCCTGACGATACCATCGAAATGCAAGCCGATCCGCATCAGCTTGGTCGTGTGTTTAATAATCTTTTCAAAAATGCAATTCAGGCCATTCCCGAAGATAGAACCGCCCATGTTTATGTAAAAGTAATTTTGAGTCCAAGTCATTTCACAGTAGTAGTTTCTGATAATGGTAAAGGAATTCCTAAGGAATTGCACAATAAGATTTTCAGTCCGAATTTCTCTACCAAAAACAGCGGTATGGGATTGGGGCTCGCTATTTCTAAGAAAATCGTAGAGCAGTTTGGGGGCACGATAGATTTTGTTTCAGAATTGGATAAAGGGACAACCTTTACCTTAGTCTTTCCGCATTTGCTGGATTAATTGTTGTGCTTTTACAAAACCGATTCTTGAAATTGGGCTTGTTTTGAATTGTTCTAAGAATGCAGTTTCTTGAATTTTTTCCCAATCCTTTATGTCCCAATTTATTGCATCATTAGGTTCAAATCGAGGCTCTTCATGAGGCTCAGAAAAGCGGTTCCACAGACAAACATCTTGACATATATCCCATCCAAAAAGACAACCGTGCATCATTTCCAGTTCTGTTTCTTCTAAAGGTTCGGTCTTTTCGATACTCAAATAGGATATACATTTGGTGGCATCAACTACTTGGTCTTGCACAATGGCTTGGGTAGGACACGCATCGATGCATCGGGTACAACTTCCACAATGATCGCTTTGAATGACCGGTGCCGCTTCAATTGACACATCTAATAAAATCTCCGCTAAAAAAAAGAAACTTCCGATTCCTTTGCGCAAGAGTAAACTGTTTTTACCAATCCAACCCAAACCCGCTAATTGAGCCCATTGTCGTTCCATAACCGGAGCGGAATCAACAAATACACGAGATTTTACATTGGGATACTCGTTTTGGATGTGTTTTAATAATTCAAAACAACGATCCTTTACTACTCGGTGGTAATCTTCTCCGTATGCGTATTTTGCAATTTTTGGACTCTCGATTTTTTGCGATTTCTGCGGAAAGTAATTGTAGGCCAAACATACAATCGTTTGAGTGCCTGGTACAAGGTGGCGCGGATCCAATCGTTTTTCCACATTGCGCTCTAAATACCCCATGGTACCTTGATATCCCTTGTTTAGCCAAGAGTGCAGGTTAGATTCTTCTTCCTCTAGTTTGCGGGCAGCTACAAAGCCACACGCTAAAAATCCGAGTTCCAAAGCCCGTTTTTCTATTTCTTGGGCAAAAGACATATCAAAACAAACTTGGGGATTGCCCTTGATGTGGGATTTTCCCTAAATGTCGAAACGCTTTAGGCGTTGCCTCCCGACCTCGAGCTGTTCGTTGGATGTAGCCTTCTTGAATCAAAAAGGGTTCATAAACCTCTTCAATTGTGCCAGCATCTTCTCCAACCGCAGTTGCTATAGTATTCAAGCCTACAGGACCACCTCTAAATTTATCGATAATGGTGCTCAGAATCCGATTATCCATTTCGTCTAAACCGTCGGCATCGACATTCAACGCGTTCAAAGCAAATTGAGCAATGTCTAAAGTAATGGTTCCATCGCCTTTTATTTGAGCAAAATCGCGGGTACGTCTTAATAAAGCATTCGCAATACGCGGCGTCCCTCGGCTTCGACGTGCAATTTCATAAGCGGCTTCGTCGTGAATAGGGGCTCTTAAAATATTGGAGCTTCTAGATACAATTTGAGTTAAGATTTCAGCGGTATAATATTCCAATCGACAGTTGATTCCAAAACGGGCTCTCAAAGGAGCTGTTAATAATCCACTTCTGGTGGTTGCTCCAATTAATGTGAACGGTGACAAATCGATTTGTACGCTGCGGGCATTCGGGCCGGTATCGATCATGATATCGATACGATAATCTTCCATCGCGGAATACAAATATTCCTCAATTACGGGACTCAATCGATGGATTTCATCAATAAATAATACATCTCCTTTATCGAGATTCGTTAATAAACCTGCCAAATCTCCGGGCTTCTCCAAAACAGGGCCGCTTGTAATCTTCATTGAACTGCCCATGGCGTTGGCCACAATGTGACTCAATGTGGTTTTACCCAAACCTGGGGGGCCATGCAATAAAATATGATCCAGAGCTTCCTCACGTTGTTTAGCCGCAAGTACAAAAACCTTTAGATTTTCTAGAATTTTCTCTTGTCCGGTAAAATCATCAAATTCTGCCGGTCGCAATACCTTTTCGATATCTTGATCGGTTTTACTTAGATTTTCGTTATTCGGATTGAGATGGGGGTTCATAGTGTTTATTTAACCAAAGAACGTAAAATTTGTTCTAATTCGGTATTCACAGGATAGAGTGGAGGGCGCACAAACGTTTCGCAAAGTCCCATTTCATTAAGCATAACTTTGATGCCTCCAGGACTTCCATCCTCAAAAATACGGATAGAACCCTCTAGGATTTCATAGTGGGCCATTCTAGCATTAGTATAATCGCCATTCAAACAATCGCGAACCATACCTGAAAATTTCTTTGGGTAGGCATGATTGATTACCGAGATTACGCCGGATGCCCCTAATGCCATCATTGGAAAGGTTAAAGAATCATCACCGCTTATTACCTGAAAATCTGCAGGTTTATGTTGCAGTAAATGCATGATTTGCTCCATATTACCGGAGGCCTCTTTGGTAGCCACAATATTTGGATGTTTGGCCAATTCAATTTGAGTTGAGGCAGTCATGTTGCTTCCAGTTCGTCCTGGTACGTTATACAGAATAACCGGTAATGGACTTGCATCGGCAACCGCTTGGTAGTGGGCGATAATACCGCGTTGGTTGGGCTTGTTATAATAAGGACTCACCGATAAAACATAGTCGTAACCCGTAAAATCGGTAGTTTTCAATTGGTTTACCAGCGCTTGTGTATTGTTGCCGCCCATACCAATGACCAAAGGAACGCGTTTTTGATTATAGCGCACCACGGCTTGCATGATTTCTAATTTTTCTTCCGCCGATAGGGTGGCACTTTCCCCTGTGGTTCCTAAAACAACCAAGTATTCGGTACCATTGTCAATTTGATGGTTGACGATTCTCTCAAGTGCGTCAAAATCAATACTTAAGTCGGCTTTGAAAGGGGTTATTAATGCTGTTGCGGCTCCTTGTAATCTGTTCATTTTAAATGTTTAAAGAAATTATCTATGCTCTTCAAGTAGTCGGATAATGTTTCTTCCTGCCTTGATTTTAATAATATATTGAAATAAGGTTTGTATTCTAACTGATAAGCACTTACTCGGTAGGGTGCTCTTGAGCTTAACGCAAAACCCATATCCGAATAAGAAAAGGTTCCGTTTAAATTCAAAAAAATATCGGCTTTGAAATCTTGTACTTTTTCCAAAACCCCTTTCTTGGGGAATCCTGAGAAACTCACATCTTTCAAACACAAGTGCAAGGTATTTGGCGCTTGATGAACCGATATGGTTTTAGGGTCTCTGGTCGGATAAAGGATAACCTGCAGTATTGCGAAGTCTTTTTCTTTTAATGACTTGCAATAGGAATCAATTGTTTGTGAATGTTGTTGATATAAGTGTAATCCCACAAAAACGATACAGCGCTTTGATTGCGAAAATGGTATAACGGGAGAAAGTTTGTTCAATGAACTTTTCCCTTTGAATACCCATATCGTATCTTTAATGCTATTTCTTTTTTTGTTCGCGCTCATGACCCAATCAGAGATAAAAATTCTGTTTCGCTCAACAAAGGTACTCCAAGTGTTTCGGCTTTAGATAATTTTGAAGGGCCAATTCCAGATCCGGCTAATAAAAAAGTTGTTTTTGCACTTACACTTGATCCGATTTTTCCGCCATGCGCTTCTACCAAAGCTTTTAATTCATCTCTGGAATGAATCTCGAAAACTCCAGAAATCACAATGATTTTACCTTCTAATTCAATGCCCTTTGCCTCTCGTTTAACAGCTTTGAAATTCAAACCATGGTTCACAAGACGCGTTATCAAATATTGATTTTCCGAATTTTCAAAAAATCGAATTACACTCTCTGCAATTCTATCTCCAATTTCATCTACAGCCACCAATTCATCTAATCCGGCCTTTGATAATGATTCGATATCTCGGAATGCGGATGCCAACTTTTTGGCAACGGTTTCACCTACGTAACGTATGCCCAGTGCAAATAGAACCCTTTCAAATGGTTGGTTTTTACTTTCCCGAATACCGTCAATAATATTCCGAGCGCTTTTTTCCCCCATCCGTTCCAATTGTAAAATATCGGCTTCTTGGAGATCATAAAAGTCTGCTACGTTTTTAACCATTTCAGAACGATATAAGGTTTCACATAACTCCGAACCCACCGATTGGATATCCATGGCCTTACGTCCTATAAAATGCTCAAGCTTCCCAATGACTTGTGGTGGACACAAACGTGTATTGGGACAGTAATGTTGTGCTTCACCTTCATTCCTAACTAGCGCTGTATCGCATTCCGGGCATCTCTCGATAAAAGGTTGCACGGGTGTATTCGGATTGCGGGATTCCAAAACCACGCCGGTAATTTTTGGTATGATTTCACCTCCCTTTTCTACATAAACCTGGTCTCCTACACGAACATCCAATCGTTGCATTTCATTGGAATTATGTAAACTAGCTCTTTTAACCGTAGTGCCCAGAAGCAAAACTGGTTCTAATTCAGCAACGGGAGTAATGGCGCCAGTTCGTCCTACTTGGTAGGTAATGCCCAATAATTGAGTTTTTGCGGTTTCAGTTGGGAATTTATAAGCGATTGCCCATCGGGGTATTTTTGCCGTAAACCCCAATTCTTCTTGTTGCGGAATTGAATCAACTTTCACAACTACACCATCGGTGTCGAAGCTCAAATCATGGCGTTTTATTTCCCAAATTTTCAAAAAATCGATTACAGCATCGATACCCTTGCAAACTTGAGAGGTATCGGGAACTGGCAATCCCCACTGTCGTGCTTCATTGAGCCCTTGTGAATGCGATGGAAAAACGATGTCTGCCCCGTAATAGTGATAAAGTAAGATGTCCAAGGGTCTTTTAGCAACCTCCTTGGAATCTTTAATTTTCAAAGAACCCGAAGCCACGTTTCTTGGGTTAGCATATAAAGGCAATCCAGCAGCAGCACGTTCTGAATTCAGTTTTTCAAAACCTTTACGATGCATGAAAATCTCTCCGCGTATTTCAAATTGATTTGGTGCATTTCCGGATAGTTTTTTTGGAAGATTTCGCAAGGTTTTTACATTTTCAGTGACCACGTCTCCCTGAATACCATCTCCTCGGGTAATGGCCTTCGTTAAATAGCCATTTTCGTATTGCAGGGATATGGCTAAGCCATCGATTTTGAGTTCGCAACTGTACGTAACCGTTTCAATTTCTAAGGCTTTTTTTATGCGTGCGTCGAATTCTCTAAGATCGTCGGCATTATACGTATTCCCCAATGAAAGCATGGGGCGCTGGTGTTTCTCCGTAATGAAATCACCGGTTGTGTCGGAACCAACATGCTGTGTGGGAGAGTCGGGGTCAATCAAATCGGGAAATGAACTTTCCAATTGCTCCAGTTCTTTCAGCAGAATATCAAACTCTAAATCAGAAATTTCTGGTTCTGCTTTAACATAATAAAGGTAGTTATGTCTACGTAAGTCGCTGTTCAGTTGAGCGATGCGTTTTTGAGCCTCCTGACGCTGCATGATGCCGTGAAACTAACTAAATATTGGGAATATCGTGCAGGTTGGAATCTGGCTGTTATTAACGCTTAAGCTTGTTTTTATTCACATTTAACGTTTATTTCATGCACATTGTCGCTATTATCTACAATTTAATATGTTCTTTGTTGTGACATGTCAGCACAAACCATTGCCCCAAACAAAGTTGTAAGTTTATCTTACACACTTATGCTTAACAGCGGTGAATTAGCCGATGAGGCCACCGCAGAACAACCGTTAATGTTCATTCATGGAATAGGACAAACCTTACCGGCTTTTGATGAGAAATTAAATGGATTATCCGTTGGAGATACTTTTGATTTTAAACTTTCTGCCGAAGAAGGATATGGAGAATCAAGTCCTAACTACATCGTAGAAATCCCTAAGGACATCTTTAGCGGTCCAGACGTGCCTGCTGATATTTTAGAGGTTGGGGCGATGTTGCCTATGCAAGATCAAGATGGAAATCCTATGGATGGAACCGTTTTGGAAATAGGTGAGGATACGGTTAAGATGGATTTTAACCATCCCTTAGCGGGCGAAGCGTTGGGCTTTTCAGGTACGATTCTTGCCATTCGCGAAGCAACCCAAGAAGAACTTGACCATGGCCATGTTCATGGCGAGGGTGGAGTTCAACATTAATCTTTAATAAACGACCCTTTGAAATTGCGGCTTTTGAGAAATCGAGCCGCAATTTTATTTTATCAACTTTTTTGACTTTTTTGCAAAATATTAAGCTCTCATACCACGAATTGTGCTTGCATTTCGTCTATGTATTTGCAACGCTACTTGGCGAGAGCTATGAAATTATACAATGACCGACAAAGAGCTGGTGGAAGGATGTATTCGGGAAGACCGAAAGTATCAGAAAATCCTATGGAATCTGTACTCGTCCAAACTAATGGCGCTTTGTTTACGTTATTGCAAAAATCAAGAAGAAGCTGAAGATGCACTTATGGAATCCTTTGTTCGCATATACGATAAAATGCCCACCTTCCGTTACCAAAGTACTTTGGAAACCTGGATGCGTAGGATTGCGGTGAACATTTCCATAAACAAACTTCGAGCTCAAAAAGATATTTGGAATGAAATTTCCCAAAGTGAATACGAATTGGGTTATAACGATAACGGAATGCAACAATTGGAAGCAAAACAAATCATGCAACTCATTGAAAAATTACCGGTAGGTTATCGTACTGTGTTTAATTTATTCGCTGTAGAAGGATATTCTCATAAAGAAATTTCTGAAATGATGGGAATTGATGAAGGTACCAGCCGTTCTCAATTGGCAAAGGCCCGAAAATCCCTTCAAGAAATGTTGGAAAAACTTAATATTACCCGATAAATGGCTCAAGATCCGTTAGAACATATCGCCGATATATTAAGAAACTACGAAGTTCGACCAAGTGGGAATGCTTCTTTTGAAGAAGTAATGAACCGCAGAAAAAAGAAGCGTAGAGGATTCTTCTGGTGGTTTCAACGCACCGGTGTTGGTATCGTTTTAGTTGGGATAATGGGTGGCTTGGCCTACTTTAATGCCATTCAAAAATCACAGCTTTCACAATTAAATACGAATTCGACATTAGAAACAACTTCGAAAAACCAAAATGGTCAGACGCAATCGCCTCAAAATGATTCTAAAGTTCGCAGCGAGTCCAATAAAACTTTAAATATTGAAAATCAAAACGCTTTGGTTAACACAGATATATCTCCTAAAACCAAGGTGAAAAAAGCAAATGAGTCTGGGTTATTCGGCTTATTCCAAAAGTTCAATTCGCGAAGGAAAAATATTTTAGACCGCAATCCTTATGGTAATGAGGCTAATACTAATCATATCGGCGGTGCAATGTCAATAAATATTGCAGATAATGAACTCAACCAGTTAAATCATGTGGAGTCTGGTTCCGACCAATATAAAAATGGAGGTTCTCCCATGTCGTTATCGAATGTGTATGAATTTGGGGCGAAACAATATATTGCACAGACCTATTTTGATTTCCAAATTAAAGAAGATGGAGAAGAGTATGTGGATTGGAGTTTCGACTTGCCATCTGTTGGTTTGAGGAAAAGAAAACTTCCATGGTATGCAGAGTTTTCAGCAATTACGGGAAGTGATAATCAAATTCAGTTCGATCCAGAAGAGAATCTAAGCGTTTTGGGTACCAATTATATGGCCCAATATCAGATGAGCTTATTGCGCGAATTCAAAGGTGCCGACATGTGGGGTATGGGATTGCATTACACCCAGTGGGTAGGAAATGGAGAATGGCGTAAACGCGATGCCATCGATGTATGGCAGTTTGATACAACGCTAATTGCGGTTAATGTACCAGGATTGCCTACACAGTATATTACGCAATTGGATTCACAACTTCAAAAACAATACAGTGTAAGTACGGGAAGAATTAAATACAATATCGATAAAATTTCTTTGCCAATCAGCTTTAGAGGATTTACACGCTTATTAAAAACAAACTTTAGATACGCGGCTCAATTTGCCCCAGGTATAACCAGAATTACTCAAGGTGCATACTTTACCCCTACGGATTTTATGCCAATTGAAAGAACCCAACGTTTGAGTTTTGGTGCTAAAGTCGGTATGGGACCTATAATTCCGGTTGGAAACGGGGTGAGTATTGTGATAGAACCTTCTTTGATGTATGAGAGTTTCATGCATGAAAGCAAAGGTCTACAAGGGAATATTTTTGGAGGTCTGGGTATCTCTATGATGTGGAGATTGAAGTAGTAATCAGTAATTCCACATTTTAAATTGAGTATTTCTAATTACCCATTTTAACTTTTTTCCTTAAAAAGAATAATAATTTGTCACACGCGGATAGTTCCGTGCACGTTTTCATGGAATGTCACCTTAAATTTGTATTAAATTTTACTTAAAAGCTATGAATAATAAAACAACTCATGTTCTGCTAATTGGCTTGGCAGTTTTTGCGTCTGCATTCGGATACTTAAATGGATTTCAAGCACTCAATTTAAGCTATATGGATACCAGCGTAAATGCGGGTGATGATTTCTATACCTATGTGAATGGTAAATGGATGGAAACCTCTGAAATTCCATCTGATCGTGGCCGTTGGGGCTCATTTGACGAATTGGGTAAAAAGGCAGATAGCATGGCTTTGAAAGTTTTAGACGAAGCCGCTGAGCAGTTGAAAAGCACACCAAAATCGGCAGCTATTTCACAAGCGCCTAGCGATCAAGCAAAAGCCATTCTATTGTATCAAACGGTAATAGATGTTCAAAATCGCAATAAGCAAGGAATCGAACCGGTTAAGCCTGCTATCTCTGAAATTCAAAATCTTAAAAAGAGAAAGGATATATATCGATATATGGTTGATCACGCTGCATACGGCGAATCGGTTTTCCTAGGGTTTTATGTGAGTTCAGATGTTAAGAACAGCAATCAGAATGTACTTTATACCTATGGCGCCTCACTTGGTTTACCTGATAGAGATTACTATTTGAAGTCAGATGAGAAATCTCAAAAATTACAAGAATCGTATAAGAAATTCATGAAGGCGACTTTCGATGCCTTCAAAATTGATATTAAGGATAAAGAATTAAATCAAATCTATGAATTTGAGAAAACCTTAGCTGCAGCTAAAATGGATCGCGTAGAGCGTAGAGATCCCAATAAACGTTACAATCCCAAGAGTAAAAAGGACTTCATTAAAGATATGAAAGGAATGCCGGTTCAAGAGATGATGGATGCTCTGGGAATTGGAAATGCAGACCGTGTCATAATTGGAGAGTTGAAGTTCATGGACGTATTAGCCACACAAGTAAAGAAAGCTAAAGTGGGTACCCTTAAGAATATGATTCTTTGGAATACATTGCGAGGTTCTTTAGGTGTTTTATCTGAGGAATTGGCTGCAATGTCCTTTGATTTTTATGGGAAGACATTAAGAGGAACTCCCGAGCAGCGTCCTTTAAATGAAAGGGCCTTAAAGGTGGTTAATGGTTCATTGGGCGAGGCTTTAGGTAAGTTATATGTAGAGAAATATTTCCCTGAAGAAGCAAAGGCAGTAGCAAAAGCAATGGTAGATGATGTGATCGCGGCTTATCGCGTTCGTATTAACAACTTGGAATGGATGAGCGCCGAAACCAAATTAAAAGCACAGAAGAAGCTCGATAAGTTAACAGTGAAAATTGGGTATCCCGATAAATGGAAAGATTACTCGGATTTGAATATTTCCTCTTATGAACTAGGTGGAAGTTATTTTCAAAACATGATGAATCTGTCTAAATGGGCTATGGCTCAAAATATGGCCAAATTTGGCAAGCCCGTTGATAAAACAGAGTGGGGAATGTCACCACAAACTGTTAATGCCTATTACAATCCTGTTTACAATGAAATCGTTTTTCCAGCGGCTATTTTACAAGCTCCGTTTTTTGACTTCCGTAACGACCCGGCCGTTAACTTTGGGGGTATAGGTGCTGTAATTGGTCACGAAATTTCTCATGGATTTGATGATGCAGGTGCTCAATTTGATGAAAACGGCAATCTTGTAAACTGGTGGACCGAAAGCGATTTGAAACAATTCAAAGAACGCGGTAAAAAATTAGCGGATCAATACAGTAAGTATGAAGCATTACCGGGCAAATTTGTGAACGGTGAATTCACACTTGGTGAGAATATTGGAGATTTAGGTGGTGTGGCTTCGGCTTACGACGGATTGTTGATACATCTTAACAGGGAAGGTGCTGTAGGGGATATTGATGGATACTCTCAAGAACAGCGTTTCTTTATGAGTTGGGCAACGGTATGGCGCAACAAAATTCGCGATGAAGAATTGGCGATGCGATTATTAACAGATCCTCACTCACCTGGGTATTTTAGAGCTATAGGACCTTTGGAAAATCACGAAGGATTTTATAAGGCCTTCGGTGTAAAAGAAGGACATAAAATGTACAAATCAAAAGCCGACCGGGTAGAAATATGGTAAAGTAAAAAAATGGGAATCTGTAAACGATTCCCCTTTTTTTTGCGTTTTATCATTAGCTATGAAATCCTCTATTTATCAATTTTTTAGAGCCTCATTTTCGGCTCTTAAACGATTCCCTTTGGTATGTTTATCAGCTTTATTAGGAAGTACCGCACTTTCTTTGATGTTGGGCGATGGTATTTCAGATGAGCGACAGGCAATATTAGCCAATTGGGCTCAAACATTTTCTTTAGGGATACCATTGTTTTTCGCACTGCAATTGTATTCTGAATCTCTTAAATCTCAGATTCAAAAATGGTTGATTTTTAATAGTTCTTTGGTGTTGCTCTATGCGATTCACCTGCATTTGAATTATGCCGCTCAAGGATTACATCAAGGAGAGTTGACCATTCAATATGTAGGATACTTTCTAGCTTTACACCTATTAGTGTCGTTTTTACCCATATCAGGTCGATTCAATTCTTCCGTATTTTGGCACTATAACAAAACTTTATTTCTAAGAGCCGCTATTACGGCATTATATGTGGGGGTTCTTTTCGCAGGTTTGGCAGGAGCTATGGTTGCTTTGGACCAATTGCTCGGTTTTGATATTGAGGATATTTACTATGGAAGATTGTGGTTTTATCTGGCTGGATTTGGGAGTGTTTGGATGTTTACCGCACACATCCCTCAAAAACTAGAAGAAACCATGGATACCGGTTACCCCAAAGGACTTCAGGTATTCGCGCAATATGTTTTGATGCCACTTGTGCTTATATATTTGGTAATTCTTTATATATATGGTTTCAAAATAGCCATAAACGGTGTGCTTCCTATTGGTTGGGTTTCGAATTTGATTTTAGCTTTTTCTGTGGTGGGTATGTTAGCCTTGTTGTTACTACATCCGCTTTCTGAAAATCACGAAAATAAATGGGTCAATAGATTTACGCGTGGTTTTTACATTTCATTATTGCCTTTGTTGGTGTTGCTATACATTGCGGCATTTACCCGAATAAACACCTATGGATTTACGGAATTACGGTATGCCTTATTGGCTTTGTCTATTTGGCTTACCGGAATCACTATTTTCATGATTGTTACCAAAAACAAATACATTTGGGTCATCCCCGTTACCTTATTTTTTACGGTGGTGTTTGTGTTTTTTATGCCCAAATTGAATTTGTTTTCAATCTCAAAAGAGAGTCAAAAGCAAAGATTGCTTTCTTTATTGAAGTCTAACAAAATGCTTTCTAATCAAAATAAATTGTTAGCGCCCTTAACTTCATTACCTGATTCTGTTTCGAGTGAAATGTACAGCATTTCGGATTATTTGGCGGTAAATCATGGGATAACAGGCTTAGAGCCGGTTTTGGTTATTCCCGATTCAATCATGGCTAAAAATAGTAGATGGGAGATGGAAGTATGGCTGGACCAATCTCTTGCGCCGTATGGCATCTCTCGTGAGTATGAAAATACCGTTTTTGCAGAGGACGCAGTTCAAGCGGCAACCAATCAAAA
>Ga0181553_10001726_pt1 | contig 19450 bp, 17 predicted proteins | sample 011ome_17_FD_133753 | JGI IMG/M metagenome (GOLD analysis project Ga0181553, IMG submission 133753) | Coastal salt marsh microbial communities from the Groves Creek Marsh, Skidaway Island, Georgia - 011502XT metaG (megahit assembly) | ecosystem: Environmental > Aquatic > Marine > Intertidal...
TATCATGTTCCCTTTGGAGGCCGTAAAGCCTCCAGCTTTGGTCCTCGTGAGCAAGGAACCTACGCACGCGATTTTTACACTCAAGTAAAGACTTCCTACATCAATTCTGGTTCCATATAATTCTTAAATGAATTTTCGCGTGGACAATCTCCAGTATTGTAACTGGTCCAGAGAAATTTTTGAAATCAACCACAAGGCAAAACTGGATGCCGTCCATGCCACTATATGCTACCATGAAGACTTTGATGAGTTACAAAAAAATATTCAACAATGGCAATTATACTTTCAAAAAAATAATGACCTTCTCTTACATGGTAATACGTCTCAAGATATAGAGATAGCGCATCAACAAAATAAGACTGCAATCTTTTTTGGATTACAAAACTGCTCTCCCATAGAGGATAACATTGATTATGTAGAAGCACTAAAAAAGCAAGGAGTATTGTTCATGCAGTTGACGTATAACAATCAGTCACTCCTTGCGACTGGATGTTATGAAAAAAAAGATAGTGGAATTACTCGAATGGGGAAAGAAGTAATCAAAGAAATGAATAGGGTAAAAATGATTGTCGATATGTCTCACTCTGCAGAGCTATCAACATTAGAAGCAATCGATATTTCAGAAAAGCCTATTGTTATAAGTCATGCGAACCCCTCATTTTGGCATACAGGTCTTCGAAATAAATCAGATGCAGTACTGAAAGCGCTCAATGATAGTGAGGGGATGATTGGTTTTTCACTTTATCCTCATCATTTAAAAGGAACCTCTAATTGTACGCTTGAATCATTTTGTGAAATGATTGCTAAAACAACGGAAAAGATTTCTGTTAATCAAATTGGTATTGGATCCGACTTATGCATCGGACACCCTGATAGTATTGTTGAATGGATGCGTAATGGAACATGGACAAAAACCAAAGATTTTGGAGAAGGTAGTGCTGATAACCCAGGATTTCCTCCCCAGCCTAGCTGGTTTAGAGATGCTCGTGGATTTGATAATTTAGAAAAGGGTTTGAAAATTGTTGGTTTTAATGAGAATGAGATAAACGGTATTCTTGGAAATAATTGGTATAATTTTTATAAGAAATTTGATTAATGAAAATTAATATTCGAAAACCTGAGTTTGTCATGAAACTTGATCGATTGGGATCATTCCATCAATCAAAACTCTCTTTTCTTCGAAGCTTTATTCGTGAGTTTAAAGAATGGGAGTTTAAATGCCATGAATTTGAACTAGATGATCAAGGCTTTGGTTATGCGGTCTATGTGGTTAGAAAAGATAAGAAAGACTACTCACTGGTATGTTTTTCAAACCACCTTGAAGATAGTGAAAGATCAGATCGTGTTATAGCAACCAAATGGGACGCTTCCTTTGTTCTTTTTGATGGCATCCCTAACTCTGATGATATTGTAAGACTTCAGGCGAATGTACCCTTACAAGAACAAGGCAGAGTGAGTGAAAAAGAATTATGTCTCTCCCGGGCAAATAAATCTGTTCGAATTTTTCAGCATGTAGTTGATAACCTTGCTCAGGGTTTACAACCTGATACAAAGCTACTTTATGATGTGGGTTATCTTTACCGCACCACTGCTGTATATGGCTCAGGTAAGTTTGGCCTAGCAGATCGTATTAAAGTACAGGATCGTAATGAGTTAAAAGGGCCTTTTCGTTTAGAAATGATGCTAGTATATCTAGCAAGGCAATTTACTTTTGATCAAGTGAATCATATCGCACATCAACGATCCCCTAGTACCGCTATAAAACTAAGCGATGATATTGCAAGAAATCTTGGCATTGGTAATTCTACCGGGTTAGGAATGGCGCCATTTATTGTTAATCACCCTGCCTTATTAAATCAGTGGATACTGGCTAAAGAAAAATCACTTCAAGCCATTCGCTCTATTGAAGTTGTAAATATTAGTGAATATGAAAAATTTAATGAATATCTAAAAATTATTCAAGAAAACATCCTCTTTTGGAAAACCAATAGCTCCTATCAAATTAATAAAAATGAAAATCTAATAAAGGATCTGAAAAAATTTCAGGTATATATTTCGAATATTCAATTAAGTAAGTATTTTTGGAATACAGTTTATAATTGGGTTGAGGAAAATACAGAGGCAGAGTGTTGTGAGCTAGCTGTCTCTTTAATGATGGAGATTTACCCTCTTATTGTAGAGCCTTTTAGCTATGAGATGTCTATTGATGAAGAGATATATTTTGAAATTGATGCCTCTCGTTCTATTGCTGATATTTGTCAATTAATTGAGAAACAGTATCAATGGCTATTAGATGTTAATTTTGATGAAAAAGAAAATATTTTCAATTTTTGGTATTACTCAAAAAACAAGCAAGAACCTAGAATGTCTGATCGCTTCTCAGAAGAAGGTGCAGAACTAGAATTACCGTTAGCTATTGCAAGAGATGTTCATGCCCTCTATCGAGAACTCAAAACCGAAAATCCAAATGAAGATTTGGCCACTTATTTGCTGAAAACACAACAATATCGACATATTTTAAGACGTATTTTTATATGTGAGAAATTGCCTTACTCAGAAATTCAAGATAATACCATTTCAAAAAAATTAATACCCGTTGATATGCTCCGATTAAAATTATCTTTTTTTGGGGCCACACGATTTGATCCACGGTCAGACCGCTGGGTTAGGATTACGATGTACCAAGGCGCACCGCTGATGAAAGAAATTGGTAAATCAAATGACACTTGGTCATACAAAAAAATTGCCTAATGCAGTCACTCTACGAAATAGAAACTGTAGTTAAAAGATCTGCTCGAGCAAAGGGACTTAGTTGGGGGATGGCAGAAGAAATTGCTAAGGCAGTTCGTATATTAGAACAATCACTTCTACCGGGCTTAGAAAGTTTTAAAAGATTAGTGGATTTAGGTCTGACGTCTTTCAACCCAATTCAAAATCCTTTAAATGATGAGAAGATAACAAAAATATGTCCTATTCACTTTGGTGTATTTTTTTTAGATAATTTACATAACAAACAATTCCAAAAACAATTTTCATTTTTAGAAATATATGAACCTTTATTAATTCTTCCTTTTTTAAAAAGATCCGCAAATAAAAATTTGCTCAATATTAAATTTGCCTCAAAAGAAATTAATTTTAATTTATCACCAGGAGAAATTGTTAGTTTAAGTAATCAACTATTTCCCCATATCGCTACAAAAATAACTTTAGATTTTTCTACCTCTAGATCACCCCAATACTCACAAAGTACTTGGGATGAATTATACGAGCTATCTTTAGAAACCTTTGTCGAAGAAACAGAAGAAAAAAAATTATCTGGCGCAGGAGCAGGGCTAACCGATAACGATTGATTGCACAAAATGTATAGATTGTATTTGATTTGATTTACGAGATCGTATTAACTAAATTGAATAATTATGAGCCCAATTATCGCAAAAAGTTCACGAGTTCGATCTACCCCTTTTACCTCTAGAATAGAGAAATACGGTGTTCAGGCTTATACCGTCTACAACCACATGCTCCTTCCAGCATCCATCAAAGGTGTGGAAGAGGATTATTATCATTTAAAAGAGAACGTTCAGTTATGGGACGTCTCAGCAGAAAGACAGGTTCAGATACAAGGACTAGATGCATCACAATTAACCCAATTAATCACTTGTCGTGATTTATCTCAGGCTAAAGATCATGTTTGTTACTATGCGCCCATAGTTGATGATCAGGGAAGAATTTTAAATGATCCTCTGGTAATGAAGGTGAAACCTGATACCTGGTGGATATCGATCGCTGATACCGATGTTTTATTGTATGCCAAGGGTATAGCGATTGGAAAAGGGTTTGATGTCAAAATAACTGAGCCAAATATTAACCCTTTGGCCGTCCAAGGTCCTAAATCATTTGAATTAATGAGGAGGGTTTTTGGAGCAGATATTCTGAATTTGAAGTTTTTTCATTTTAAAAATTTTCAATTTGATAATCATAATTTTATAATCGCTCGCTCTGGTTGGTCAAAGCAAGGTGGTTTTGAGATTTATGTAGATGATGATCAAAAAGGCCAAGATTTATATGATGCCCTAATGAAAAATGGAACTGACTTAAATGTAAGACCGGGATGTCCTAACCTTATTGAAAGAATTGAAAGCGGACTTTTATCCTACGGCAATGATATGGATATTAACGATAACCCTTTAGAGTGTGGACTAGACGCTTTTGTATCTTTTAACCCTGAGATTAACTATCTGGGTAAATCGGTATTAGAAAAACAGCACGCTCAAGGAGTTAAAAAATCATTAATTGGGTTGATTATTAATTTGCCTCAAATATCTGTTACGAAGCATTTACCTATCTCCTTAAATGATGAACAAATTGGTGAACTTCGCTCCGCATGCTATAGCCCTCATTTTCAGAAATGCATTGGTATAGCAATGATCCAAAAAACTAAACAAAAATTACATCAACCCTTTACTGTTAACCTAGATGGTCAAACAGTAGAGGTTGAAATGACTAAATTTCCTTTTATTAAATAATTATTGTAATCTAGATTTAAAGGTTTAATTGTGAGCGAATGTTTAGAACAATACTAAATTCATGGGCGTTATTTACTGGCTTTGGCGCAATTATGCTAGCGCATGCACTCCAAGGAACTCTTTTAAGTATTAATGCCGTTAGTTATGAGTTTAGTGATTTTGAAATTGGTTATTCATTTGCAGGGTACTATTTAGGATATTTATTTAGCTCTATTCGCTGTCCTCAATTAATACAAAATGTTGGCCATATTAGAGTATTTGCTGCTTTCGCATCTTTAGCCTCGACTGCTGTTTTATTACACTGGGTATTTGTTCATCCAATGGCTTGGTTATTTTTTAGGGCTATAACAGGTTTTTCATTTGCTGCTATCTATATCGTTTGTGAAAGTTGGTTAAATAGCCGAGCTGATAATCAGACGAGAGGTCAGTTAATCGGCTTTTATATGTTTGTTTTATATTTCAGCAATTGTTTTGGTGTCATGTTAGTAAACTTCCGTTCACCCTCTGCCGCTGATCTCTTTATATTAGTTTCTTTATTAATTTCAGTTGCCTTGATACCCATACTGCTCACTAAAAAACCAGCACCAGAGTTTACAACTCCAAAATTCATATCCTTAAAAGAACTTTACCATAAATCTCCTATGGCTTTTGTGGGCTCGCTCTCCATTGGCTTGGTGTACGGAGGCTTATTTGGACTCATTGCAGTTTTTGGTGCAAAATCAGGTTTAACTGTTTTTCAAATATCGCTATTGGTTTTTACAAATACTTTCTTTGGAGCCGTGGCGCAATATCCGATAGGAAAATTTTCAGATCGTTACGATCGTAGAAAGGTAATGTTAGTCTTAAACTTAATTGCCATTACATCATTAGTACTGGCTTTTATATTTGGTAAAATTTCTTTTTACCTATTGTTACTATTTGTAGGCGTTCATGCTGCAGTTTCTCTTCCTTATTACACAATTGTGATTTCTCATATGAATGATTTTTTAGAAAAAGAAGAAATTGTTAGTGGTAGCTCAACCATTACTCTTGTGAATGCGATGGGTATGGTTCCAAGCTCTATTATTGCCTCTCTGTTTATGCAGTATATGGGTAGTTATGGTTGGTTTGTCTATATGATTGTAATTTATTCTTTGATGGCGCCTTATAATTATTACAGAATTAAGGTTGGAAGAAGCAGTGATATCCGAGAGGAAAGCACTCCTTCTATTGTCATGCCTCGAACCGCCACTCCGCTTGGTATGCAGTTGGCAACTGAGCAAATAATCAATAAGATAGAAGAAGAACAAAAAAACTAATGCTTATCGAACAACGACTATTAGAATTAGGAATTACCCTTCCTTCTCCCGCAAAACCTGCGGGGAGTTATAAACCATGTGTGATTGTCGATAATATTGTTTACATCTCAGGTCAGGGTCCTTTATTGGAGGATGGGACCTTCGCGCAAGGTGTTGTAGGTAAAGATTTAGATATCGAGACCGCCCAAGGACACGCCCAGCGATGTGGTTTAGCCATATTAGCCGCTTTAAAAAATGAAATTAGCGATTTAAATCGGGTCCAACAAGTTATCAAACTAACAGGTTTTGTTAACTGCACTCCTGATTTTACAAAACAACCGTTAGTTATAAATGGGTGCTCTGATTTAATGCAGCAGGTATTTGGTGAAAAAGGTATTCATGCACGTGCCGCTGTCGGAGTTAATTCTCTTCCCATTGGTTTTTCAGTGGAAATTGAAGCAATCATAAAAATATCTTAGAATTTCTTTATTGACAGCTAAATCATTTTAGAAAAAAATCCTCTCAGGAATAATTCTGTGAGGGTAGTGTTATGAAAATCCAATTTGAAAACGACACACTGAGTGTAAATCATTTAAATAAACTCTATCAAATTCATCCTGTGTGGTTACGGGAAAGACTCCCCGGAGAAAGTTATTTTGACATTGATACCCACCAACGTTTATATGAACCCTCCAGTATTGATTTAAATCTGAAAATTAAATCAGCTCAACAACAAGACCATCATTTGAATATTGAATTTAATGATGGCATTCAGGGGGTGTTTAATATTGATGATCTCTTAAAAGAAATGGATGAGCAACGGAATAAAAGAGGTCCTTTACCTGATCGCATCCTTTGGGATTCCCAACTAGGCAAATTTCCAGAAGCTCAATTCGAAGAAAACATGGCAGAAAAAAAATCCATGTATGATCTGTTAATTGATTTTTATAAATTTGGATTTGTAATTATTAAAAATGTTCCAACCGAAGACAAATACTTACTAAAATTTGTAAATTCCATTGGACCTATCAAAGTAACAAACTTTGGAGAATATTTTGATGTGATGTCCAAACCTAACCCTAATGATTTAGCCTACAAGCCAATTGCTCTTCCTCCTCATACTGATAACCCCTATCGAAAACCTACAGCGCCCGGTATCCAATTTTTACACTGCCTCAAAAATGAAGTCTCTGGAGGTTTTTCTACTTTAGTTGATGGATTTGCAGTCGCTGAATATATAAAAAAAAATGACCCAGAAGCATTTAAAGCTTTAACAGAAACCAATATTCGTTTTGAGTTTCAAGATAAAGATATAGTGCTTGAAAATTGGGGAGAGTTGATTGAGTTAGATGATGATGGGGATTATAAACAGGTTCGCTATAGCACTCGTGTTGACTATGTTCCCCCATTAACTCAAGAAAAGCTCAGTGTATTCTACCGAGCCAGGAAATTATTAGGCGATCTTTACTGTTCCTCTCAATTTGAGTTGAAATTTAAGCTCAAACCGGGTGATATTATGATGTTTGATAATCATCGACTACTCCATGGGCGAACCGCCTATGATGCCAACGAAGGGGCTCGACACCTACAAGGTTGCTATTTAGAATTTGATGCAACCGACGGTAAACTTCGTCATCTCGCGCGAAAGTTTTTGTAAAATTTTCTAATGGCCGATTTAACCATTATTTCGGCCGAGGCATTCGCCTGTCATTCTCCTGCCCCACAAATCATTTGGGCTAAAGATATGACACCCATGTTTGAGGCTAATATAATTGTCAAAGTGACTACAGCCTCTGGTATTGAGGGTGTAGGAGGTGTATTAATACCTACCGAACACCATTACGATTACTCCGTGACTGAGTCCTATCGCAATTTATTTCCAGAAGTTGTAGGAAAAAAACTAGAGGATCGATCTGCGTTAACAGAGTTTATGTTAACACGCTGTGTACCTTTAAATCCGCTTTCAGTTTCTAGTTTAGATATTGCAATGTGGGATGCTTATGCAAAATATCTAAATAAACCCCTGTGTGAAATTCTAGGAAAAAAAAGAGATAAAATAAAATCTTATGCATCCACTCCACTCTTTCACTCTATTCAAGAGTACACTGATTTCGTTCGTGAACTGCAATTACAACACTTTCATACAATCAAGTTCCACACATGGTGTGATCTAGAATTTGATTTGGCTATGGTATCAGAAGTTTGCCCGCAGTTCCCTAATATACATTTCATGATTGACTGTGAGCAGCGTTATACAAGGTCCGATGCCTTAATCTTAGGAAAAAAACTAGATGAGCTTAAGTTTGTATGGTTTGAAGCTCCTTTTAATGACTACGATTGGGATAGTTACCAGTGGTTACGCGGTGAAATACAAACCCCTGTCATTGGTGCGGGCAATTCCATTCTAAATCCTTTAATGATTGAGCAATCACTAAAACAAGATGTTTTTTCTCACGCTCGGGTGGACACCACTTATGTAGGGGGAATTACAAAGGCGCTGCAAGTAATGGAAATAGCCCGTAAATATAACAAAAATAACGAACTTCAGTCCTGGTCCTACCCTTTAGGACAGGCAGCCAATCTACACATTATGCTCAGTCATACAAACTGCGAATACTTTGAACAAGTAGTTCCTTATGAGGATCATGAACATGGTGCCAAATCTTTTATTCGTACAGATCAGACGGGGCATGTGGAAGTAAACCCTAAACCAGGTTTAGGTATTGAGATTGACTGGGAAGTTATTAAACGCGATTGGTATTCATATATTAAATGGGATGGTGTACAACTAGAAGCCCAAACGCGGCCAATCTAATTACAGTATAAAAAGTATAAATTAACATGAGAATTATAACCCTCATATTTATAATCATTTTTCAGCAAGGAGTACTTATGGCTCAAACACTTTATGATTTCTCTATTCAAGATGTCGATGGCAAAATAATTAATTTAAAAGATTTTGAAGGAAAGCCCGTTCTTTTAGTTAATACCGCCAGTCGGTGTGGTTTTACTAAACAGTACACTAATTTAGCAAATCTTTATCAGGAGTATTTGGATAAAGATTTAATAATTATCGGAACACCTTCTAACAGTTTTAATCAGGAACTCGCAAGTGAAGAGGAGGTTAAGGAGTTTTGTTTAGTTAATTATAATACTAAATTTATTCTTACAGAAATTATAGATGTCAAAGGCCCAAACGCACACCCCATCTATGGTTGGTTAAAGGAAAATTATAGTCAAACACCGAAATGGAATTTTTATAAATACCTTTTTAACAGTAAAGGTGAATTAGTGGATAGCTGGTCTTCAATGACAAACCCAGACAGTAAAAAAATTACAAAAAAAATTGATGAGTTAATTTAAGCTAATCAATGACTGAACTTGATTTCATAAAATAAATAAAGGAGAAAAAAAATGATTGGCTATACAATGGTGGGTACCAACAATCTAACTAAGGCAACTGCTTTCTATGATGAAGTGCTTGGGGTGATAGGATTGAAAAAAACATTTAATGAGTCTAGAGAAGTTGGCTACTCCTCAGGAGATAACCCCGTAGAATTTTATGTCTGCACACCCTTTAATAAAAAACCTGCCAGTCTAGGTAATGGTTCAATGGTGGCCTTCCAAGTCAACTCCCAAAAAACTGTTGATCAAGTGCACCAAAAGGCATTGGAATTAGGGTCTGAAAATGAAGGAGACCCTGGTCTACGCCCAGCAAATGGAAATGTTTATTATTGTTATTTTAGAGATTTGGACGGTAATAAAATATGTGTCTATGCTAATTTGTAGATCTTATTTTTAGAAATTATCGTAATTTCTTACCATGATATCTATTCGTAAAAGCCAGGAGCGTGGGCCCACTAACTTTGGTTGGCTTGACAGTAAACATACTTTTTCCTTTGGTCACTACTATGATCCTCAGCATATGGGTTTTGGAAATCTAAGAGTCATAAATGACGATCGAGTTGCTGGGGGGGGTGGTTTTGATGCTCATCCGCATAACGATATGGAGATTATATCGTATGTGATTAAAGGTGCATTAGAACACAAAGATAGTATGGGTACCGGCTCAGTCATTAAACCTGGCGATGTTCAGCATATGAGCGCAGGTACAGGCGTAGTGCATAGCGAATTTAATCACTCTAAAACAGAACAAGTTCATTTTCTTCAAATTTGGATTCTTCCTAAAGAACGTCATATCGATCCGGTATACAATCAAAAACACTTTAGTGAAGAGGATAAACTAAACAAACTTGTAAAAATTATCTCCTCTGATGGAACGGATAATTCAATTTCTATTAATCAAGATGTAAATATTTACGCTAGTATCTTAAATAGCAATTCAAGTATTAGTTATAATACAAAATCTGATCATGATTATTGGCTACACATTGTACAAGGACAAATAAAATTAGACGATCAACCCTTAGCCGAAGGAGATGGCGTTGCTATTCCTAAAGGTGCTTTATCTCAATTAAATTTTCAATCTTCTAATAAAGGAGAGTTTTTACTTTTTGAACTTCAAAATTAATTAGGGCGCCAAAGGCGCCCTAAGTCTATAGAGGGATAGATAGAATTTAGTTAAATTCTGGATAAGCGTCAGTTGTCAGTTCTGCTCTGTCCATACCAATTGCTTCGTCTTCTTCTGATACTCGAAGACCAACAGTCGCCTTCATGATCAAGAAGAAAATCGCGCTTACTGGTACCACTAAAGCAGCAGCAGCTAAGATACCGACTAACTGGATGAGGAAGTCTCCTCCGCCAAAGATACCCACTGCTAAAGTACCCCAGATGCCTGCAATTAAGTGAGCGGAGATAGCACCTACCACGTCATCAATTTTCATTTTATCGATCATTGGAATTGCAAACGTACAAAGTACGCCACCAATTGCACCGATAATTAAAGAGATAAAGTGATTGCTTAAATCGGGCCCTGCAGTAATTGCAACTAACCCTGCAATCGCACCGTTGAGAGCAATCGATAAGTCGATCTTTTTGAACATGATTTGTGATAGAACAATCGCTGCCACTACACCACCGCAAGCGGCAATATTAGTATTCACAACAACAATCGAAATTGCCACTGCATCTAGAGCGCTCCCTAGGGCTAATTGAGATCCACCATTAAAGCCGAACCAACCAAACCATAGAATAAAAGTACCCAGACAAGCTAAAGGCATATTTGCACCAGCAATGGGAGATATTCTACCGTTGTTATATTTGCCTGACCTTGGACCTACGATCAAACAAGCCACTAGCGCAGCCCATCCACCGACGGAGTGAACTATTGTCGATCCAGCAAAATCGGAGAAACCTAATTCTGACAACCATCCGCCGCCCCAAGTCCAGGATCCAAAAATAGGATAAATAATTCCAGTCATTACAGCTGCAAAAATCATAAACGGCCATACTTTAATACGCTCCGCGCATGCACCAGATACGATAGAAACAGCGGTTGCACAGAAGACCATCTGGAAGAACCAGTCAGAGGCTACAGAATATCCGGTGTCCGCAATCGCATCCACATTTTCGGCGCCGTCTAGGAGAGCTAGTTCATCAGCTGAGGGGTTGTAGAAGGCTCCTCCTAGACTACCGATCCAACCTGAAACGTCTACATACATTAAGCTGTAGCCGATCAGATAAAACATAATGCCCGCAATGGAGTACAGTGCGATATTCTTTAATAAAATTGCAGAAGTATTTTTTTTACGGACAAAGCCAGCCTCTAGCATAGCAAAGCCTAATGCCATAAACATGACTAGAATTCCACAAATTATAAATAAAAATGTATTAAAAATAAATGCAGTCTCAGAAGTTACCTCTGCTCTCGCAACAGTAGTCATCAACACTGCTGGCACTAAAAAAGTTATAATTTTTTTCATTTAGCTAAGCGCCTCCTCGCCTCTTTCTCCTGTTCTAATACGAACAACATCTTGGACTTCTGAAACAAAAATTTTACCATCACCAATTTTGCCAGTTTTTACAGCGTCACTGATGGTAGTAATAACTTTGTCTAAATCTTTATCGTTAATTAAAATCTCAGCTCGAGATTTGGGCAAAAAATGGACTTCGTATTCCGCGCCTCGGTACATTTCAGTGTGTCCCTTTTGGCGCCCATATCCTTTGGCCTCAACAACGGTTAAACCCTGGATTTCTATGCTATTAAGAGCTTTGCGCAGAGCTTCCACTTTGTCGGGTTTGATTATTGCAGTTACAAGTTTCATGTGTACCTCTCTTAAATTTGAATAGCTGAGGTTATAAATGGATCAGTATGAAATAAATAATGCTAAGAAGTTTTAAAAACTATGCGCTTTTGGAATAACAGAATAATGGTATATTTTTCAATAATTCGGTGGGTTCGTTTCCCAAAAAATAATTACATTTCATAGATATAAATGATGATTTAAAAAAAATATTTAGTTTACCTAAGAATAACTTTTTAAAGAATAATTCAAATTTACAAAATGAACAAAATGGACACTATGATATTGAAAGATTATTTCTTTTGGATTTTTTCAATCAATGAATAAAGAATAGTTGCAGACCAAGCAATCATCATCAGCCCCAAAAGAGCTTCTATGCCGGAGATAATTCTCACACTGCCTACTGGATAAATATCTCCAAAACCCAGTGAACTATAGCAGCTAAGAGAAAAATAAAAAAAATCAATCCAATTACCCTCTAAGTTTCCAATTAAGTTACTGTCCTCATTTGATAAAAACTGCAAACCTATAGCAAATAGAAAAACGTGAATTAAATGTGAGACTAGCAGCATGCCAGCAGCACTAACAAAATGACTATTTAAATATTTTTTCCACCTTAAAATTCTCCCAATAACAACTGCATGAATTCCTATCGACAGGGTAATTAATAAAATACAAATAGTTAATACTGTTAACAATATTACTTTTTTATGGAAATGAATTTTTTTTTCAAGTTTATTTATTTTTAATTTTAAAGTAATAAAAGTTAAGCTCTTATTTACTAAAGTTACATACTAGAATAAACTTTTAATTAAGTAAGAAAAATGCTGGAAGTTTTTGATAATAAATTTACATCGCAAGAAAGTATATTAAATGAAAAAATAATTCCTTGTATTGAAGCTTTTCACCATGAGCAACTAAAGAGCATTCAAGAATTAACCTCTAAAATTATTGACTCTGCAAAGAATTATAAAACTAAAAACCCATTTGAAAAATTAATTCATGAATACGACCTCTCCAGTAAGGAGGGCGTGGTATTAATGTGTTTAGCTGAAGCTCTACTACGTATTCCCGATAATCAAACGATTGATGACTTAATTGAAGACAAAATTCCCTCAGGTAAGTGGAAAGATCATATTAGTAATCAAAAAGACCTTTTTGTAAATATATCTTCCATTGCTTTTATGTTTTCAGGAAAAATAGTGGAGCGATCTGAAGATCATCAATCTATTTTTCATAACCTCTTAAAACAAATGAGTGAGCCTGTTCTTCGTTCGGCTATAAAACAAGGAATAAATATTTTAGCAAAGCAATTTGTGTTTGATCAAAACATTCAGCAGGCTAATCACCGAGCACAGCAATGGCCGGATACTCGTTATTCTTTTTCTTTTGATATGTTGGGGGAGGCGGCATTAACTTATATAGATGCAGAAAGATACTACCAAAGCTATAAAGAGGCCATCCTTGCCACCGCGATCGATAATTCAAAAGGCAATTCTGTATCGATTAAAATTTCCGCGCTATACCCTCGCTATGAGAGAAATAAGTTAGATGCCTGCATGAAAGAACTTCTTCCCAAAATTATTTCTCTAGTGGCATTAGCCCAAGAACACAAGGTTGATATATGTTTGGACGCTGAGGAGGCGGATCGGTTGAATTTATCTTTGATTTTAATCGAAAAATTATTTGAGCAAAAAATTTTATCTGAGGAGTACAAAGGATTTGGACTTGCTGTTCAGGCCTATCAAAAGAGAGCTGGAAACGTCATCCAATACCTAAATACAATTACCTTAAAGTACCAACGAAAAATAAACATTCGCCTCGTTAAAGGAGCCTACTGGGATACCGAAATAAAATTAGCTCAAGAGCTTGGAGTTGAGGACTACCCTGTCTTTACAAAAAAATTTTTAACTGATTTAAACTATTTATATTGTGCCCATCTACTTCATCAAAGTGATTACATTTTCCCTCAATTTGCAACACACAATGCTTTTTCTATTGCTTACATCACTCAACTTTTTAGTGACAAACCGTATGAATTTCAAAAACTGCACGGAATGGGAGATGAAATTTATAGTTATTTTGACAAGCAACCAAATTTTAGGTGTCGAGTATATGCTCCAGTAGGAGGGTATAATGATTTACTTCCTTATTTAGTGAGAAGGCTTTTGGAGAATGGTGCTAATACATCCTTTATTCATCAATTAAAAAAAGGAGGAAAAACCCAAGAAGAACTCATCCAATCTCCTTTAGATAAAATCAATCAAATAAAAAATATAGAAATACCAAAACCAATCGATATTTTTCAGCCAGATCGATTAAATTCAAAAGGAACAGATTTTAGTGAAGAAAAAGTCATTCATCAATACTCTCAAGAAATTAAAAATTATAAAAATAAAGCCAGTAGTCTTGTAGAAGGGATTGAACACCCCTCTTCAAACTATTTACCTATTTATAAGCCCTATGCTAATGAGGAATTGATTGGGGAAGTTTCCTTTGCTAATCAAACAACGGTACTTCAGGCACTGGAAGCTTTAACGGCATATAGCTCTATTTGGAAAAATACAGCTATTGAAGAAAGAACTCAAATAATTGAGCAATTCGCTGATCAATTAGAGTTACATACTCATGAACTGGTGTATCTTTGTGCTATTGAAGCGGGGAAAACTTATAAAGACGGGATTGCCGATATTCGCGAGGCGGTAGATTTTTGCCGATATTATGCCCATCAAGCTAAATTATTATTCACGAAAAAAATACTACCGGGGCCAACAGGCGAATTAAACGAACTTCAAATAAAAGGAAAAGGTCTTAGCTTAGTGATCAGTCCTTGGAATTTTCCCGTTGCTATATTCGTGGGTCAATTAGTGGCTAATTTAGTTTGCGGAAATGTGACGATTGCTAAACCTGCCGAACAAACATCGCTAATTGCTTTTCACGTCTTTAAATTATTATTAAAGGCAGGATTGCCTCCTCAGGCTTCCTCCTTGCTTTTAGGGAAAGGGGAAGATATTTGCCCTCCTATCCTACATCATCCATCACTCGAAAATGTTGTGTTTACTGGGTCTTTAGAGACTGCAAAAATAATTCAAGGCCAACTACTTCGTCAAAATAAAATTGTAAATTTGATTGCTGAGACAGGCGGATTGAATTGCTTGATCAGCGATAGTTCGGCGCTCACGGAGCACGTTGTCAGAGATGTTATTATTTCTAGCTTTAATAGTGCCGGCCAAAGATGCTCTGCCTGTCGAATTTTATGCCTGGAGGAGAACATTTATAAAAAAACCATTACCATGCTTAAAGGTGCTTTAGATTGTTTAGCAATCGGTGATCCAACCCATCTATCCACCGATGTCGCCTCGGTCATTGATCAAGCAGCTTTTAACAAAATTAAGAACCACATTAAAAAATTTAATAATTTTTATCAATCACCTGGGGAACTACCGAATGCAGGATATTTTATTAAACCAACTATAATTGAAATAGGATCATTACAAGATGTATCGGAAGAGATATTCGGGCCTGTGTTACATGTTGTATCCTATCGATCCAGTAATCTAAAAAAACTTTGTGAGGATATTAATCAATTGGGATATGGGCTCACTCTTGGTATTCACAGCCGTATTGACCATACCATTAATACTGTGATTAATACCTGCTCCGTTGGAAATATATATGTGAATAGAAATATTGTTGGTGCTGTTGTTGGAGCACAACCGTTTGGCGGGCAGGGCTTATCAGGGACGGGGCCTAAGGCCGGCGGTCCTCATTACCTCTCTCGACTTTGTCATGAGTACAGCGTATCAAACAATACGACTGCAATGGGTGGGAATGCTACTTTATTAACAAATCTAAGTGAGTAGTAAAGTAAACATTAAAGATTCATAACCATCTTACACGAAATACATCCTCATTTTTTTTAACTCTGAGTGCTTTTATATCCAACAATTCTTATAGATTTTATATCGTTCCTCTAAAGACCTAGATCTAAATGTGTCTTTTCTAATCTCTTGAGGGCTAAAATATAAGTAGCATCACGAAAAGATAAATTTTTATTATTATTTTTAATTTCACATATATCGATAAAGGCATTTCTCATGGCATCTTCTAACCCAGATCGAACATAATCAAGTTCGCTTGCACCATGAACAATTTTTTCTCTCAAGAAATTGGGAATAGACTTACCTGAGGATTTTTCAATAGCATCAACAATATGAGCTTCTCTATCCTCTTCAAACCGCTTACGTAGTCTACCAAAACGAATTTGAGAAATATTTTTTACCCACTCAAAATAAGAAACCACTACTCCCCCCGCGTTAATAAAAATATCGGGTAATACAGAAATACCTCTCTTATTTAAAATTTGATCCGCATTAAATGTGACAGGTCCATTAGCTGCCTCAATAATTAATTTAGTTTTAATTATTCGGGCTATGCGTTGATCGATTACATTTTCTTTTGCACAGGGAACAAGAATATCAGACTCAAAAACCTCTATTGAGTTATTTTTTTGGAAGCGAGTTTGAGGAATTTTAATTTGAGTAATATCCTTTCTTTTACTGAATTGCTTTAAAAACGCTTCAATATTAATCCCTTTAGGATTTACTAGGGCTCCATTGTGCTCAATAATTCCGGTAACTTTTATAGCTGGGTAAAGTTCGAATATACTTTTAAGAAAATGATAACCTACTTTTCCCATCCCTTGAATCACCAGACTATTGTGTTGTAACTGTCTTTCTAGATTAGAATTTTTTATTTCTTCTGGACTACGAAAAAACTCCAATAATGCCTCTGCCACACCTCTTCCTGTCGCCTCATCTCTGCCAACTATTCCACCAATCTCAACCGGCTTACCTGTTACACAGGCCATATGATTTATGTCATCGCCATGAAGTGATTTATATCCCTCTACAAACCAGGCCATTTCTTGTGAGCCAGTTCCAATATCTGGGGCTGGGACATTAGTGGCAGGGGAGAGAAAACCAGATTTAGTAAGTTCCATTGAGAATTTTTTTGTAATTCGCTCTAAATCAGATGAACTATATTTTGATTTATCGATCACAAGTCCACCCTTAGACCCTCCAAAGGGTACTTCGACGACTGCACATTTATAAGTCATTAATGCCGCTAATGCCTCTATCGTATTAGGGTTAACTGATGGGGCATAGCGTATACCTCCTTTGGAGGGCAACTTGTGAAGTGTGTGAACAGATCGATACCCTGTAAACATTTCCGTTTTATTTTTAACCATAACAGGAAAGTTAATTTTTATAGTTGAATGATTACGAGATAGTAAATTAATAAAATTTTTAGAGAATTTATTTTTTCCAACAGCTTGTTGGACCATCAGATTTACATTTTCAGTAAAGGTAGGTTTATTCATAATAAATATGAATAAATACTAACCTTAATTTAATTTAAAAGCTAATTTAATGATCAGGTAAAAATTTTAATTTTAAGATCTAAATAATTGACTGCTAAGGTCTTTAATATCCTCGTTCCAAAAAACTTGTTTTTTAATTAATTCAAAATCCAAATCAAATACAGTAGCCATAGCTGATGCATAGACGGATCTAGCGTCTGTCGTGCTTTGTAAATCTCTTCCTTCAAAAAGACTATTTTGTTTAAGACTAGGCCAGTCTGTATAAATTTGGCTTTTTTTAATCAAACCCCCTGCCATTAATATTGCACTACCATAACCATGCTCTGTTCCTCGACCAGAATTTTCGCTGACTGTCCTACCAAACTCAGTCACTGTAAGAATGATGGTATTGTCAAAAGATTCTTTAAGGTGTTGCCGAAGAGTTGAAATTACCGTATCCACCTCGGCTAAATGTTCAGCGTGTTTACCATTAATATCTCCTTGTGCAGAGTGTGTATCAAATCCTTCAATATCAAAAACGGCAACATTGGGGCCCAAGGGTGAGTTAATAGTTTTGGCCGCCACTTTAGATAAAATATGAAGGTTTTTATAATTAATTTGCATTGAAAGTGGGCGATTTAAAATTAGATCGATATTCCGAACTAAATCTTCCTCCTTATGTAATTCATAAATTTCTTTGATCTGCTCTAAGACAACTGTAGCAGGAACTCGAAGATCTGTTGGGTAAAAATTATTATTATTATTTGCGCCACGCAAAATGAGCGGCATTGGAAGCGCTAAAGCTAAACTATTAAATCTATTGTCTGAAAGTCCTAGTCCTCGACCCAGCCAACCTGTTTTAGTTGAATAGGGAGTTAGAGATCCTGTTTCCATTAGATCTTGTCCCTCAAAGTGGGATCTACCTGTGTAAGGAATACTAGTTGCATGAATAACCGATGCTTGGTTATTTTGAAAAAGTTCATGAAAAGTTTTTAGCTTGGGGTGAAGTGCAAAATCTGATGTAAGCGGCAGTGTATTTTCAATAATGATATTTTTTCTTAAACTTTTTAAGGCAGGGTCCGAGATGACGGGAACCGCAGTTAAACCATCCATGCCCCCTCTCAACAAAATAACTATTATATTTTTTTTATTATTTTTTTCCGCTAATCCAGGTAAGGGCATACCACCAAAGAAAAGCGTTGCCAGTCCGCCTTTTAAAAAACTTCTACGAGTACAGTTCATACGCGAAGTACCTCAGGTCTATTTAAGAATATTGTAAACAAATCTGATGTTATTCTTTTTATTGAGAATAAATCTTTAATGATCTCTTCACCGTTATCAAAGTTTTTGTAAACCACTGACTCAAAATATTCTTTGATATTACTTTTTTTCTTATGAGAGTAATCGACATCATCATAGAAAATTTTTGCATAAGCAAGTCGTCGAATAGTCATTTCGGGTGAAATCCACTCTTTTTCTTGATCCATGTAACCATTGGGTTGTTTAAAGATAAAAGGATGATGCCCTAGATCTTCCATCGTGTGAGAAATTTCATATTGAGCTCTTGGCCAAGTGTCAAAATCATGATTCCAAAAGTTTTTTTCACTTAAAAGGTATTGTATATCAAGTATTTTAGCAGATTGTAGAAGCCAAGTCTCAGGCATTAGATATTTTCGATTATACTGGGGATTATTATATGCCAATTCTATAACTGCCTTGTGAATAGCCGGGAGTTGACCCTTAGATGCATTCCATGCTCGGATAACATATTCAACCATGTCAGGTGTGGGGTTATCATCAATAAAGTACCTACAAAGCTTATGAGAAATAAATTTTTTACAATGCACAGAATTGCATAGATCGTCAATGACTTGAAATAATTCGTCCTTGGGTGAGACTGGACTATCTTTAGTATTATAAATTTTTCCTAAAATATTTTTTTCTCCTGGTTCGTGGTAAAAAGAGTCAAAATGAACAGGATTCTTCCAATCAGGATAATCTTCTTTTCGATATTTTGGTCTCCAGCCTGACATGACCTTTGCAAGCTCTATGACATCTTGCTGTGTGTAACCTGCATTAGGGGAA
>Ga0181553_10001727_pt1 | contig 19445 bp, 14 predicted proteins | sample 011ome_17_FD_133753 | JGI IMG/M metagenome (GOLD analysis project Ga0181553, IMG submission 133753) | Coastal salt marsh microbial communities from the Groves Creek Marsh, Skidaway Island, Georgia - 011502XT metaG (megahit assembly) | ecosystem: Environmental > Aquatic > Marine > Intertidal...
CGCACGAGAAAACCATCGATGGTTTTATCGTCGCTCATTTGATGTGTCGTGTTTGTGTATTCAAGAAGAAGAAGAAGAACAATGTATAATAAGGAAGATGTGTGGAGGATTTGAAGAGCGAATACGTTCTAAATACAAGTGGTTACGCGACAATACTACATCTCTTCTATGACTACCCACACACTACGAATTACTTCTACAACTCTATTACGCGTTCTGTTTTTTACTCTTGGATGATGATGATTTAACCAATTCTTTCACCCATTTAATCGCGCTCAAGGCGAACAATCCGATGGCGACGACCAGACACGCGTGCAGATTTTTCAGTCGTTCCGGATGTCTCGCCAAGTGTTGGATTAAATATCCTTTGCCGAACAAAATCCAAACGAGAGCGGTGGATGACCCTAACCCGTAGCCGACGTATACTTGCGGCCACGTGTGAAAGCCGAGTTTGACGCGTAAGTACGCTAAAAACGCGCCCAGAGAAACTAAACCAAACGCGAGCGTTCTCGTGACAAACGTCGCTAACCCGAACGCGTTCGGCTCGAACGCAAACGCCAACGCGGCGTACCAACTCAAATAACTCAAACTCGTCGCGTGCGAGGACGGCATCCCGGGGTCGACTTTCTTCGCACCATCAGGTCGGGAGTGGTTTAACATGCGTTTCAATAACTTCCCGTTCACGGAATTGACGATAGAGCCGAGTAAACACCAACACGTTTCCACCGTCGGATGGAACACCAAAAAGACCATCGCGGTTGCAGAGACGACGAATTTCGTGCTCTCGTTGAGATATTCGAAGACGACATCCTCGAGTTTGGGGACTTTTGGTTGTTTTGGTGATTTCTTCTTACTCTTCATCATCATCTCGTCGTCGTCGTCGGTGTTGTTGTTCTTCTTATTAGTAGTATTACTCTCGGAAGCAGCACAAACCCGCTGGTGATGACGACGTTTTATTCGTCCGATTTGGATAAAGTTTTCCCCGTTGTTGTTTTGCGATGATGATGAAAAAGCAGAACAAAACTGTGTGCTCTGACGATGTGAAAGTCGTTGTTGTTGTTTCTGTTGTTTCTGTTGTCGCGTTCGTGGGGGATGCACACCACACTTCGCCGCGAGCAGCAGCAACCGCATCAAGAAGTAGACTGTTTACTCTGCGGAAGATTGTGTGAGAAAGAGGAATAAAAAATCTTCATTTTCCTCTCGCATGATGTCAACATCCAATCGAATGACTTTATACAACAACGTTATAACGGTACTATATTATTAATGCATTCATTCTTTTCTCGTACATCCGGTATGTTTTCTGCAGCGCCCTTTTCACGGCGAGTCTATATTCTACTGCTAACTTCGTTCTTCTTCTTCTTGTGGCCCTGGCGTTCGTATCTTTTTCTGTATTCGGGCTGGAGTTTTTGAGATGTTCGAGCGACTCGCAATCCTGTTTTGCGGTCGTCGCGAACGAGAGCAAGGCTCGACCGGCGGCGTCGCGAATGGCGGTACAAAAGTTGTGCTCGGACGCGTCGGAAAGCTTTTCGCCTCGAGATGCGAACGCCGAAAACGAGTGGCGTTGTGCCGCGGCGTGCGCGCGTTGCGCGCGTTTGTCGTCGCTGTAAGATTCATACGAGGTGAGAACGGCGTATTCTAATCGCAAATCTCTCTCACTTTCAAACGTGAGAGCTCCAGACGTTGCGATAACTTTTGCATGGTATTCCGTTGTTTGTGTTGTAATCAATGAAACATCGAGCACAATCACATCGTTCGGATTGTTCTCCCCGCAATGAAAGCCATACAAGGACAACAGTTCCAAATTCGTATACGCGCCGTAGTTCATGAACAACTCGAACGAGCGAGTTGTAGGGGAGAACTTCTTGGGAAGCGTGCTTCGAAACTCAAACGCGTTCTCGTTTGCGTTCCACGCTCCCGTCCCAACAGGTACGCATCCATCCTCCTTTTCGTCACCGTTACAAAAGTTACCGTTACCATCGTCATCACCGCCGAGAAAACCTCCAACTGGCGCGTAATTGAACATGTCCCCTATCGGCGCCAACGCCCCTGCGGACGACCAAGGCACCGAAACCGTCCTCGATCTCACCGTCGCTTTTGCATATGCCCACTCCGCTCGCGTAAAAAAAATCCCCGCGTTCTTCGTCTTCTTACACTGTCTGTCGTACGACGCGGAAACTTTCCCTCGAAGCTCGCGCGCCGACGCTTTCGCCGCGTCGACTTGTAACGTCTCAATCTCCTCGTCCGTCCACAGTTCCAATAAATCGTACTCGTTCGGAAGCGTTCGTAAATACGCGCTCCAGAAACTACCGCCGCTTTCGTTGTTGTTGTTCGTATTCTTTCTCGCCTCTCTCAGAAGTATTTCGCACAAAATGTCGTCTTCTTCCTCCTCGCGTCGTTTTTTTGTTGTTGTTTCTGTTCGTCTTCGGGGAACACACAGCAACGCCTTTTCCGGGATGGACACGAGCGTTTCTGTCGTCGTCGTCGTGGCATCGTCGTTTACGTCGTCTCTTTCATCGTCGAGGCGCACGTAAAAAATGCCTCGCTCGTCCTCGTCCCCGTTCTTTAGTATTCGTTGTTGTATCGCGACGTTCGGATGCGTTCGGATTCCATTCTCTCTTCCCCAGTTGAGCAACGTTTCGATGACGACGGTGTTGTCGTCGTCGTTCGTCGTCGTCGTCATTTCATCGTCGTCGTCATCGTCATTATCATCGTTCCATCACAACTTAGAACAAAAGCGCTGATACTCTGCTGATGAATGAAGAAAAATTTTGCTCAAAAAAAACAACCAAAAAACGAGAGAAAAAACTTCTCTTGAAAGAAAGAGAAGACAAAGAGACGACGACATAAACGACTTTTACGGGGAGCAGAAAAGCAGAGGAGAAGAAGAAGAAGAAGAAGAAGAAGAAGAAACACACACAAACAAAATAATGTCGTTTACGGACCGTAACCCGCTCTCGTTATCCATGCCTCAGCACAACTTGAAACAGTTGACGAAGCAATTGGAACGAGATTGGAACGACGAGGAAGAGAAGAGAAGGAGCGAAAAGAATGAAAAGAGTACTCATCGCGCGGAGGAGAGAGGGTCGAGAAACAGCAACAACAACTTTAACAACAACAGTAGAGGTGGTGGCGGAAATGGTGGTGCTCTGAGAATAGATAACGTCCTCGTCGAGGACAGACCAAAGCTGGCGTATCTAACCATAGAAGACTTGAAAAAGAAAGCGAAACCGTGGAGAGAGTTTTTCAGCACGGACTATTTGAGAAAGTCGTATAGCGTGCCGAGAACGAAAAGGGAGGCGTACGCTCGATTCGATCGAAACGTGTACGAGTATTTAGGGAATTATCGGAGGTGTTCGTGGATCATAGCTTTGGCTTTGTTGTATAAAAAACCGAAAGCAATCGCCGGCGGCGTCATCATCTTGAAACTGTACGACGTGTTGCAAGTGCTCGGTCAAACCGTGGCGATACAGGATTCGCACAAGACTGTGATTCAGTTTTTCTTGCAGGTTTTGATTTGGGTGGTGTCGATAGTGACGAGAGTGTTTGCGAGTCTTTCCATGGCGGTAGCGGTGGTGTTTACGATATTGGGATTGCACGCGATATTGAGACGGTTGGACGCGCCAAAGCCGACAAAAAGAAACGGAAAAAGAATCTCAGGCGTCGTCTGGGAAACTAAGTCGCCGAGAGAAATGAATAACGCGAATAATAGAGGTGGAATAGGAGGGATCATAGGTAGTTTGATAAATAGGAACAAAACGCAACGGAGGACTTGAAAATGAGAGAAATAAAGAGAGAATGACAGAGAGAGAGGACTATAGCACTCGAGCTTTATTTTTTATTATACACACAGCAGCAGGTACTACAGCAGCAGCAGGTAGTACACAGTGCGCAAAAAAAACAATTATTATTTTTTGCGCAAGACTCCACCATCCGCGGCGAACTTCGTAATACTTTCTCTGACTGGCGCAATCGAGTTCACGGCGCGCATGCCGATACTCCGCAATTGCGTGAAAGGTGCGATGGAACTCAGAGTTGGTCCAAAAATCTTTTGGAGCGTATCCAATCCTATCACCATCGCTGACATTTCTAAGAAACGCGCGTTTTTATAGTTTCGGAGCGTGTTTTCACTTCCAATGTCATCGCCAACAGATATCGCATTCTCAACCGCATCAATCGCCGCTGCGACGTCTTTAAACCCAAGATTAACGCCTTGACCGCCTAACGGGTGTACCACGTGCGCGGCGTCGCCAATCAAGAGCATTCTGCGGTGAGTCCTCGTACCAGCAATTTTCAATTTGAGAGGGAACGCGCCGCGTTCGGACCCTTTCGCCGTGGCGATGATGTTCGGTGGCGACTCAAACTCGTTTTCTTTCAGCGTTGATTGTAAAATTTCTCTCACTTTACTCTCCATCTTTTTGTTCTTCGCTAAAGTATCGACCGCAAACGAAAATAAATCTTTGGCGAAACTTTCCGCGACAAACATCGAGAAACTCTTCGCGAACCCTCCGTTGATGATTTTCGAATCACGAACTTGCTGCTTGCGAAGCTGATAATTGTACTCTCCGCCTCCGTGGATTGCATCGTTGACTTCGCTGGCAAAGTCGTCGTCACTCAGCGCGGTTATGCGCTCAGCTTCTTTCGGCGTGGTTGACCACACGATGTTTGCGTAAATTGGAAACTGAGAATCATCTATATTATTGCTCGTCTTCGATTTCCCGTTGCCAATAGGAAGTAAAGCAATCGGTCCGTTTTTCAAAAAGCGCTGGAACGCCGTTTTGGTCGGCCCGTCTAGCTCAACCGTGCCGCACACCGCTTTCTGGTTGTAATCGTACCCAAATGACCGCACCCCGGCGAATCGTTTCATGGCGCCGTTCGGACCATCCGCACCTACAACCAATCGCGCGCTAATTGTCTTCACTTCTTCTTCATATTCGCCGTCCCCGTTAGCGTAGTTACCCGTAGAACTCTTATACTCGACCACTCGAAATGGTGACGATTCCGTCGTCTCTGTACCAACCACGCTCGTCCCGGGCAACAAAAACAAACTTCTTCTCTTCCTCTCTTGTCCTTCTTCTTCCATTTCTTCTCCTTTTTCAAACTCTTCAATCAGTCCGTCGCACAACGCGTTCCGCGTCGCGTCGTTTTCAACCACCACCCCTAGTCTATCTCTGTTCGCCTCTTTTGCTTCGAACCGTACGTATCCTTCGCCAATCGCGTCCCACGCTTGCACGGCGTCAAACTCGTTCCCCAAGTTGGTCTTCTCAATCTGCGTCCACACGCCTCCACACTCGCGCTCTAAAAAGTCAATCGATTCCGGAGTCAACGCAGAGACTCTCGCTTTCGGTTTGTAAGGATTTTCTTGTTGTTGTTGTTTATCTTCTTCTTCTTTCTTTTCTCTTTTCGAGAACGCTCGCGGGTTCCCGTCTAAAACAGCCACAGACAAGTGTTTCGTTTTTGCGCTCATTCGCAACGCCCTTGCGAACGCGACGCCGACGAGCCCCCCACCAACGATGGCGACGTCCACTTTCGCGGGAATTGACGAATTAAACTCTCTCGTCTTCTTCTTCTTTCCAAAACTCTCTTCTTTCGTTTCCGTCATTCTCGTCGTCGATGAAAAAGCTTTCTTCGCGTCTCTCGTCGAAAATGACGACGACGACGACGACGGAAACGAAAACAAAAATCGTTCCATCGTCGTCCTCCTCCTCCTCGCGCCATCGAGACGATGACTCCGACTCCGAAAACTCGCAACAAACGCTCTTCCTCCACGCGACATCACGAGCAAGACGACCCGATCGGCGACCACCTTTTTTTTTTCTTTCCTCGTCGTGTGATACTTTCTCTGCTTCTTCTTCTAACACTCCTCTTAAATTGAAGAAGACTTTTGTCTCTTTTGCGCGTCACTTTTCGACTCTTTTTTGAGGATTCTTTTTCCTGTTCGATACTACGTACTACTAAGAGAATACTAAGAGAATACAAATGATCGAGGTGATCTTAAACGACCGCTTGGGGAAGAAAATACGCGTGAAGTGCAACGAGGACGACACCATCGGGGATTTGAAAAAGTTAGTCGCGGCGCAAACGGGAACCAGGCCGGAGAAAATACGGTACTAATGATGATATTCGTTTTTGATGTGATGATTTAATGTCGGACGATTTGTTGTGGAGTCGCTTTTTGTGAATTGGATTTGGAGTTTGGATGCAGAGAAGAAGAAGAAGAAGAATTCTCTCTCTCTCTCTCTCTTTCTCTTTCTCTCTCTCTCTCGTTCTCTCTCTCTCTCTGTGTGTGTGTGTGTGTGTTCGCACAGCAGCAAAACGCGCGTTTAATGTGTGTTTGGTAAAACTAAAATTCCTTCTGCTCTTCTCCAACAAACAAACAAAAACAGGATTCAAAAGTGGTACACGATATACAAAGACCACATCACGTTGGACGATTACGAGGTTAAAGATGGGAGCAATTTAGAGCTTTACTATAACTAGGGATGATAACGTAGATTAGATAGAGCAGACGCGATTTAGTTAGCAGTACATAATAATAATAATAATAATAATGACAATAAATACGTAATTCAGTAGTTCAGTCATTCGGCCTCGTTCAACTCTAATCCGAGCGCGAACATATACAATCCCGCAAAGATTTTATAGCCAGAGCTATTCAAACTATCTAAACTTTCTCTCATTTTATTCAGGGGCACTTTAATCACCGTGATAAACTCCGACCCTTCGAGCTCTTGTTCCGGGACGACTTTATCCTCGCCTCCGCGTTCGTCTTCCTCGTACTCGTCTAAGTTTACGTCCACGGTGACTAAAACTACCGTCTCGTTACTCAGTCCCGGCGAAAGAGCCATGGAGCACGGCGTCGCTTTGGCGTTATATCCCGTATATCCAGTTTCCTCTTTCAATTCTCTCAGCGCGGCTTGTTCAGCCGTTTCGCCTTTATCGATTAAACCCGCGGGAAGTTCAATAGTTTCTCGTTCCATCGGAGGACGAAACTGCCTCACCAACAGCGTTTGCGTCTCGCGTTTGGACGATTTCAGTTTCGCAAACACGCACACGGCATCTGCCACCGCGTTTGGATCTTTCGTCGTTCTCGTCGCCGCGTCCCACGTCCGCTCTTCCCCGGTTGGATCGATATACGTTATCGAAGAAAACCTCAACCATTTGGTTTCCATCAACGTTTTCCACTCGACAACTTTCGATTTCGACGAACACATCTTCAAAGAAGAAGAAGAAGAATTCATCATCTTTTCCTGTTCGAGCACCTCTTTCACGTGCACGATTCTTACTCTTCTTTGTTTCCTTCCGTTCTCTGTTTTCTTTTCGTTGTTGTTGACAGACGCTTGAGGAGACCACGACGACGCTTTCGGGTGTTGTCGTGCGACAAAACGCATCCAAAATGAAGAGATTTTCGTGAAGACATGTTTCATTTTTGATGATGTGTACGGGGTACTACGTATGTGGTGGGTACATAGTTTTAGTAGTCTTTAGAAATGAAACTTTAGCTAAGTGTATTTAATAGTAAGTGTGTGTATGTCTCTCTTCTTTCTCTCTCTCTCTCTCTTCCCTCTCTCTCTCTCTCTCTTTCTCTTTCTCTTTCCTCTCTCTTTCATCGTCATACTTTCCTGTCGTAAAACTGATCCAAAGTCTTGGCCGGAATGCGCCTTAAAAGCTCTCGCGGGAAAATCCTCAACAAACTCCACGCCAAATCCAACGCGTCAAAAATCGATCGGCCTTCGTTTCCTTGGTCGATAAACTTTCGCTCAAACTTTTCTAAAAACTCCAAATAAAGCAAATCTTCGCCAGATAAGGCTTCTTCGCCGACGACCGCTCTCATGGCTAACGTATCTTTGCCGATGGCGTAGTTGGCGTACAACTGGTTCGAAACGTCGCCGTGGTCTCTTCTCGTCATCCCTTCCCCGATTGCAGATTTCATCAGTCTCGACAAAGACGGTAAAACGTTAATTGGTGGGTAAATTTGTCGATTGTGCAACTGCCTGTCGACGTAAATTTGACCTTCCGTGATGTACCCGGTCAAATCTGGAATCGGGTGAGTGATGTCGTCGTTCGGCATGGTTAAAATCGGCAACTGCGTAATACTCCCTTTTCTCCCTTTGATTCTCCCCGCTCTTTCGTAAATCGTCGCTAAATCAGTGTACATGTAACCGGGATAACCTCGCCTTCCGGGAACCTCCTCTCTTGCCGCGGACACCTCTCTCAAAGCGTCCGCGTACGACGACATGTCCGTCAAAATGACCAAAACGTGCTTCCCTTTTTCGTACGCTAAATATTCCGCCGTCGTCAGCGCAATCCTAGGGGTGATGATCCGTTCAATCGTTGGATCGTTCGCTAAGTTTAAGAATAACACCGTTTTCTCTAAGCTACCGTTTTCTTCAAAGTCTCTTCGAAAAAAGTTCGCGGTTTCCAAGTTCACCCCCATGGCGGCGAAGACGATGGCGAAGTCGTTCTCGCTTTTGTCCTCCTCCGTCTCCTCCGCCGCGCCGGGTTGTTTCACCAACCCAGCCTGTCGGCAAATCTGCGCCGCAATTTCGTTGTGCGGTAAGCCAGCCGCGGAAAACAAAGGAATCTTTTGTCCTCTCGCGATTGAGTTCATCACGTCTATGGTGGATATTCCGGTTTGGATCATTTCTTCTGGATAGGTTCTCTCCGATGGGTTGATCGAACTGCCGTTAATATCTAAATACTGTTCGGCCATAACGTTCGGTCCTCCGTCGATAGGTTTCCCACTCCCGTTGAAAATCCTCCCCATCATATCCTCCGCCACTGGGGTGGTCAACACGTCCCCGGTAAACTCTAACGTCGTGTGCTTGCTATCGATGCCGCTCGTCCCTTCAAAGACTTGCACCACCGCGCGTTCCCCGTCGACTTCCAAGACTTGTCCTCTCCTTTTCGTGCCATCGCTCAGAGTGATGTCCACAATCTCCGCGAACTTCGCGTTCTTCACCCGGTCTAAAATCACCAGAGGGCCGGAAACCCCAGTCACCGTTCGATATTCCACTCTCGGTTCGCACGTGAAATCTCTCGTCGCAAGAGAGGCTTGAAGTTGCACTTTGGCGAAATCAGAAGACAACAAAGAAGAAGAAGACATGTTGTTGTTGTTGTTATTCTTCTTCTTCTTCTTAATAGTGTTGTTCGACTATTCTATCGCAGCAGCAAAACGAAAACTCTTTAAAAGTAAGTGAGGCGCGAACGAATATAATAAGAACGTGTATTCGTGTTTTGTGTGTTCTCTGTGCGAAAGAGAGACAAATTTTTTTTTCGTGGAGACGATCCTCAGCAAAAAGAATCCTCAAAAAGAGCAGTCCTTTTCAACACAAAAGCTCTTGGCAAAAGAGCAGTCCTTTTTTTTTTCACCTTTTTTCTCTTCTTCTCTTCTTCGAAAAAAGAACGACCACATTTTTGAAACGAAAGTCCACTTAGTACTTACACAGTTGAGAGAGAGGAGTGTCGACGACACAAACACTACCTACTCAGAGTAGTGTATATATATATATTAGTATTCCAATACGAATAACACACAAAACGAACACGCGGCGGTGCAGTTACACATCACGGAAGGAATCTTTCTGTTAAAAGTGTTCGTGTTCTCCCTCGACGAAAACGAGAACTCGACGATGAGGAGGAGAATATGGCCGTCCGCGTTGCGTTTGTTGAAAGAAAAAACATTAGTAAAGTCGTCGCCGTCTGAACAATCGTCGTCGTCGTCTGAGTCTTTGAATCTTTTGGTGGACGCAGTCGTGGCTTCGCTGAAGGACACCGGGGCTCCTTCCTCCGGAGGATCGAGAAGAGTGATCGCGAGAGAAGACGTGATGCGATTCCTCTCTTCTTCTTCTTCTTCTTCGAGTAACACGAACAACGATCGTCTGATTGAGAACTACGCCAGGATTGACGGGACGAAAGACGCGTCGACGTCTTCTTCTTCCGACGATATCGGTGGGAATGAAAGGAAGAAAAAAGTAGTCGTGGTGAACTCGGAATTTGAGGACGTGCCAAACAGCGCGATTCGAAAAGTGATCGCCTCGCGACTGTTAGCGTCGAAACGCGCGCAGCCGCACAGTTACGTGACTATGGACGTGGACGCATCCGGAGTGGATCGATTTAGGAAGAAAGCCATGCAAGAGCACGAGACGAAGGTATCCGTAAACGACTGCATTTTATACGCCGCGTCGAAAGCGTTGAGACGAGTAAGGAAGGTGAATTCGAGGTACGATGAAAAATTAGGGAAGAGGATGGAGTTTGACACGGTGGATATTTCGGTAGCCGTAGCAGCGCCTACGGGTTTAGTCACTCCAATCGTGTTCAACGCGGACAACAAAAGTGTCTCCGAAATTGGTCAAGACGTTCGTCGATTGGCTGGTAAAGCGAAAGATGGCAAGTTGAAACCGAGCGAAATGATTGGAGGGTCGTTTACGATTTCGAATTTAGGCATGTTCTCGGTGGACTCGTTTCAAGCCATACAAAATCCACCGCAAGGCGCTATATTAGCCGTAGGAAGAGGTACCGAGCGAGTCGTCATATCAAAAAGCGCGAGAAGTGATTCATCATCAAATGACGACGACGGCAATGTCGACAAACCCGCGACGGATGCGGTCTTTAGCGAGGACCAACTCTCGACTCAGCTGTCCATATCCGCCACGTTGAGCATCGACAACAGGTGCATGGATGAAGCGGACGCGAGCGAGTGGTTGGAGGCGTTCGCCGACGAGATGCGAAAAGCCGAAGACTTTGTGCTTTAAAATATACTTATGCGTATACTTCCGAACATTCTTCTCTCCTTCTCTCTTTTACCAATCCTATTCTCGTCTGTGTTCTTTTGCTTTTTCGTCGTCTCCCCAACTTCTTCGCCCCCCGCATATTAGTAATAATATCTTTATTGGATTTTAAATCCACACAACAGATTAGTACCCCGTCGCTTTTTAAAGCGCCGCTGGGAGAGAAGCGCTCTAAAGACATGGCGTTACGAACGGTCAAGCCATCGTCGCCGCCAATCAAAACGATCTCAATCCCAGCGGCGACAGAAAACGAAAACGGAAAGAAGCAAAAGCAGAAGGACGATGAAAATGACGACTTTGACGGTTCGTCGCATTTCGCACAACAACAACAACAACAACAACAACAACAGCGGCGGCGGCGAGTTAGTTTTTCCGATTTTGAGCTGTTGATCGACTGCGCGGACAGTCCACTTCCGCGCTCGAACGTCTCGTGCCTCTTTCACACGAAGAACAAAGTGGACACGATCGATAAGTTCGCGCACCGTTTATCTATTCCAGACGAGACGAGAGAAAATTTCATCAACGAAATATGGCTGGAAAAGACAAAGACAAACGCGAGCTTGTTCAACGGGACAAAGTTCCGGTTGAGTTCCTGGGAGGAGAAGCAGAAATCTTCGAGTAATGACGGAAAAGAACATAAAACGGTAGAGATTCACGTCGGAGAGACGGATTATAAGTCGTTCGTGGGGACGAACTTAGCGGAAGACTGGCAAGACTTGCCTGAGAAAAGTTTGGCGAATCCGCTCGGAACGGCGGTGTTTTGCGTGTGCGAAGACGGGAAAGTGTTGGCGTTGAGACGGTCGCAAAACGTCGGCGAGGCTGCGGGGATGATTGTACTCGCCGGTGGCCATCCTGAACCGGAAAACGTTCAGGTTCGCAAGGATGATGAGTTGTTAGACGTTACGTTTGAATTATTTGACAGCGCGAGTCTAGAGCTGCTAGAGGAGACGGGAGTGGAGGTATCGCAGTGCGAGAAATTGCTGTTCCTTGGGTTGTCGAGACGAAAAGTTAATAAAAGAGCTTGCGCCGTATTTGTGACGCGTACAAAGTTGACGTCGCAAGAATGCATTGAGAAGTATCGAAGTCAAAAGCCTTTGAGCGCTGACGAGAGCACAGAAATGTTGGGTTTGAGCATAGAAGAACTCGTAGAGGCGACGAGGAACGGGCAGTGTCCGGGTTGTCACTGCGGGGCCATAAACTTAGGTGAGAAATATTTAAACAGTCTTAGCGCGAATAGAAGAGAGAAAAAGGAAGGGGAGGAAGCTTCGAAGACGACGATGGCCACGATGAAAGGTGGGTTGGGCGATCTTAAAGTACTCAAAACAAAGAAGAAATCGAGCAAGAGTAGTAGCAATATTACTAGTAATAACGCAAAGAGTGATAAGGACGACGACGATAGTAACGTAAAACAAAAGCAACAGATGGAGCAAGATGAAATCGAGCGCGCGAGGGAGAGTTTACGAAAGCTCGCGCAAGCCTCGAAAGATGCGAAAATCGATGAAGCGATTGCCATCCACGAGCGCAATCAGCAGCAACAACAGTACATGGCACCTCCTCCGTATGCTGAATTTACTTTTGAAACGGTACGCAAGCGTTCGCTAGATTACATGGCATTGAATCCAAACCAAGGAGTATGCGGTCACATGCCGAAACATGACTTGCTCGCTCGGACGACTGGAGTCTTTCCGGTACTCGGTAAAATGATACTCGCGAAGCCTTCGCTTCAGAAAGTAATCTCGACTCCAGAGGGCATAGATAATTTATTAAAAGCGCTCCAATTAAGTACGGTTGGAAACGAACGAGGAGAGGATAATTTTGCCTTATTCGCGACGTACCAAGATTTAATCGGCGAGGGTGATGTTGGAAAACTCGCGGACGAGCTGGAAGAAATTGCCACCATGCAAAGTCAATTTCGAGAGTTTAAATACAACGATCCGTCCAACTCGAACGAACAACCGAGAGAATCGTCGGCCGCAGAAGAGGAAGTATACGCCAAAGAGCGCTCGTCAAGGGCTCTTGCGCAAAAACGCTCGAATAAAGCGTTAGTTATGACGTATTTCCGATCGTGGATACCAAACTTCGATTATTACGTTCCGTTTGTATTCATGTACTTGTGGTATACGATTTCCTTAGTTCCTGGAGCGAATCTGTTCGTTTTAATCATTAGTTTTGGTCTGTTACATCTTGCAAAAGGGAAGATTGACGGTCTAGCTGGAACGCAAAGTAACGCGTTCTCGTTGGTCAGCGCGGAAGCGGTGGAGAAATTTGGCCCAAAAGAGGCGCGGGACGCATCGGCATCTCGTCACGCCATGTGGTTTCATGGTTTGTTGGGAATCACGCTCGTGCACTATTGCATATTTCTGGTACCAAAATATTCCCAAGATTATTCAGCGGTGAATGTTGGATTAGCTATCGGTGTCTCCTGCCCTATATTTTTTCTATTGACGTATATTGTCGGACCGGGTTACGTTCCCCGAGTGACTGACACGAACGAGAAAGACGAATGGATGCGCAATATGGTGCGCGTTGCAAATACTTACGACGTTGAAAACGGAAGTATCGCCGTAAAAGCGTCTACGATGTCACAAAATGGACGGTTCTGCGCCTCGTGTCACGCAGCGAGACCATTGAGGTCGAAGCATTGTCCGTTCTGTCAAAGATGCGTGTACAAAATGGATCACCATTGCCCGATTGCGTTGACGTGCATCGGCGCGAAAAATCAAAAATGGTTCTTTTTCGCCTTGTTGACTTGTTTCATAGCGGCGTGCACGTTCGTTCGATTCGATTGGTGTTACATAAGCGAATCTTTCGTGGCGAATCGATTGGAAAACCCGGATGAACAACTTCTTTACACGTGGTTCCGAACGCTCAACAGTAATCCGATGTCAACCATCCTCTTTGCGCTTCAAGTTCTCGGAGGCGTCGGCTACGCCGGCATTTTGTTAATCCGACAAACCTTCTGCGCTGTTTCCAACTTGACCACAAACGAGATGTCAAATTCTCATCGATACGAGTATTTGAGAATGAGTAAAGAAAATTTAGCGTACTTGAACCCATTTGATCGCGGTTTAGCTCCCAACTGTCTCGCGTTTCTCACCGAAGAGGACCAAATACCGGACTGGGATGCTCTCAATATGGAAGCCAGAAAAAGCGGGGAGGAACGAATCGCCGAGCCGAAAAAGTATTCCTACCGATGGTTACATCAACGGTACCCTCTCTTTTGCACGTTTCATAACAAGGCGGCGAGACCTTCTCTTCAAGACTCGTCGCATGCGGAACACAACCATCATCATCATCATCATCATCATCATCATCATTCTCACGACGGAATCCCGTGCGATGGAAATCACGCCTAGCATATAGTTTTAAGTGCTCTTAGTAGAGGTGTATTCTTGAGGCAAAACGTCGCACTTTTTTCAAAAAAAAATGAACCAAAAACTCATCACACCAAAACGAACTCTTGAGAGACGCGAAGCACTTTACACTTCCTTCCTCTTTAAGTATGGCGCCAAAGAGGCAGAAAATGAAGACGACTGCTAAGACTTTGAGAGGAGAAGATGATACGGTGGACGTGTACGATTTTGACGCGCAAATTACAAGCGCGACGATTCAGACGACGGAAAAAGAAGAAGAAGAAGAAGAAGAAACCGCAAAAATAGCAGCGCGGGGAACAAAGAAGAAGAAGAAATCAAACGCGACGACGACTTTAACGACGACGAAAGGAAAACCAAAAGCACAACAAACGAAAGCAAAAGCAAAAGCCATCACCACGACTAAAAGTAGGAGTCGTCTCCAAAATCAAGGCGCAGTTCCTCCGGGAGATCCACGAGAGAGACCGAAGGAGACGATCGCGCTCGAGTTCGTCAAAGGCCCATTCAAAGGCACGCGATTCGAAAATCCAAACAATCTTCCTTCGTTGAAAATCGGCCGAGTGAAACCAGGGAACCAGATTCACGTGAAGGATGACGCGGTGTCGCAAAAGCACGCGCACATTTTTTGGAACGCGAGTACCAATCGATGGGAAATTGTAGATCTGGGAAGCTCGAACGGGACGTACGTGGACGACGTGGAATTGGACGAACACTCGGAAGCGAGAGCGTTGAAAGATGGGAGCACGATAAAGATCGGGAACCAAACGACCGTGAGGGCGAGGATACGCCCGCGAGAAGGAGAAGAAGAAGTAGGAGAAGAAAAAGTCGGCGATGACGATGAAAGAGAAGGAGAGAGTGCAAAGAAAAAGAAAAAGAAAACGAAGCAAACTGGAGCGAGTAAGAAAAGTGTAGGAGTAGTAGCAATAGAGGTGACGAAGACGAAGAAGTCGCCGTTATCGGCTTCGGCGAAAGGGAATAAAAAAACCGACAACGATAACTTAGCAGATGTGCCCGCGAAGAGTCCTTTGCCTTCGGTTGGGCCAAAGAAAAGAGTCGCTCCCCCGATCATTTCCGAGAAGAAGAAGGCGAAGAAAACGGAAACGGCGGAAGAAAAAGAAGACAACAACGAGGACGAGGAGAATGGAAAGAGTAACGAGACTACCTTAGAGCGCCTCCAGCGATGGAGCAGCGAACTCGTCGATGACGTTCGAGCGAGTGCGGAACGCGCTGTAGAGAGACTATTTAGAGAAAAGAAGAAAATTGAAGCCGATTTGCGCCAAGAGTTTGCGGTTTGATTTTAATGCGCGGCGCGTAATGAAAATAACGCAACCTTTTATTCTCTACCTAAAACGTGCCCTTTCCTGTGCTTCGCTACTCCTAATCTGCTCGCTTTCTTCTCCACCGCTTCTATTCGTTTATCTGCGTTCGTTTTGCTCGTCAATTTCTCCTTCGACGCTTTCTCCCACTCCTCCTCTTGCTTTCGTCTCGCTCGTTCCAGCTGCTTTTCTCGGTCTTTTTCGCTTATGGAACTCTTCCCTTTCGTTGTTCTCTCGAGGAGTCTCCCCGCCGTTCGCGACCAGAGCGTGCGACAAAATCCTCTGATGTGTCGTTTGAACGTTACGTACACCAAAAGTGCGAACAAGAAATACCACCCGTACAGTTCAAACTGCCTCCAAACGACGCGCAAGACGAGGAAGATTTTCTCTCGTAAAAGTTTCGCAATTTTTCTCGACGGAAATAAATTTTGTTCTTCGCGTTCATCTTCAAAGTCGTTAAACTGTTCTTCTTGGTTTTGAGAAGAGGCTTTCACCACCGCGTCGCTGGTGGTTTCTTCTGAATACTCCACCATCTTTTCGTGCGTTTAATATATTCTTTTCTTCTTCTTCTTCCTGTGTTTACTACTGTGCGTTCTATCTGTAACGTCGTCGTAAAAATTCTTCTGAGGAGAGCATTTAGGGTTGCATTCTAAAACCCTAAATGCCGTGTTTCGTTCCCCTCTTTGGAAAATGGAATTTTCTCCCTCACAACACAAATAGTTAAAGGAAACGCGGAAACGCGCGCTCTTTTATTATAAAACACAATAATCATCTCATCTCATCTCAAGAAGAAGAAGAAGAAGAAGATGGATCGAGGCGATACTTTCCAGACTCGGATACCGAAACTTCCAACAAATCAAACGTTTTTAAAGTCTCCTTCGTCGGGGAAGAAAATTTTATCGCAACGAACTGAAAACACGCAAAAGATATCATCATCCTCGAGGAGCGATGGTATCATCGTCAACGCGGAGAGAAGTGGCGGTTACGACGACGACGACGTAAACGACGACGGACGAGGTGGTCGGACGAAGATGAAGCAGAAGACGAGGAAGCAGAAGCAGAACGAGAGTCACAGAAAAAGTGGGGGGAGAAGAGAAGGAGGAGAAGACAACAAGGAGAATAACGACGCGGAGTGCTTTGACGACGACGACGACGACGAGGACGACGAGGAGGAAGGAAAAGAGTTACAATCGGAGAAGCAGCAACAGAGAATTGCGGGCGTCTGGTCGCCGCTGCCGCCGCCGGCGGCGAAGATGAACAAAACGAACAGGATGAAGAGGATCAAACGAGAAGAAGAAAAAGAACGAGCCGATACGAACAACAACAACAACAACAACAACAACAACACGGGAGAGAGGAAACGCCAGAAGACGACGACGACGACTCTCCCCGCGGAAGGCGAAAAGATTGACTCGAACGATTCCATCTCGGAGGCGCTCGTAGCAAAGTTGTTGCAATACAAACCGAAAGGAAAGACGCAGTTTGACCACATTGGCAAGATGAAGGCGATGACAGATTTCATTGAAACAAAGCTCAAACCAGCGGTGAAGTCCTTATCGAGGGAGATGATTGAATACAAAGTCATTTCGGAGCAAGCGACAACGAGTGCAAACGAACAAGTTGAGAAAGCAAAGGAAGCTCTTCAGCTGACAGAATCAAAATACGCCGCGGTAGTTTTGGAACGGGAGACACTAGTAAAGGAATGCGGTATACTGCTGGAAAAGCATAGCGCGAATGAGAAAGCAGTCGCTGATTTTCGAGCGACCCTTGAGGAGACGAATCGTATTTTAGAAAACACGAGGGCATCGACCGAAGAATTAGAATTGAAACTGAGCGAGAGCAGACACACTATCGGGCAAATGAAAGAAGAGCAAAATTTGACCCGGCAAAAGCTCGAGGACGCCTTGACGCAAAAAACAGAATCGGTAGAAAACGTTCAAAAGCTTCTCGCGGAAAAGGCTGGAATGATGATGGAACTTGGTGAATTGAAAGGAATACGTTCGCAAATTGAAACGCAAATTCAATCCGCGAATGCCCGAGCAGAAACGATAGCTAAAGAGTGTGAAACAGTCAAGGAAGAAGCGAACGATTTGAAGAGAGAAATCGCGCGTCTCACCATCGAGTGCGAAAAGAAACAAGAAAAGGCCAATAGCTTTCAATCGGAAACTGAAAGTATGAAGGCCAATATTGCCCGCGTTCTGGAAGAAAACAACGTTTATAGAATTCAGTTGGAAACGTCCAAATCCGATGGCGAGAAGTTGCTTGGAGAGTTTGAATCGCTTCGAAAAGAGAAGGAAAAGTTAGAGGAGCTCAAAGCACAACTATTAGAGGCAAACAGCGAAATCAAATGCAGTAAAGTTGAAGTAAATTATACAAAGTCAGAGTGTGAAATGCTCAAGAAGCAGTGCGAAGCTAGTAAGGAAGACAAAGCGTCCATGATGTGCGAATTTGAGCGAGTGAAAGGTGACTTGGAGCGCGCGGTTGAAACTTCGAAAAAAGACGCCGTCCTTCTCGACGAGAAGTTTAATGCAGAACGCGAAAAGTTTGCAAAGCTGGAGAGTTTGTACGAGCAAGTTTTGAGAGAGAAAGAACACTTGGAGGAAACTGTTCAACAAAAAGAGCGGCAAAACCGAGAGCAACAACAACTACGATTACAACATCAAAGCAAATCAAAGGATAAAGAAGGCGAGCAGCCAGGGAGTTGTGAAGCTATGCTGCGTATTGCGGCTCTGGAAGCCGAGTTACTAAAAGCTGAAGCGGTGCGCAGAGAGATGTTTAACCAAATTCAAGAATTGCGAGGGAACGTCCGCGTGTTTTGTCGAGTTCGTCCGCCGTCACCGCGTGAAACTTCGGAGGCTTCAGCGTCCATTTGCCTTGAAACTCTACCTGATGCAGCTACTGTTCATCTACGATTAGGTCCGGAGAAGTCATCTTCATATGCATTCAATCGCGTTTTCAGTCAGGAATCCACCCAGGAAGACGTCTTTGGCGAAGTTTCTGGTTTGGTTCAATCTGCTTTGGACGGGTATAACGTGTGCTTGTTTTCTTACGGTCAAACCGGAAGCGGAAAGACGCACACAATGCTCGGGGGATCCGACGCTACTTCACGAGGCATCATTCCGCGAGCAGTTGAGAAAGTTGTCGAAGCGTCAAAAATAAACGAAGTTAAAGGTTGGTCTTATACACTGAAAGCGTCGTACGTGGAGATTTACAACGAGACTATTCGGGATTTACTTTCTACAGTCGGTCACTCTGATACGACACACAAAATTATTCACGAGAATGGATCCACGACTATTTCTGGAGTCACGACGGCAATTGTAGAATCTGTTGAACAGGCGAACGTGTTGGTGCGCAAAGCTGCGGGTGCTCGTAAAGTCGAAGCGACTCAGATGAACGCTCACTCGTCTCGTTCGCACGCCGTTTTCATTTTGCACGTCTCCGGGGAACATGCCTCGAGTGGCACAAGAATGGAAGGTGTGCTGAACCTGGTAGATTTAGCTGGAAGTGAGCGAGTTTCTCGATCTGGAGCCAGCGGCGAGCGATTGAAAGAAGCGTGTTCGATCAACAAGAGTTTGTCGTCCCTGGGTGATGTCTTTGCCGCGCTTGCCAGCAAAGCAAAACACGTGCCGTATAGAAATTCGAAATTGACGTATCTTTTAGCACCATGTTTGGGAGGCGATGGAAAGACGTTGATGTTTGTAAACGTCAGTCCAGAGGAAGATTCGAGCGAAGAAACTTCCTGCTCTTTGCGTTTTGCAGAGAAAGTGAATGCGTGCGAACTCGGGCGGAGTTCCCAGAGGAAAATGACGACCCACAAGTGAATACAAATTCACATTCAACTAGAATTTTTCAACTGGAATGCCCCAAAAACGATGTTAATCTTCATCACCCTCTCTCTTTTATCCTTCGCTGAAATATTCTTCTTCTTCCCTTTGGCCTTTGTGTACTTTGCTTCGAATACTAAA
>Ga0181553_10001728_pt1 | contig 19438 bp, 18 predicted proteins | sample 011ome_17_FD_133753 | JGI IMG/M metagenome (GOLD analysis project Ga0181553, IMG submission 133753) | Coastal salt marsh microbial communities from the Groves Creek Marsh, Skidaway Island, Georgia - 011502XT metaG (megahit assembly) | ecosystem: Environmental > Aquatic > Marine > Intertidal...
AGCAGTTGGCCTACTAGGACTCGAACCTAGAACGACTGGACCAAAACCAGCTGTGTTGCCAATTACACCATAGGCCATTGCGGCTGCAAATTTAATACAAAGTTTTATTTGCACAAATAAAAATGACTTCATTTTAATTTTTTTTATAGCTATTCTTAAAAAGGTGCATTTTGATTCCAATGAGTTTAACAAACTTTTGATGTTTTGCTAAAACGATTTTCGTATTTTCGCCTTTGCTTATCAATACAATACTATGTTTTCAAGCCAATTTGAATTGTGGAATCGTCGACTGGGATGGTTCGTCTTTGCAATAGCATTAATCACTTATGGAATCACTGTTGAACCCACTGCAAGTTATTGGGATGCAGGTGAATATATAGCGACTTCTGCTAGACTACAAGTAGGACACCCACCTGGAGCACCACTTCTTCAAATGATAGGAGCTTTTTTTGCAATGTTTGCTTTTGATGCTACAGAAATTGCACGAATGGTCAATTATGTATCTGGAGTATCTTCAGCCTTTACCATCCTATTTTTATTTTGGACGATTACCAACTTAGGTAGAAAACTCATTGGAGAACACAAAGAACTGAGCGAACAAAAAGCAATTGCGCTACTAGGTTCAGCGCTTGTGGGATCTCTAGCATTCACCTTCTCTGATAGTTTTTGGTTTAACGCTGTTGAAACAGAGGTTTATGCTTCTGCTAGTTTTGTAATGGCACTTCTACTCTGGTTAGGGCTCAAATGGACAGATGATTTAGACAAACCTAGAGGAGATCGTTGGTTAATTCTTATTTGGTTTATTATAGGTCTCACTTTTGGAGTTCAATTTATGGGCTTTTTAGCGATTCCTTCAATCGGATTACTCTATTTCTTTAAACGTTATAAGACCACAACCGTAAAGAATTTTCTGATAGCTAATGTCGTTTCAGTTGCAGTTCTGATGCTCGTTTATAAGTTTTCACTCACCTATGTTCTCAAACTCTTTGGTTGGGCTGAAGTATTCTTCGTAAATGAAATAGGTCTTCCTTTTAATTCAGGAACCATTATCACCGTCATCGCCTTTATTGCCGTTTTTTATTACACCTTAAAGAAAACTAGAGCCTCAAAGAATTACAGAGCCAATACCTTTATACTATCTGCCTTGTTTTTGATGTTAGGGTTTTCAACATGGCTGATGCTTCCAATAAGAGCTAACTCAGGTGTCATCATTAACGAAAATGACCCTTCAGACGCTAGGTCCTTACTCGCATATTACAACCGTGAGCAGTACCCAAGTGTCGATAGTCCAGTTTACGGCGCTTATTATTCCAATGCTTTTTCAATGGTCAGTGTTCCAAAAGACGACAAACCAAAATATGAAAAGAACGAGCAAACAGGAACTTACGAGATTGTCAACAATTACGAAGGAGCCATGCAGGGTGCCGACCCTGATCACGTAGGTTTATTACCGCGTATGTGGAGCGAGCAAAACGCTGAAAATTATATGAAGTACTTTGCTCCGTTAGAATTTAGAATAAAATCTGAATACGCCTACAGCAAAGAGCTCAAAGAAACAGTAGAAAATTTCAGAAGAGGTTATATGACCCGTGAAATCACAGAAGAACAATACGTTCAATTTCTGAGAGATTTTAGCGATTATATCACAGTACTTCCACCTACCTTATTGGAAAATCTAGAATATATGTTCAGCTATCAGTTTGGCTATATGTATTGGAGGTATCTGATGTGGAACTATGTCGGCAAACAAGATGATGTACAGGGCAAATACGATCAACACGGCAATTGGTTGTCAGGAATAAATTTTATCGATGAAATGCGCTTAGGGCCTCAAGATAATTTACCATCAGAAGTTTTGGATAACAAAGGAAGAAATACGTATTACTTCCTTCCTTTAATCCTTGGACTCCTCGGTATTGCTTTCCAATTCAAAAGAGATAAGAAACAATTTTGGACACTATTAGTATTCTTTCTATTTACAGGAATCGCCATTCAATTTTACACCAACCCTCCTATCTTTCAGCCAAGAGAGCGCGATTACTCACTTGTAGGATCTTTCTATGTGTTTGCTATATGGATCGGATTAGGAGTTTATGGTTTATTCGATGAATTAAAATCTAAAATAATTGCCAATTGGTTAGCACCTGTAACTGTCGGATTATGTATTGTAGCAGTTCCTCTTTTAATGGCTTTTCAAAACTGGGATGATCACGATAGATCCAATCGATATACAGCTCGATCGACAGCTAAAGCCTATTTAGAGTCTACTTCAAAAGACAATGGAGCTATCTTATTTACCATTGGTGATAACGACACCTTCCCTCTTTGGTATATTCAAGAAATTGAGGGCTATCGCACCGATGTTCGTATTGTCAATTCAAGTTTGATTGCAACCGATTGGTACGCCGATCAAATGAAGCGTCAAGCCTACTCTTCTAAACCGGTTCCGAGTCAATTAACTCATAAGGATTACCGATATGGCTCTCTAGATGCTATCTATTTCCAAGAACTAACAGACAAGCGTTGGGACATCAAAGATTTTATGAACTGGGTGTCTTCTGGTGAGCCTAGAACCAAACTCAAGTACCTATTAGAGCAACAAGGCGCTGATTTATCTCAATATCCTGAAAACAATCTCGATATTGTTTACTATCCTACAAATAAAATTAGAGTTCCTGTCAATAAAGAGAACGTCTTAAAAAGTGGTATCGTCAAAGCAGAAGATGCTGATCTCATTCTCGATTATATCGATATCGATCTTCCAAAAAGCGCTATTGGCAAGAACAGAATATTAATGTTAGACATACTTGCGAATAACAATTGGGAACGTCCAATATATTTTTCAGGAGGAAGTTTTGATCCGGGTGAATATCTATGGATGAAAGAATACTTACAACTCGATGGCTTGGCATTCAAACTGATTCCAATTAAAACCGAAAATAGAAACGCTTATGACCTAGGTCGTATTGACTCTGACCTTATGTATGACATCGTTATGAATTGGGAATGGGGAAATAGTGAAGATCCTGATGTGTATTTAGATACACAGACTAGAATTCAAGGATTGACCTTTAGAGGAAACTTAGCTCGACTCGTCGAAACTTTAATTCAAGAAAATAAATACGACAAGGCGAAAAACATCATCGATCTTTCTATTGAAAAGATGCCTGTTGAAAAATTTGGGTTTTACTCCTTTGTGGAACCATTCTTATCGGGATATTTTCAAATTGGTGAAACTCAGAAAGGTGAAATCGTATTCAATCAACTCAAAAAGATTTACCAAGAGCGATTAAATTATTACGCTCTTACTGATTACGATTTTCAGTACGCTTATATCGATCAAATCGTTTCCGATCTAGAAGGGTATCGAAGAATTGTAGATATTTATCTCATCTCTTTTGAAGATGAAGAAAAAACCACCAAAGAAAGAGAACTGTTCAATAGTTATATTGACAGATTTGGTCATTTTATGAGTGATGAAAAAGAGGAAGTGCCATTAGGAGCTCCAGACACTTTGGACCTTAGTAATTAAACGTATTCGTTAATGATTCCAATAAGTGTATTGGCATCTTGTTCACCTGATTGACGCCAAAGCATTTCTCCTCTTTTATAAATCATAAGAGTCGGCAATCCTTTAACGCGAAGTGCTTCCGATAATTCTTTGTTTTTATCCGCGTCTATTTTGATGACTTTACCTTTGTCTCCTAAAGCTGCAGCCACATCCTTAAGAACAGGATGCATAGCGATAGAAGGTTCACTCCACTCAGCGTAGAAGTCGATTAAAACAGGTACATCTAAATCGATTAATTCTCCAAATTTTGACATATCAATAGACTTTATTTACAATCAAATGTAATAAAAAAGAATTACTTACAACTCAACTACCTCAAAAACGGTATTTTAGGCTGGGGTTGATTTCTTGAGTCTGATGACTGTGACTTCAGGATAAATTCCAAATCTTCCCGGATATGCTAAGAATCCAAATCCTCTATTGACGTTGATAAATCTACCCATTTCACTGTAGATTCCAGCCCAGTATTTATAACGCCATTTCACTGGACTCCATTTAATCCAACCTGGTATTTCGATACCAAATTGCATTCCATGGGTATGACCACTTAATGTTAAGTGATAGTGATCATCGTGTTTTATAACCTGTGATTCCCAATGGGTGGGATCATGTGAAAGCAGAATTTTAAAATCTTCTTTTGAGATTCCAACAGAGGCTTTTTCCAAATCTCCTTTTTGCTTAAATCCCTGTCCCCAATTCTCAACTCCAACAATCGCTATTTTTTGATCTCCTTTATGGATATAGCGGTTTTCATTTAAAAGTAAATCAAATCCCATGGATTTTTGCAATTCAATAAGATCCTTAAAGTTCTGTTGTTTTTCAGCTTCAGATTCCCACTGCTTATAATCTCCATAATCGTGATTACCTAAGATCGAATACACTCCATCTTTGGCAGTTAACTTTGAAAACAACTCTTTCCAGTCATGCATCTCTGAAGCCTCGTTATTTACAAGGTCCCCTGTAAAGAAAATCACATCAGATTTTTGTTTGTTGATCAATTCTACTCCATAAGCTACTTTATCGTAATCGTCAAAAGAACCCGAGTGAACATCAGAAATATGAGTGATCTGATAACCTTCAAATGCTTCTGGAAGATCATCAAACTCCAATTCGTACTCCAATACCTTATAGTTATATTTTCCTTTGTACATACCGTAGAGCAATGCTCCAAATGGAAGTGAAGCAATACCAAGTGCAATAAGTGAAATAAACTTTCTTCTCGAAGGCACCGAGGCTGTATTAGATGAAAACAGCTTTACAACTGTCCAATGAATAGATCTGTAAATATCTTCAGAAAACAAAAATGCAACGACTAAAAGTTTAAAAACAATCATTGCCATCACAAAGCCCATGGCGTACATCTTTGGAGGTGTAAGCACATTGTTTAGATCAGCTCTCCAAACAAATTGATAAAAGAGATTTAAAATTACTAAGCCCCAGACAATTCCGATACCTATTAGTAATGGTAATTTTGAATATACTGTCCTAAATGCCTGAAAGGCATACCAACCCAGTAAAAGATAAAAGACTAGAAAGAGAATCCAACGCATTGATTATTTTTTTTTTGCAAAGGTAATTGCTTTAAAAAATTATAGTCTTAAGATTTTCCTAAAGCTTTACGTGTAAGAAATGCCTCAAATTACATCAATTAACACCAATCATCATAAAAAATTGGTCGTTTATCGATGTTTACTACAAGCAAAGAATAAATTAACTAACTATGTCAAAACAAAAGTTAACAGACGTCTAAACCAACTTAAGTTTTCCAAATCTTTTAATCTTTTATCAATTAAAATATTAGAATCATGAAAAAATCTTATTTAACTTTTACACTTTCACTTATTACATCTTTATTCATTTTATCATGCAATAAGGAATCAACTAAAATAGAAATTACCAAAATTGAACCTGACACTGAATTAATAAATTCAATCATAGATTCATTTAATGAAGGGATAGAAGAATCCATTAAAAATAATAATGAACAAGACTTTAATGTCGTTGAATATAATTTTGTTAAAAATATTCAGCTTAAGAATACATCTTTAGATTTTTCAAATAAATCAGAAAGAGATAATTTTTCAAATGAGTATTTAAATTTTTCAAAATTGTTTATTAGTTCATTAGATTTTTCAACTCAATACAATTATATCAAATCTTTAAATACTCTATCCTTTAAAGTCAATAATTCTGAGTTGACATATAACGAAAAACAATCTTTAATAAATAAGATAGCTTTAATGAAATCGTTTGTTTCAATGATAGAAAAATTAAATGATAAATATTTATATTCAAAAGAATTATCAATTCTTAAAGAAGAAGAATGTGATGGATGGTGGGCGTGTTGGGGCAAGTGCGTTGCAGGAACTGTTGGGTCATCTTTAGCAGCTGCTACTGCTGGAGCTTTAGGTCCAGCTGCAACTTGTACTTTAGTCGTGCCTTTAATAGGAACTGTCGCGTGTGGAACTGTCGGTGGAATTATTGGAGGTGTTTCAGGAGCTCTAACTGGAGCAGCAACATTTTGTGATTAAATATATATTAAAATGAACAATAAAAGAATATTAATTCTATTTGTATTGATGTTTACTTTCTCATTGAGAACACTGTATTTAGTGTTAACAAAACAAATAGGAGAATTAGAAAATTGGAGAGTATCATTTTCTATTATTGGATTTCTATTTTTCACAGCACTTTTAACCTTTAAGGTTTGGCAAATGAAAAAGAAATAAAAAGGACTAACTGCATTTGTTTTAAAAATTCGAAATCATTAAAGTTTCCCTAAAGCTTTTTGAAGTCTTTTTAAAACAATTGCTGAAGTCTCGTAAGAATTCTCTTCCAAGAGCATACTTGAAGAGTTCATCGCAATTTTATCAGTTAGACCTATTTTGTGTTCTGCCACCACTCCTGAAAGATGAACAGCCTTAAAACCTGTTTGCTCAAATTGAGTGACTGTAGAATCATTAACACCAGATCCAGGCATAATAACTATTGAGTTGGTTTGTAATTGCAAACGTTCTAATAATGATATTCCGTCTATAGCCTTAGACTTTTGTCCTGAACTCAAAAGAATATCTACTCCTAAAACTTCTAATTCTTTTAATGATTGTTCTGGATTTGGAACCCAATCAAATGCTCTGTGAAAGGTAAAAGTCATTCCTGATGCAGCATTCATCAACTCTTTTGTTCGATTTATATCTATAGTAAAATCTTGATTTAAGACTCCTGAAACCACACCTTCAAATCCCATTGATTTAACTATCTCAATATCATCAAGCATCATTTGAAACTCGTGATCATTATAGGTAAAATCACCCATTCTTGGACGAATCAACACATGTACTGGAATATGAATTTGCTCTTTTACACTTTTCAACAAACCATATGAAGGAGTCAATCCACCTACTCCCAAGGCAGTACACAATTCTAAACGATCCACACCAGCACTTTGAGCTATCAAAGCTGATTTTAAACTACTTGCACAAACTTCTACTATCATAATTCAAATGTAATGAAATGCAGTTTAAAGATAAAATTAGGTCGTTCATCGAATTCATTTTATTCTTCCATCATTATTTCAAAGCTTTGCCTCAATGATCATTAACCCCCAAATCTTGAGAACTCGACTAAACCATTCTCGAGATCAAAGTAATGGTGAATTAATATCAATAAAATGAAAACGCTAATTAAATCAGTACTCTTTGTATATATTATCCTATTAACATCTTGTGACAAAACAGACACGAATAATTCATTTGCACTATCAGATGACCAATTATTAATTGAGAACAAGCTTGGATTAAGCTCCATAAATCAAAATAATAACAAATCTGATGTTGACTCGAATTTTATCGAATTTGACAAATACATTGATAGGGGTTCAAAAGAAATTTATACGATCTACAGAAACTATTTGAATTTAAATGAGTACATAGTTAAAAAAGAGATTAATAATCAAACAAAAAAACTATTGCGTATCAACTCAATTCTGGACAAAGATCTCAATGGAAGTTTACAAATAAAAAACCTTTTAACAATGACAGAAATTGAGATAAACTATTTGGATGGACGTCCTATAACCGATAAATATTCAATGAGTAATCGTTTAAATATTTGTCAAGCTAACGCTAATGAGACAATTTCAGAATGTGTAGAACGAGAGACCGATGAATTTTGTTCCGATCTTGTTTCAACTTTAGCATACTATACTAATCCTAGCATACACGTACTTATAATCATTCTATGTAGTTGTGAAATAACCGAATAACCCCTAACTTTTATAATATGAAAACAAACAAATTTACTTTACTTATTTTAGGTTTTGCCATCGTTACCATTGGGGCTTTATTAAAAATACTGAAAATTGATAACTCAGATTATTTAGTATGGCTTGGTCTTGTAATTGAATTAATTGCAATAATTAAATTGATTAGTAACACATTGTCCAACAAAGGACCTAAATAGGATCTATTCTTTGTCGAGAGGGTTAAGTATTTTTAATGCAGAAACACTATCTTGCAATTAAATAATCCTCAAATGAAAAGAAGAAATTTTATACAAAAAGCGGGATTAAGTGCTGCTAGTTTAGCAGCCACTCCCCTTTTAGCTAATGATCGCGTTGAAAAAAAGTCACAAAAGACTTTTTCTACCAAAAACATACCTATTGTTATCTGTACTTGGAATTGTCCTAATGCAACTGCTAAAGCATGGGAGGTTTTAGAAGCAGATGGATTAGCTCTAGATGCCGTTGAACAAGGTGTCATGATGGAAGAATCTGATATTAAAAACCAATCTGTAGGTAAGGGTGGTCGTCCTGATCGAGAAGGGAATGTCACCTTAGATGCCTGTATTATGGATCATACAGGAAATGCTGGATCTGTAGTTTATCTTCAAAACATTGAACACCCTGTATCGGTAGCTAGAAAGGTAATGGAAGACACTCCACATGTTATTTTAGCTGGTAAAGGTGCTGAACAATTTGCATATGAGAAGGGTTTTAAAAAGGTTGATTTACTGACTGAAAAGTCAAAAAACGAGTGGATTGAATGGAAAAAAGAGTCCAAATATAAACCCATCATCAATATTGAAAATCACGATACCATTGGAATGCTCGCCATCGACAAACAAGGTAGAATTTCAGGAGCTTGCACCACCTCTGGTATGGCTTACAAAATGGCTGGTAGAGTTGGAGATTCTCCAATCATTGGATCAGGTCTATTTATAGATGATGAAGTCGGAGGTGCCACTGCTACGGGTATGGGCGAACTCGTTTTAAAAACAGTTGGAAGCTTTTTAATTGTAGAATTGATGCGACAAGGATATAGCCCACAAGAAGCATGTGAAGAAGCCATTCGTAGAATTGTTGCAAAAAACACCAACTACAAAGACTTTCAAATTGGCTATTTAGCCATTAACAAAGCAGGTGAAGTTGGTTGTTACTGCCTCCATCAAGGATTTAGTTATAGTAAATACACCAAAGAAGGCCAAGTAGAGATTAAATCAGATTCCTATTTAAACAGTTAAATTTAAGTCTCCATATCTTTCGTATAAAACTCAATTCTTTGTAGTTTTACCCCAATAGCTTATCGATATGTCAGACAAAAAAAGACTTTTTCTCGTAGATGCCTACGCACTTATTTTTAGAGGATACTACGCACTTATAAAAAACCCAAGAATCAATTCAAAAGGAATGGATACCTCAGCTATATTGGGGTTTATGAATTCGCTTTTTGATGTCATTAAAAGGGAAAAACCAGATCATTTAGCAGTTTGTTTTGACAAAGGAGGAAGTAGTGAACGTATTGCCATTTTTCCTGAATACAAGGCTAATAGAGCTGCAACTCCTGATGCAATAAAAATTGCCGTTCCCTATATTCATCAAATACTCGAGGGAATGAATATTCCAATTATTGAACAAGAAGGGATGGAAGCTGATGACCTTATAGGAACATTAGCAAAACAGGCTGAAAAAGAAAACTACGAAGTCTTTATGGTGACACCAGATAAAGACTTTGGTCAATTGGTTTCTGAAAACATATTTATGTATCGCCCAGCTCGAATGGGAAATGGAATTGAAATTTGGGGAATCCCTGAGGTACAAAACCGTTTTGGGGTTCAAACACCTGAGCAGGTGATCGATTATTTAGGGATGATGGGAGATGCTAGTGATAACATCCCTGGACTTCCTGGAGTTGGAGATAAGACCGCAAAGAAATTCATTGAAACCTACGGTTCTATGGAAGGCCTTTTAGCTAACACTCATGAGCTCAAAGGAAAAATGAAAGAACGCATTGAGGAAAACAAAGAATTAGGTCTCCTCTCTAAAGAATTGGCGACCATCAATCTGAATTGCGATGTGACTTTTGATGAGAAATCATTCGAACTATCAGAGCCTGACAGTCAAAAGGTTCAAGAAATCTTCGAAGAGTTAGAATTTAGAAGACTCACAGAACAGTTCTTAAAACTCTTCTATAAATCTTCAGAATCAGAATCTTCTGTCTCGGAATCGTCAATTGAATCAAAGCCAATCGAAACAAAAGCTACTTCAGCTGGAGCTGGACAATTTTCGCTTTTTGATTCTGCGGGAAATGCTACTGCTGAAACAGAAGTATTCAGCAGTCGCAAAAGTGCAGTTGACAGCGCACATCTATATCAATTGATCGACAGTGAGTTTGCATTAGAATTATTCGTAGATAAATTGTCAAAACAACAAAAGGTAGCTTTTGCTTGTTTGAGTGATCATCCTGACCCCCTTCAAGCAAATCTCATCGGAATATCCTTTTCTTGGGAAGCTCACAAAGGCTACTACATCCCTATTGATAAAGATCGAGTTCAAGCTGAAAAAAAACTCAGTTATCTGAAGAACTTCTTTTTAGATACTTCCATAGTAAAGTTAGGTCACCAACTCAAAGCGGATGCAAAACATTTACACAATTATCAACTCAAATTAGCTGCTCCGATATTCGACAGTTCACTTGCTCATTATTTGGTCAACCCCGATATGAGACACGACCTAACAGTCTTGAGTGAAACCTATTTAAATTACAGCCCTATGAGTTTAGAAGATCTTATAGGAAAGGGGCGTTCGAAAATCACTATAAGCGAATCTCCTATTGAAAAGCAGACCACCTATTGTTGCGAATTGGCAGATTTAAGCTTACAACTTTCTGAACATTTTCAAACAGAATTAAAGGAAGCCGATACTCTTAAGCTCTACAATGATATTGAATTACCACTACTTATGGTGTTGTCTTCAATGGAAATTGAGGGCATCAATTTGGATGTTGACTTTTTAAACAACTTAAAAGAAGACCTCAATCAAGATATTTTAAATCTAGAGAAAAAAATATACGAGTTAGCAGGTGAAGAATTTAATATCAGTTCTCCTAAACAATTAGGTGATATCCTATTCGAAAAACTCAATTTAGTCGACAAACCCAAAAAGACCAAAACGGGTCAGTATTCTACCGCAGAAGATGTCCTCTCCTTTCTCGCAAAAGATCACGAGATCGTCTCTAATGTTATAGAATATAGAGGATTATCTAAACTAAAGAGCACCTATGTAGATGCACTGCCAGAGCAAATCAATCCTAAAACCAATAGAGTTCACACAGAGTACTCTCAAACTGTAGCAGCTACTGGTCGATTGAGTTCTATTAATCCAAACCTCCAAAATATTCCTATTCGAACCGAACGAGGTAGACAGATTCGCAAGGCCTTCATTCCTAGAAATGAGGACTTCATCCTTATGGCTGCCGATTACTCTCAAATAGAACTTAGAATCATCGCTGCCCTTTCTGAAGAGACGACTATGATTGAATCCTTTCAAAGGGGAGAAGATATTCACGCATCAACTGCTGCACAGGTATTTGGGATTCCAATTGAGGAGGTAACCAGAGAGCAGCGTTCCAACGCTAAGACGGTTAATTTTGGTATCATCTATGGAGTTTCTGCATTTGGGCTCTCCAATCAAACTGAGCTGAGCAGAAGTGAAGCAAAAGAACTGATCGACACTTATTACCAGACCTATCCAAAACTCAGAGCCTATATGAACAATCAGGTCAATTTCGCAAGAGATCACGGATATGTTAGTACCGTACTAGGAAGAAGACGTTATTTAAAAGACATCAATAACAACAATGCAATTGTAAGAGGTGCAGCAGAGCGTAATGCTATCAATGCCCCTATCCAGGGTTCAGCTGCTGATATTATTAAAATTGCAATGATTCAGATTCACAAATTATTAGAGGAAGGAAACTACAAAACGAAGATGCTTCTTCAAGTTCACGATGAATTGGTTTTTGATATGCATAAAGAAGAGCGAGATACCCTTGCTCCACTGATTAAAAAGGAAATGGAAAATGCCTTTAAACTTTCTGTTCCACTGATTGTCGATATGGGTTATGGAGACAATTGGCTTCAAGCTCACTAAGAGGAATAGTTAAAGAGAAAACTTTTTGAGCAATTTTTTTTATTTTTTCCTAAAAACACATTTGGTATTCAAACAAATATACTTACATTTGCACCCCGTTTATAGGGAAATCGTGTTTAATATATAAATTAATCAGTGTGGACACATTAAGTTACAAGACAGTTTCTGCCAATAAAAACACCGTTGAAAAGCAGTGGGTGTTAGTTGATGCCGAAGGAGAAACATTAGGAAGATTAGCATCTAAAGTTGCAATCATCCTTAGAGGAAAAAACAAGCCAAACTTTACACCTCATGTAGATTGTGGTGATAACGTTATTGTTATAAATGCAGAGAAGGTTCAACTTACAGGAACCAAAATGCAAAATAAGACCTATATCCGTCACACTGGATATCCAGGTGGTCAACGTTCGTTAACTGCTACTGAATTAATGGAGAAGAATCCAATTGGTTTAGTTGAAAAAGCGGTAAAAGGAATGTTACCAAAAAACAAATTAGGTTCTGCTATTTACAGAAACTTAAAAGTTTACGCTGGAGCTGAGCACGGTCAAGAAGCACAAAAACCTACAGTAATTAATTTAAAAGATTTTAGGTAATGGGAGTAGTTCACAAAATCGGTAGAAGAAAAACAGCTGTTGCTCGTGTATACCTTTCAGAAGGAAAAGGAAACATCACTATCAACAAAAAAGACGTAGCAGATTACTTCACTACTGCAACCTTACAATACAAAATTAACCAACCGTTTGCACTTACTGAGACTGAAGGGTCTTACGATGTAAAAGTAAATGTATTTGGTGGTGGTATCACAGGACAAGCTGAGGCAGTTCGCTTAGCGATCTCTAGAGCCTTGTGTGAAATCAACGAAGAAAATAGAGCTGCTTTAAAGCCTGAAGGATTACTTACAAGAGACCCAAGAATGGTGGAACGTAAGAAATTCGGTCAGAAGAAAGCTCGTAAGAAATTCCAGTTCTCTAAACGTTAATATCGTTTTAAGATTGGTAGGGGGTTTTTACCCCCTTTGTTGTTCATTAACACGTCCTATTAGGACAACCTGAATAAGTTGTTATCTGGAATAGTTCCAGAAACTAGTTTAGCATCTAAATACCTTATACGAGTACCGCTCAAAAAAGGTATTGCTAATTAAAAAATGTAAAAAGAACGTAAACTAAGTAAAAAATGGCAAAGAAAATTGAAGTAAAAGATTTATTAGAGGCTGGAGTACACTTCGGTCACCTTACCAGAAAATGGAATCCAAACATGGCTCCTTACATCTACATGGAGCGTAATGGGATTCACGTAATCAACCTTTACAAAACTGCTGCAAAGTTAGAAGAGGCTCAAGAAGCATTAAAGAAAATTGCTGCTTCTGGAAGAAAAGTACTTTTTGTTGCAACTAAAAAACAAGCTAAGGATATCGTTGCTGAAAAAGCAGGATCTGTAAACATGCCTTACATCACTGAAAGATGGCCAGGTGGTATGTTGACTAACTTTGTTACGATTCGTAAAGCTGTTAAGAAAATGGCTGCTATCGATCGTATGAAAAAAGACGGTACTTTCAACACCCTTTCTAAGAAAGAGCGTTTACAAGTAGATCGTTTAAGAGCGAAATTAGAAAAGAACTTAGGATCTATCTCTGATATGACTCGTCTTCCAGGTGCGATCTTTATCGTGGATACCATGAGAGAACACATCGCTGTAAAAGAGGCTCAAAAATTGAACATCCCTATTTTTGCGATGGTGGATACCAACTCTGATCCAAAACCTATCGATTATATCATTCCTTCAAATGACGATGCTTCTAAATCAATCAATTCTATCTTAGGATTTGTTGCTGAAGCGATCCAAGAAGGATTAAGTGAAAGAAAAGCTGACAAAGAATCTGGTGCTCAAGATGATGAAGAAACTACAGTAGCAGAAGAAACTGTTGCTCCAGTTAAAGAAGCTGCTCCTGCTAAAGAAGAAGCATCTGATGATTTAAACGACAAAACTGTCGCTGAATTAAAAGAGCTTGCTAAAGAAAAAGGAGTTAGTGGGATTTCTACAATGAAGAAGTCAGATTTAATCGAAGCCTTAAGTTAATCATAAACCTATAATACTCCATAAAATGGGAAAAATAACTGCTGCAGAAGTAAATAAATTAAGACAAGCCACTGGTGCTGGTATGATGGATTGCAAAAAAGCCTTAGTTGAAACTGATGGTGATTTTGACAAAGCAATTGAAGCACTAAGAAAAAAAGGACAAAAAGTTGCTGATAATAGAGCTGATAGAGAATCATCTGAAGGTGCTGCTATTGCTAAAATCAACAATGACAAAACTTCAGGTGTCATCATTTCTTTAAACTGTGAAACAGATTTCGTAGCAAAGAACGATTCATTTGTTCAACTCGCTAATACAATTGCTGAATTAGCACTTTCATGTGCTACTAAAGAAGAATTATTAGCTAGTGACTTAGGTGGTATTACTGTAGCTGAAAAATTAATCGAACAAACTGGTGTTATCGGTGAAAAAATCGAAATCGGTGGATTTGATAGATTAGATGCTGCATTTGTAGGTGGATATATCCATGCTGGAAACAAGATCGCTACATTAGTAGGTCTTTCTGCTAGCGTTGAAGGAGCTGAAGTTGCTGCTAAAGATGTTGCAATGCAAGCTGCTGCAATGAATCCAGTTGCTCTTGATCAAGATGGTGTTGATCAATCAGTAATCGACAAAGAAATTGAGATCGCTAAAGATCAATTACGTCAAGAAGGAAAACCAGAAGCAATGTTAGATAAAATTGCTCAAGGTAAATTAGGTCGTTTCTTCAAAGACAACACTTTAGTGAACCAAGATTTCATCAAAGATAGCAAGTTAAGCGTAGCTCAATATGTTCAATCATTTGACAAAGACTTAAAAGTAACTTCTTTTGTAAGAATTGCTTTAGGTTAAGCTTAAAATTACAATCATATCTAAAAGCCGTTTTTCTTCGTAAAAACGGCTTTTTTTAATTAATTTTGTCAAAACAATTCTCAAGGCATGTCTTACAAAAGAATCTTACTCAAATTATCTGGAGAAGCCCTAATGGGTGAACAACAATACGGAATCGATGCAAACCGACTGGCAGAATATGCTCAGGAGATCAAGGAAGTAGTTGAAAAAGGTGTTGAAGTTGCCATTGTTATTGGAGGAGGTAATATCTTTAGAGGACTTACTGGAGCCAGTAATGGAATGGATCGCGTTCAAGGAGATCATATGGGAATGCTCGCAACCATCATCAATGGATTAGCATTACAATCGGCCTTAGAGAATATTGAAGTACAAACAAGATTACAAACAGCCATCAAAATCAATGAAGTTGCGGAGCCTTTTATTCGAAGAAGAGCGATTCGTCATTTAGAAAAAGGTAGAGTCGTTATTTTTGGAGGTGGTACTGGTAATCCCTACTTTACAACAGACTCAGCAGCAGTACTTAGAGCTATTGAAATCGAGGCCGATGTCATTCTCAAGGGAACTCGCGTGGATGGTATTTACACTTCTGATCCAGAAAAAGATAAGAATGCCACTAAATTTGACACCATCAGTTTTAATGATGTCTTAACTAAAGGGCTTAAGGTGATGGATACTACAGCATTTACACTCAGTCAAGAAAACGAACTACCAATTGTCGTTTTCGATATGAATACCAAAGGAAATTTAATCAAACTCCTCTCTGGAGAGAATATTGGAACCGTTGTTAATTTATAAACTAAACATCAACTCATGGAAGAAGAAATTCAATTTGTTTTAGATAGTAGTAGAGAAAGCATGAATAAGGCCATCACTCATCTAGAAAAAGCATTTATTAAAATTAGAGCCGGAAAAGCAAATCCATCAATGTTATCTAGCGTTATGGTAGATTACTACGGTTCTCAAACTCCTCTTTCACAGGTATCTAATATCAACACTCCAGATGCCAGAACCATCTCTGTTCAACCATGGGAAAAAGGATTATTAGGTGAAATCGAAAAAGCAATTCTTCAAGCGAACTTAGGTTTTAATCCTATGAATAATGGTGATCTTATTATCATAAACGTTCCTCCATTGACAGAGGAACGAAGAAGAGATCTTTCAAAACTTGCTAAATCTGAAGCAGAAGACGCTAAAGTAGGAATTCGTTCCGTTCGTCACGATGCCATGAAAGAACTCAAAGCTTTAGACCTAACCGAAGATTTCTTAAAAGATGCTGAGGCTTCCGTACAGGAACTCACAAACAAATTCATCGCTAAAATTGATGAAACCTATCAGCACAAAGAAGCAGAGATAATGAAAGTTTAATGAGCTCAAAAAGCTATAAGGGGTTCTGGGATCATTTAGCCCGTATCATTCTCAGAAATAGAATTGGAATTTTAATTCTAATTGTCGGTTTCACATTGTTTTTGTCGACTCAGTGGAAGTATATGCGCTTTTCTAATACGGAAGCGAATCTTCTGCCTGACGATCATATTGAGAACATCATCTTCAATGAATTTGTTGAGGAATTTGGAGGACAAGAGAATATCATCGCTATTGCCGTTAAGGACTCTGCTTTATTTGAACTCGAAAAGTTTAATCGTTGGCAACGACTCAGCAAACAGTTGAGAGCCATGCCTGAGGTTAAAAATGTCATTTCTACTGAAAATGTCGAAGAACTTGTTCGCAATAGAACTGAAAATCGCTTTGAATTAGAAATCATTTTCAAAGATGAATACAGCTCTCAAGAACAATTAGATCGGGATTTAAGAACGCTGATTGACTATCAGCCTTTCTATGAAAAACTGCTCTATAACAGAGAAACAAGAACTGTTCGATCGCTTATCTATATCGACGATGATATCTTAAACACATCCGTTCGCAAGGCTTTTATTCTGGAAGATTTAAATCGAATCACAACTCAGTTTGAAGAAGACACAAATATCGATTTACACATTTCTGGTATGCCCTATATCAGAACCATGAATGCAGAGAGTATTATCAGTGAGATCGGTCTTTTTATCGGAGCTGCACTACTTGTAACCTCTCTTATCTTTTTCCTATTTTTTAGAAGTTATAGAGCTACGATCATTTCGATGAGTATTGTTGGTGTCGGAGTAATGTGGGCCTTTGGTATTTTGGGACTTCTAGAATACGAAATTACGGTATTAACTGCTTTGATTCCTCCTCTGATTATTGTTATTGGTATTCCGAACTGTATCTTTTTGATCAACAAATATCAAAATGAGGTGAGGAATCACGGTAATCAAGCAAAATCACTTCAACGTGTCATTACCAAAATTGGTAATGCAACACTTATGACCAACCTGACAACCGCTTCAGGTTTTGCAACCTTTATCTTTACTAATTCAAAACTTTTAAAAGAGTTTGGTATCGTCGCATCCATCAACATTATAGGAATCTTTATCCTCTCCTTGTTGGTGATTCCTATCATCTATAGTTTTATGGGAAAACCAAAGGAAAAGCACCTCAAACATTTGGAAAACAAATGGATTGATAGCTTAGTTCTTTGGATGGAAAAAATCGTAAGAGAAAAACGAATTGCAGTTTATATTACTGCAATCACCGCTTTGGTGGTGAGTATTATTGGCATCTACAATATTGAAACTTCTGGTTCTCCAATTGAAGATATGCCTAAGAATGCTGATTTTGTAAATGAAATTAGATTCTTTGAGGAAGAATTCAACGCCATTATGCCTATTGAAATCGTCATTGATACCAAGCGCAGAAATGGCGCCTTTAATGCTGGAAATCTCAAACGTGCAGAAGAGCTTCAGAACTTTATTAAAGAAACCCCTGAATTAGCACAACCAATATCTGTTGTCAATCTAATTAAATACACAAAACAAGCCTATTACAAAGGACTTAGAAGATATTATCAATTACCGACTTCTCAGGAACGCAACTTCCTTTTGAGCACCATCAATAATTCAGGAGGAGATGCAGCTTTATTGGGTAGTTTTACGGATAGTCTATCTCAAAAATTTAGAATTTCAACAGCGATAAGAGATATCAAAACGGATCGAATGGAAGAAATTGAATCGGACCTTTTAAAACGGATCGAAAAATTATTTCCTGAAGAACGTTATTCCACCTATGTCACCGGAAAAGCATTGCTATTTTTAAAGGGAACTAAATACCTAGTCAACAATCTGGTGATCTCACTCTCTCTAGCTATCTTGTTGATATCTCTATTTATGGCCTATCAGTTTCGATCTTTTAGAATGATTGCCATATCATTGGTTCCTAATTTACTACCCTTACTTATTACTGCTGGTATCATGGGTTTTGTGGGAGTTCCCATCAAGCCCTCAACAATTTTAGTGTTCAGTATTGCATTTGGGATCTCTGTGGATGACACCATTCACTTTTTGGCCAAATACCGACAAGAACTCATTGAAAACAATTGGGTGATTAGACCATCGGTTTATGCAGCGCTAAGAGAAACTGGAATCAGTATGTTTTATACATCAATAGTTCTCTTCTTTGGATTCTCAGTATTTACAATTTCAAGTTTTGGTGGAACTATTGCTCTAGGTTCTTTAGTCTCTATTACACTACTCTTAGCAATGTTCTCAAACTTGATTCTTTTACCTTCACTTCTACTATCTCTAGAGCGAAGTATTGCCAATACGGTAACCCTTAAAGAACCTCAAATTGATATTCTTCCGGATGATTCAGAAGAAGACAGTTCAAGCGAGGAATAAGTAGATAAAAATAGTATCTTTGTGCTCGTTAAATACAACGATATCTTTGATATGAAAACAGCGAACATCAAAAACATTTTATCAGAAGGAGTAGTACACTCAAAAGTAAGCCTAAAAGGATGGGTTAAATCATTTAGAAGCAATCGATTTATCGCTTTAAATGACGGTTCTACCCTTTCAAATTTACAATGTGTTATCGACTTCGAAGCTACTGATGAAGCCCTTATTAAAAAAATAAGTGTAGGAGCTGCCATCGCTGTAGAAGGAACTCTTGAAGAGAGTCAAGGAAAAGGACAGGCGATTGAAATTCAAGTTTCATCAATTGAAATCTTAGGAGAATCAGATCCTGAAACCTACCCGATTCAACCTAAAAAACACTCTCTAGAGTTTTTGAGAGAAAAGGCTCACCTTAGAGTGCGTACCAATACTTTTAGTGCCATTATGAGAGTGCGTGCTGCGTTGTCTTTTGCAGTACACCAATACTTTACTCAAAATGGCTTTGTCAACGTGCACACGCCTATTATTACAGGATCAGATGCAGAAGGCGCAGGAGAAATGTTTAGAGTAACAACTCTTGACGGAAAAAACCCTCCTTTGAACGAAGATGGATCGATCAATTACAAAGAAGATTTCTTTGGCAAAGAAACGAACCTTACAGTATCGGGGCAATTAGAAGCTGAAACTTTTGCTATGGCTCTTGGTAAGGTTTATACTTTTGGGCCTACTTTTAGAGCTGAAAACTCGAA
>Ga0181553_10001739_pt1 | contig 19390 bp, 14 predicted proteins | sample 011ome_17_FD_133753 | JGI IMG/M metagenome (GOLD analysis project Ga0181553, IMG submission 133753) | Coastal salt marsh microbial communities from the Groves Creek Marsh, Skidaway Island, Georgia - 011502XT metaG (megahit assembly) | ecosystem: Environmental > Aquatic > Marine > Intertidal...
GGTGGTGGTGGTGGTGGTAATACAGGGATAAAGGAGCGCGCGGCTGCGACTTACTTGTCCGCGGCGATCATCTTCATGATGGCATCCGTCGTAGCTTGCGTCAAAGTAGTGTTGTGCTTTTCGGCGTACGCTTGAAGCGCTTCAAATGCGTTGCGTTCAACCATGACGCGCGGTAAGCGACCGGCAGTGTCAACCGAGGCAACTGGAGCGACAGCCGCCGCCGGAGCGACGACGGCGCTGGGCACGTACGACTTTCCGAACGCACGAAGCGCTTCAAAGCCAACGCGGTTGATGAAGTCACCAAAGTATTCACCAGATTTGCGCTGTTGCGCCCACATCGCAAAGATGGGTTCCATGAAGGTTTCGATGTTGTCCACCTTGACGCGGTCTTCGTACGCTTGGGACACGCCAGTGCACGCGCGCGTCCCGCCGAGCCAGATTTGGTAGCTCGCCGGACCGTCACCAACGAAACCGAGCTCAGCCATGTAGGGGCGAGCGCAGCCGTTCGGGCAACCCGTCATGCGGATCATGAGGTCATCCGACGCGGCTAAGCCAACCTTGGTCATGACGGTGCGCAAACGCGCGTTGATTTCGGGCAAACCTCGCTCGGCTTCGGTGATGGCTAAGCCGCACAACGGCAACGCCGGGCACGCCATAGAGAGGCGCTCGAGAGCATCGACGTCTTCAGCATCCTTCACACCCGCCGCCTTTAACGTGTTCATGATGTCAGCCTTCCAGGAAGGATCGACGTCGGTGAGCAATAAATCTTGTTGCGCCGTCAAGCGAACGGGAAGCTCGTAACGCTCGATGACGTTGCGGAGAGCCTTCTTCATTTCACCGCGGAGACGACCGTTTTGGACGTGTACGCCGTACCACAACTTGCCGTCGCCTTGCTCATTCCAACCCAAATACGTCGGGAACTCAAACGGAGCGAGCTCCTTGCCCTCTTCAAACTTCTTACCATAGTACTGTTCGGTGACAGTCTTGAATCGTTCCATACCCCACGCATGCACCAAGTACTTCAATCTACTTTGCTTGCGGTCGTCGCGACGGCCATAGTCACGCTGCGTGCACACGATGGCTTTCACGGCGTACAAAATATCGCGCGGCGCGCAAAAGCCCAACAACGTCGCCGCGCGCGGGAACGTTTCTTCGTTGCGGTGCGAGCGGCCCATGCCACCACCGACATAGATGTTATAACCGACATGTTTACCATCGCGCATGACGACAACGATACCGATATCGTTCGTCAAAACGTCAATGTGATTGTCGCCTTCGACGGTGACGCCAATCTTAAACTTGCGCGGCAAAAACAAAGTGCCATAAATAGGTTCGGGGGACCCCTCAAAGTTCGTGCCGTTGCGGTTCTCCATGCGTGCCGCGGTGACTTCGGGCTTTTCCGCCGTCATGATCTGCTCGCCATCGAGCCAGACGTCATAGTACGCCCCGGATTGCGGCGCCAATAAATCCGCGATATCACTCGCCAAGTCTTGCGCGATGGCGTACTCCGGCTTGTTCGCGTACGGCGCCGGCGAAGCGGTGACGTTACGGTTGATATCCCCGCACGCACCCAGCGTCGAACCCATGTTACGAATCACCGTACTAAACGTCGCCTTCAAATCCGACTTTAAGATGCCGTGCAATTGATACGTCTGACGCGTCGTCAATCGCAACGTCCCGTTTCCGTGCGTGTTCGCCAAATCATCCATAGTCAAGTACAACTTGTTCGGAACTTTCCCCGCCGGTTGTTTCGTTCGCATCATAAACTGATAAAACTTGCCTGCACCAAACGCCCGCTTCTCCCGGTCATCTTGTTGGTACCCGCCGTGAAACTTGTACAATTGCGCCGCATCTTCCGAAATAAACGACGCCTCCGTCGCGAGCTCCGCAATCAACGGGTGACGCAAGTAGTCACTATTCTCCTTGATGATCTCCACTTTAGATCGCTTCGGGGCATCGCTCGACCCTTTCGATGGCGTCGCGACGTTGGTCGCGATCATCATCCCCCGGCGGCGTGCTCGCCCCACGCGCGTCGTCCCGTCGCGCCTCTCGCCCGCGCGCGCGAGCGTGGCGTGTGCGCGCGTCATGGTAAACATCGTTAAACGTCGCGTGCACTCGTTCACGCACGCACAAACACTCACGCGGCGTGCTGCAGCGCGTTGTGACGTCGACGGAAGGGCGGCGTCACCATCCGAACGACGACGACGACGCGCACCACGACGCGCACCACGGGACCCTTGAAAAAAAACCCTTAGTTTGGGGGGTGTTTGACCAATCGTGACCACGAGAGGTGTGCGCGCGTTGTGTTCACGTCTTATTACAGCCTAGCCTAAATTTTTAAGACTCTCGCGACCGAGGCGAATGTAAACGATGGAAACAATGCGGTGCGATGACTAGGGTAGGTGGATGGGAAGTTGGCGAGGTACCATTCGTGGTGCGCGCGCGCGGCGACGGCTAAATTCGCGACGACGGCGCATACGAGGAGAATGGGCGCGCGGATATTTCTAAATGTGTCGACGTAGTCGCCGCGAGTGGTGATGTACACGTGTGATGGCACCACTATGAGGAGTAATCCAACGTACAGCACGATTTCTGCGGTGTAGTGCGCGCAGGAGAACCGCTCAAACCAGCCGCCGCGCGGAATGGCGTACGAACGCACCGAAGGCGCGTCTCGCGAGCGCTTTCCTCGACGTAAATTCGCCAATATCACGTGACATCGGTGTTGATTGACGTTGCCAATGATAAATAATACCGTGCCACACACCGCAAGCGCCGCACTCGCGAGATGAGGCACAACAGGCGTCACCACCGCGCCGCCGCCGCCGCCGCCCAGCGCGCTCGCCCAGCTCCGCGACGCGCACGCGTAATACGCCAACCCCAACACATACGCCGCGACGTGCATGCGCGCGCACGAACTATACACCGACACAAACACACTCTCATATAATCTTCGACACAAATGCACTTGAAACAACACCAACGCATACACCACGTACGCGTCTTCGGCCCGCCCGCGCGCGCGCTTCGCCGCGCTCGACGCCGTCCACGCGTTCGCGCACACCCCCACGACATAAAAGTGTTGAAACCACCGATGGGGCACGCGCGTCATCACCACTGACATCATCACACCCACCACTCCCCCCCGTCCACGTCCACGTCGTCGTCGTCGTCCACCGTCGCCGTCCCGCACCCAATCGCCATCGTCATCTTTCCCTCGCTGCGCCACGACCGCGACCGCGCGTCGCACCACCCCGGGCACCACCCCTCGCGCGCGCGCCGTGGCGCACATCGAACACGCGATGAACGCGCACCAAAACCACGCGATGTGCGCGTCGAGCGCGACCGGCGAAGCCCCATCGCCCATCGCACGTCCCCGACAGGCGCACCACGAATGACGGTTGACACCCGACGCACCCCGTGGTGTGTGTGTGTGTGTGTACCCCACCTATATGCGGTGTCCCCGTGTGTGTACCCTGTGTACCCTTCGTCGTCATGTATATCGTCCTATGCGTAGACAGTATAGACAGGCCCCGACGACCCCCGACGAACGAAACGACCAATCGTAATCAGGGGTACGACCTCACACACCGTCGAACCCCGACGACGCGCGGCACGGAACACGACCGACCGATTTCGGTAAAAAGAACGACGTCGTTAGAAAGGTTGAGAAAAAAAAGATGAATGGATGACGTGCGTGAGCGCGACGATGGATGATGACTTGAAGGTTGTCATAATCGTACACGCGGGTGATACGTGGTAGACACACACACACCGTCACCGTCACCGTCACCGTCACCGACACGAGGTTCGGCCGAACATCCACCGCGCGGTGTCACGACCCGAAACATCATCGACCGTGAAGACGATCCATTGTCGGCGAGCCGTCATTCATCGTCGTCGTCATGAGCGTGGTCGGGATCGACTTTGGGAACGCCAACTCGCGCGTGGCGTTGGCGCGCAGGAAAGGGATTGATGTGGTGTTGAATGATGAGAGTAAGCGTGAGACGCCGTCGATGTTGAATTTTGGGGAGAAGCAGGTGCGTGTGTTCGTGTGTATGTGTTGATGAAGGCGAGATGAAGATGAAGAAGAAGATGACGGGACTCGACGAAGACGCGCGCGCGCGAACCGGATGGGGATGAACGAGGGCGTATAAGGCGTGCGTGGTGATGGATGTGTGTGTTGTGACGTCTACATCGTCGTCGTTGATGCGTGTGTCGCGCTGGCGAACGAACGAGTGATTGTATGTTTTCGTGGACTGACCAAAGCCACGGTCATCTTGCGTTTTTTTTTTTTGAGTAGAGATTCATCGGGTGCGCGGCGGCGGACAAGATTAACATGCAGCCGAAGAACACGGTGACGCAATTGAAGCGGTTGATTGGCAAGAAGTTTGATGATGCTGAGGTGCAAGAGGATATCAAGGGATTTTTGTTCCCAGTGTCTCGTGGTCCGAATGGGGAAATCATCGTGAGCGTGCAATACTTGGGGAAGACGTATGAGTTTACGCCTGAACGTTGCGTGGCGATGATTTTGGCAGATTTGAAGCGTATAGCGGAGAACGATAACGGTACCAAGGTGACGGATTGTGTGATTTCTATTCCAGTGTTCGCCACCGACGCGCAACGTCGGGCGATGTTGGATGCGGCGAAGATTACTGGGTTGAACGTCTTGCGCTTGTTGCACGAAACCACGGCGACGGCGCTCGCGTACGGCATTTTCAAGACGTCTGAATTCACCGATGAGCCCACGAACGTGTGCTTCGTTGATGTTGGTCACAGCGCTATGCAAGTGTGCGTCGCTCAATTCACGAAGAAGGGTTTGAAGATTCTTTCCACGGGTTTTGATCGCAACTTGGGCGGTCGCAACTTTGACAATGTGATGTTTGAACACTTTTGCGACGAATTTGCGGCGTCGAAAAAGATTGATATTCGTTCCAACCCGCGTGGTTCTCTTCGCTTGAAGCTTGCGATCGAAAAGATGAAGAAGATCTTGTCGGCGAATCCTATTGCACCGCTGAACATTGAATGCATCATGGATGACGTCGACGTGCAATCGAGCATGACGCGAGAAACCATGGAGGAGCTCGCCGCGGAGACCATCGCCAAGTTGATGAATCCGATCGAAACCGCCGTTCGCGAAGCTGGCCTCACTGTTGAGGACATCTCGGCGATCGAGCTCGTCGGTAACGCCTCGCGCATCCCGGCGATTTCGACCAAGCTCGAAAGCTTCTTTGGCAAGGTGCCGGGCCGCACCATGAACGCGTCCGAGTGCGTCGCGCGGGGTTGCGCACTTCAAGGTGCCATGCTCTCCCCGCTCTTCCGCGTTCGCGAGTTCGAAATTCAAGATTCTTACCCGTTCCCTATTACCATGGCGTGGACGAGCGATGATGGAAGCGCCAAGCAAATGGAACTCTTTGAACGCAACAACTTGGTGCCGAGCACCAAGCTCATGACATTCTTCAAGAATGATACGTTTGGTCTTCAAGCGAGCTACTGCCAAGGTGAACTCTTATCTGCGGACACCGAACCGGGTGTTGGTGCGTTTGAGGTTGGGCCGTTCGAGAAGGCTAAGGATGGGGAAAAGCAAAAGCTCAAGGTGAAGGTGCGCCTCAACTTGAATGGTTTGGTGTCTGTTGAATCGGCCCAAACCGTCGAGGAAATTGAGGAAGAAGCGCCTCCGGAGGTCGAGATGAAGGACGATGCCGCGGCGGCGGAAGATGCCGCAGCGCCTGCAGCTGACGCCGCGGAAGGCATGGAGACTGATGCGCCCAAGGAAGAACCCAAGGAGGAGAAGAAGGTGACGAAGAAGGTGAAGAAGACGGATGTGCCCGTGAAGAGCTTTGTCGGCGGCTTGCCAGCGGATGTCCTCGAAAGATATGTCAACGAGGAATACGACATGGCACTCCAAGACAAGGTTATGGAAGAGACTAAGGAACGTAAGAATGCGGTCGAGGCGTACGTTTATGGCATGCGCTCCAAGATTGAAGATCAACTCCGCGAGTACGTCGACGACGCCACTCGCGAGAGCTTCGCTTCTCTCTTGAACGCCACCGAAGACTGGTTGTACGAAGACGGCGAGGATGAGACCAAGGGCGTGTACAACGCCAAGCTCGCGGAACTCGAAGCGATTGGTGAACCCATCGCGACACGCGCTAGAGAAGAGCTCGAACGACCGGAAGCGATTGCGTCGCTCAAGACGACGGCGGGTAAGTTCTTAGAGATGTGCGCGGACGAGGCGCACGAGCACATCGACACCGCTGACTTGGACAAGGTTGCCAAGGAATGTAACGATGCGTTGGCATGGTTGGAAGAAAAGATTACCATGCAAGAGGCGACGCCGAAGACGCAACCTGCGGTTTTGTTGAGCGCCGACATAGAGAAGAAGCGCTCGACGTTGGAACGCTTTGCCACGCCAATCATGAACCGCCCAAAGCCCAAGCCCAAGGTTGAAGAGCCCACTCCGGAACCCATGGACGACGGCGAAGGTGCGGATGCGGCGCCACCGGCCGATGGCGATGAGCCCGTTGAAGGTGAAGAATCCAAGGACGAAGCTATGGACGACGCGGCGGCGGACTCGCTTGATTAAACGCATCCAAACCACTACGATTTGTTCGATTGAAATTGAAAACAAAACAAATGATTTATAAATTTTATTTATTCGATAACACTCGCTCGTGATTATCCAATGTACAACACATCAACTATTAAAACTAAGATACTAAATCACCTTCTGTATGAAACGTCGTCATCACTCAAGGTGCCGCCTTTGCCATGAAGGCGTCGACGAAAGAATTTTTGTTAAACGAAAACGGGGTCACTGGCGAATTTGACGGCGACGATGTCGCCGAACTCAGACTCTGACACGCCCATTTACTCGTCAATGCCGCTGGTTGCCGCCATGGCGGAATATCCAAACCAACGTCGCGGAAAGATGCAGTCATTTGCGCGCACATGAAACTCACGATTTCGCCCAGCTGCGCGTGCGATCCCACAAAGCACTCGGGGACTTCTTCAACAAAGCGTTTGTACGCCTCGGTGGCGCGACCGACGACAAAGTGCGATCTCAAGTTTGGCTCAATAATCACACGTTCATCCATCGATCGATACCGTCCTCCGTGCATCGCACTCAAGTTTTCCGACAACGACACCGCCGGAGCGCGCGCGCTCGGCGGCAACCACAGGTAGTGGTGCGTCAATTTCCTCAAAGATTCCGCCCCGCGTGCCGCACACGATGTCTTCGACCGTTGCACGTGCGCAAACATCATTGGATATTTTTCTTGTAACGCACTTTCGAGCTTCTCGAGCCCGCTTTTTCGCACGTGTTCAGCGCGAGAGTCATCCTTAAACGCTCTCGAGTCGCCGTGGGATATTCCTCGCGTCGCCTCTCGTAACGCCTCGAGCGCCGCCGTCGCCTCCTCCCCCCGCGGTGCACACAACGCCCGGAGATTACGAATGAGCATCGACTCAACATCCATTTTCTTCCCACACAGCGTCATCGCACACCCCTCATCATCCTCCGCACCGTGATAATCCTCCTCGTCCTCGTCCTCGTCTTCAAACAACAAGTCAAACTCCAAGTCACCCATGGATGGCATCGGCGACCGCGTCGCCACCGCACCGTGACGTACCGCCACTCGCGCGTGCGTCGTCGCGTGCATCATCCCCGTCGTCGTCGTCGTCGTCGTCGTCACCGGCATCACCACACCGTGACGCACCGGCGCGGCGCACATCGACGACATCATCATCCTCGGCTGAGGGAATATTTCGTGCACCCCAATCGTCACCTAACCACGACGTGCAATGAAATGAACACGCGCGTCGTCGTCGTCGTCGTCGTCGCACACTCGTACACTCGCGGCGGTTCGACACAATCCACGCGCGCACGAACGCTTGCTCTCGCGCGTCGTCGTGTGTCGTCGACAGGGATATTCCCCTCGACGTCGCGTCGGCGCACGTGGACCCCATCCGTGAGCCTCGGTGCTCGTTTTTTTCCAGGCGGGGTACACACACGGGTGTATAGAGTGGGGTACACACACGACGGACGATCGGCCTGTGGACGCGCGCCTGATCATGTGACGGTTCATATCGCGTTGATGCGCCCGTGTGACGACGACGTCACACGACGACGTCACACGACGACGTCACACGACGACTCTGCGCGGATGAGGATGGTGATGGTGATGGTGACGGTCGCGGTCGCGGTCGTCGCGCGCGCGGTGGCGGTGGCGGTGGCGGTGCCGTCGGTGGAGGCTCTGGCGGGCGGGCTCGCGCGCGAAGGGTTGGGATGTGTGGCGGGGGATGTGTGGTTTTTTGATTTCGACGCGCTCGACGAGACGTGCGTGGATTGCGGGAACGCGAATCCGAGTTCGACGTATGGGTGTCCGAGGTTTGCGCAGAATGGGGGTGGGCGAGCGCGCGAGCGAGGGGTGGTGGCGCGTGGGCGGGATGAGGCGGCGGCGCGCGAGCGCGCGGCGCCGCCGCACCCGTCGACGCCGAGGTACGACGCGCCGAATATTGAATTGGCGCGAGATGACGTTGTTGTTGATGATGATGGCGCGCGCGGGGTGTTGCCGATGTCGTGCGAGTGGGATTTGGCGCAGGACGAAGTCGTCTTGATCGTCGGTCGCGTGCCTGAGGAAATGCGTTACTTTGCATTGACGCCGTATATTTATGACATTTTCACGCCGAACACCGGACGTTTCACCGCGTTTGCATCCATGGGTGACTCGTTTTCTACTGGTTATAACGCTAATATCGGTGCGTTTTCGCGACTGAACACGGATATGTGGAATAATATTCCTGCCGGCGTCGCCGCACGCGCGCCAACGGCGGCGTGGAACGCTACGTTTGCCTTCATCATGGGGGCGAATAAGGACACCGTCGCCGGAGTTGCGCGCGCGCTCGACGCGGTCGCGCCCGAAATTGGCAAGAATATATTTGGCATGCAACCACCGATTGCGGCGGCGACTGCGGTGACGTATACGATGCTTTTCCGCGCTGCGGTGCCGAAAAACCGCGACGCATGGCGAGCGTACGCGCGAAATCCGCCGCTCGTCGCGCTGCGAGTGACGCCTCAAACCATGCGCGCGCCAAACGCCTTCGCGCCTACGCCCCTCATTGCGAGACAAACGGAGAGTGAACTTCCGTTGCGACCGATATTTAACACCTTGGTACGTGCGGTGCAGTCGTATGTCACGTCGACGGGTCGACAACAAGTCGCGACGGCTTCGGCGCCGCAAATGTTTGCCGCCGACAACAGCGCGGCGTGCGTTCAGCTCCGAATAAACTGCGGCGGAGATAACCGTGATACAAACTACATCCGTGCTGCAACGTTCCGGTTGAATAACGAGAACGCGCTCGTGTACGCCGTCGGCGTAAATCACGCGGCGACAGGCAACGCGTACTATTCAAATGTCGCGCTGTACGCGCCGTCGAGACTCCTCGCCGTCTTGAGCGTGAACGACGATGAATACGCCCGAAGCGCTCGAAGCTGGCTCCCTAACGTCGACACTGCGACTGCAGATTTATTCTACGTCATAGCGTTTGCGCGCAACTGCGATAAAGTCACCGTGCCTCGAGATACCCGTTGCGTTTCGGTGCCGTCGTCGGGATTTCCATCCGTCGGGCTCGACGCCGACGTGGTGCTTTGGGAACGACCATATTCAACCGTTATTGGCGGCGCCGTCGGTCCGTGGTGGCAGTCACTCATCATGCCAACAATTGTCGAGTCGCGAGCGATGACCGCGACGTTGCCATTCATGTCATCGTTTTAGTCGCCGTTTGCGTGTCGGCGTTGAAATCAACGCATCGATTAGTCCTTTGCAAACGCCGCCACCGCGCGCCCGCGATGGTTATACCAATCAAAATCGCTCACGTGCACATCAAACGCCTTTGTTTGCGTCTGTTTCTCTTGTCGCATCGCACGCAACGCGGGCGTCGCGCGCACCGCGGCGCCCGCGCACAACGCAAACGCCAAGAGGAGCTCCAACGCGATCGTCACCTGCACCGACGCCGCGAGAGTCGTCGCGCCCGAATCGCGCATCGACGCGTTCGCATACATCGCACGGTGGCCCGCGTGCGCGAGCACGGCGAATCCCATGACTCCCAACGCGTGTCCCCGGCGCATGGCTCGTGCGTGCGATCGAATGACGATGACGCGCCATTCATCGTCACGTGCGGGTGCGGGCGTTCATCATTGCGACGACGACAGCGAGGACGATGAGCACGCAGATCGTGATTTCTACCACGTCGACGTGCGCCGCGACGTCGACATCGGCGTGTAAGACGCAACCAAAGGCTTTCGCGAGCGCCGCCGCCGCCAAACACGGTGCCGTGTCTTTGGCGTCGCGCGCGCGCGCGTCGTACCGTGCGACGACGACGAGACGCGGCGACGCATCACGCATGTGTGGTTCGCTTCGTCCAGCGATCACGCAGGGCGAACGGCTGCCTACGGACGTGGCGCTGAGGTACTTTGATGATGAAGGCGCGTTGCAGACGCAGACACTCGGCGAGCTCACGCGGGGCCGGACGTGCGTGCTCTTTGCCGTGCCCGGTGCGTTCACGCCCACGTGTTCGACAAAGCATTTACCCGGGTACATCAAGTATGCGGATGAGATGCGCGCGAATGGTGCGGATGCGGTTATGTGCGTGAGCGTGAACGACGCGTTTGTCATGAATGCGTGGGGCGAGAGCGCGGGCGCGAGACGCGCCAATGTGATGATGTTAGCGGATGGGTCGGCGACGATGGCGAAATCGATTGGTGTTGATTTAGATTTAATTGAACAAGGTTTGGGGGTGCGGAGTCGGCGATATGCGATGGTGGTACGAGACGGCGTCGTTGAGCACTTGGCCATGGAGCAAGGCGGAGAATACAAGACGTCTGGCGCGGAGGAGTGTTTGGAAAAGATCAAGACGATGAACCTCGTTCGATCAGCGTGAACCATGGGAAAACATTTTTTCTAGCGCGCGCATGTGTGTTGTTGTTAATGTCAATTCCTTTACAAGTGTAAAACTAGAGTTTGTTTGTGGTCGTACCGGTGCGCCATAAACAAGTAACGTTTGTTTTATGCAGCGATTAACGCGCTGGGGTGGGCTTTGTGGCGCCCTCTTTGCCCTTACCACGGCCCATCGCCTCGAGCGCTTCGAGGTAGGCTTCGTCGATGTCGCCAGTGCAGTAATCACCGTCAAAGCACGAAGCATCAAATCGCGGAATTTGAGCATTCATGCCCATGCCCGCTTGCAACAAATCCTCGACGGTTTGGTAAATTAAGCCATCCGCGCCAAGAGTCTGGCAAATCTCTTCCTCGGTCTTTTCGTCGGCAACAAATTCCTTGCGAGACGGCATATCGACGCCGTACACGTTCGGGAAACGCACAGGCGGCGCCGCAGACGCCAAGTACACCTTGGCGGCACCGGCGGAGCGGCACATTTGCACGATTTGGTTCATCGTCGTACCACGAACGATAGAATCATCGATGAGTAACACACGCTTGCCGTTGAACACTGATCTCATGGCATTGAGCTTACGACGAACAGAGAGTTCGCGCGTGCGCTGATCCGGCATGATAAACGTACGACCGACGTAGCGGTTTTTCACCAAGCCCTCGCGGTACGGCAAATCCAACGCGGACGCGACTTCAATCGCACTCGGTCGAGAGCCATCTGGGACGGGCACGATGGTGTCGATCTCCCAGCCGCGCTCAGCGATGCGCTTGGCCAATCGGCGACCGAGTTCGAGCTGGAACTCGTACACAGAGATGCCGTTGATTTGAGAGTCTGGACGCGCCAAGTAAATGTACTCAAAAATGCACGGAGAGATGGAACCCTTCATGCACTGTCGGGAAATCATCTTTCCTTCGTCGGTGATCAAAATCGCTTCGCCAGGGTTGACGTCGCGCACAGTGGAAAAGCCAAGCGGACCGAACGCGGCGTCCTCGCTCGCCACGCACCACTCGTCTTCGCCCTTTTCGTTTTGGCGTTGTCCCAACACGAGCGGGCGAATGCCATACGGATCACGGAACGCAAACATTCCTTGACCATTAATCAACGTAATAATAGAATACGCCCCTTTGGTCTTCCCCATCGTCACCGTCACCGCATCGAATAATTGCTTATCGGAATCCTTGTTTGGGTTGGCGGCGATTTCCCTCGACAAATCCTCGGCGAACACGTTCAACAAAACCTCCGAATCACTCCCAGTTCGAAGGTGACGATTATTCAACGAATCACGTCTCAATTCATCCGCATTCGTCAAATTCCCGTTATGAATTAAATAAATCCCAAGCGGTTGATTCACAAAAAACGGTTGCGCCTCCGTCGCGCTCAACCCACCCGCCGTCGGATACCGCACGTGCCCGATCCCAATGTGTCCATCCAAATACTTCATCGTGCGCTTATCGAACACATCCTTCACCAGTCCGTTATCTTTTTTCTCCTTAAACCTCGAACCGTCGTACGTCACCATACCCGCGCTATCCTGACCGCGGTGTTGGAGCATTAATAACCCCTCATAGAGCTCAGCCGCCACGGGGTTCGTGCCGTCGCCCTGGGTCACGATGCCGATGATCCCACACGACCGCGTCGTGCGATCCACCTTCCCGCGCACTTTGTGTGCGCGCAAATTGCGCCGCAACGCACATTGCGATTGACCCGACGCGTACGACGACGCCCGCGCACCGACCACGCGCGGCGACGACGCCAACATCTTCGCGGGCGAGTGCGTGCGTGTTCAAATACTCGACCGCGCGAACGAACACACGACGACGACGACGACGCGTCTGTCGCTTTGGCGGACCCGATGCGCGTGCGACGACGACGACGACGACGACGACGACGACGACGAGACGACGACGGCGCGTGAAGGCGAGCGCGGCGCACAGTGACGACACCGCGACAGGCACCCAACCCATATGGGTGTCCATGGTGTCCATGGTGTTGTATGGGTAAACAGTATAGATGGTGATGGTGGTGTTTGTGTGGATGCACGTCGGCGGCGCGCGCACACGTCGACGCGCGCGACGTCGTCGTCGCACGCGAAACCTCGCGCGAAGAACGAGTGAGGTGCGGATCGACGCGCGTGGGCGTTCGCGGGAATCCACCAGGTCGCGGTGCGGTGCGGTGCGGTGCGCGAACGTCGCGGGCGATGCGGCGCGCGATCGCATCGACGATCGGGCGCCGGTATCGGGCGTGTGCGTCGACGTCGGCGTGGGTTGGCGCGCGGGGGGGGGTGGATGTGAGCGCGTCGGTGTCGTCGGTGTCGTCAGTGTCGTCGGTGTCGTCGGTGGTGGCGGCGATGCGACGGGTGACGTTTTCGACGCGCGCGGAGTGGACGCCCAAGTCTTCGACGACGACGTTCGCGCGGGGCGGGACGTCGGCGGTGCCGAGCGCGGCGAATGCGACGACGGCGGAGTATGAGGCGGAAGTTGTGAAGGCGCTTGATCGGGCGTGCGCGCAAAGCTCGCCCGTGGGGCTCACCGTGCGAGGGTTGATCGCGCGGTTGCGTCGCGTCGAACGCGAAGCCGAGTACGAGCTCGAGCGCGCGACGCGAACGATTCGCGCCGTATCGCGTCAAGGTGGGTTCTTCGATATGGCGAGCGTGAAACGGAAGCGTAAAAAGGCGATGAATAAGCACAAGCATCGTAAGCGCAGACGCCGCGATCGTCACCAGAACAAATAGAGCGCGAGTTTGGCGGGTGCCTGAACGCCGCAAGACACTTCAACTAGGTTCGCGAGCGAAAAGTACATAGTTAGAAATGGCGCGCGGTACGCCGCGCGTCTTCACAGTTGTAAACTACGAATATACATTTTTTACTTGTCAATCACGCGCTGTGTTCGTTCGTGCTCGAAACGCGACGGCGTAGATGAAAGGCTTGAAGCCGCGCGATACCTCGGGACGACGACGCGGGCGCGCGCGTCAGAGCACGCCGCCGCCGCGTGTCGACCGAGACGATGTTTCGCCGAATCGCAACAACCTTAGCACAGAGTTCGAAGCGCACGTTTGCATCCGACGCTGCCGCCGTCGATGCGCGCGTCGTCACCTTTCTCGAAACATTAAAGATCGACACCAAGCACGCGAAAGCGTTGGGGGATTGGGAGAGCTGTTTGCGCGTGCGCACAGAGGAGTTGAAGAAGATTGGCTTGAGCGTGAAAGATCGCAAGAACTTTTTGCGGTTTACTGAGCGCACGCGAACTGGCGGATTTGACCCGTTTGCGGAGGCGTACGCGGGGAAGTGAGCGGCGTCTTCGTTTGGTTTGGTTTGGTTTGAGCTCCTCGGAGAATAGCGAATAGTTTATGTACAATAATTACAATCCATATTGGTAGCTGAGCAGCGTGCGCACGCGTCATTTTCAGTTTCCTTATCTTCAATCAAGGCGTCGAAGGCTCGGCGGCGTGAATCGTTTCCTCTGAATTCGTCGCGGCAACGTTGGTAGACGAAGACGTCCGCAGACGATTAAACCGCTCACCCAACGAACCAACGAACCCTCGCGCGCCCTCGGTCAACGCGCTAGCTTTCGCGGTCAACATCCCACTCATGGGCACCGACGCCGTCGTCGCATCTTTATCTCCCTCATCGTCATCGCCAAAGTAATAATCTTTAGGCGACGTTGGCGACGCCGGTTGCGCGCCTCCGCCTTCGCTGCCTCCACCGCTCACCGCACGCGCCAAACTCCACGTCTCCGTGATCGCGCTCACCTTCCCAAATACGCCAGACATACTCGCTCGGACCGCTTCGTACGCCTTTTCCCGCGCTTCACCCGCTCGAGCGCCTTCGCACGCGCTCAACTCGCGCTCCAACGACGCCAACGCGCGCTCAATCGACACCAACGCATCCTCAATCGAATCCACGAACGCGTAATCCTTATTGCACGAATCAATCGTTGTCACCAGCGCCTCACTCAGCTCTTCTCTCGACGCATCTGCGTCGGCGTGCGCGCGAATCACCGCGCGTTCGCATTCATCTAATCGCGCCAACAACACATCCACCGTCGACGTCAACGCGGTGGTGTATTCCACGCACGGCGGCGACGCGCTGGCGTCGGCGACGGCGGCGATATCGCGCGCGAGTTCGTGCACGAGGTCGTGCGATGCGAGCATGGCGACAAGGACGACGACGACGATGACGACGAGTGCGCCAGTGTGTGGCGCATTGTTTCGTCATGCCTCCGCGCCGGTCGCGTGCGGGCGCCGGCCGCGCGATGGAGCACGACGGAGACGATATCCATCACGACGAGGAGGACGAGGACGACGAGGACGACGAAGACGACGAGGACGAGGACGACGAGGACGACGAGGGCGTGCCGCAGGTGCTGTACCGTGGCGAGGAGCGACTGGTGGAGGAGGAAGAAGACTTTTACACCGACGACGAGGATGACGAGGACGAGGATGACGAGGACGAGGATGACGAGGATTATGACGAGGAAACTCGATTGCTCGAGGCACAGCGTCGGTTGAGACGATCGGAGTCTAGAGAGAGAGAACTCGCGAGACAACGCGAGCGCGCCGAAGAGGAGGGCGACGGAGGCGCAGACGCAGACGCAGACGCAGACACGGATAATCGACGTCATTTTATTCGACTGATAGAAGACCTATTACAAGCGACCGCCGCAACACACGTGGACGGTGAGCGCAACGCTGCGGTGATCTTGGATAGAATGCGAGAGCGGGCGCAACTTATCGGTACTTATATGGGTTTGGGTGATATGGACGACGTTTTTGAACGGATGATGCACGACGTGCGGTCGGGTAGCATTGAAAATTCGCCGAGATATCAATATCTAGTACAGCACCTCCAATCTCCAGCGTTAGAAACCGAGGATGGACTTGGCATAATCTTTGGCAATGAATCGGATGAAGATTTTACGGCCGACGAAGGTAGCGATTCAGATGACTTGTCTTTGTTGAGTGAAATGCAAAGCGACGAAGACACTGACCAACGCGAAGACTCGCTCTTTGAATGGATTGACGAAGACGGACCATTTTTCATCGAGAGTGCAAAGGTACAGAATTTCAAGGAGTGGCGTAACGTCCAGTCCGGTAAGAACCACAACCAAGGTGCGGATTCTGTGTGCGCTTTTCCATGTGCACACTATGAAGCCACCGGCGAAGGCGTTGAGATTGATGAAGAGGAGCGAATAGAATGCTCGCAAACGTTCCTCGTGACGGGACGCAATGAGGTCTCTTTGTATAAGAATGGGAAATGTGTAGGGATGATTAAACAGCGCTTGCCGTTTAGTGTGTATAGTGTAGCATACGATGAAGAAACATCCATGGTGGCGGTGTGCGGAATGTCCACGGGGTATGGAGAGCTGACAAATGTGGCAATTTTTAAGCTCGAGCAAACTGAGGAAACAGTGATTCAAGTTTTGAACGATATAGTTTTGAACGGCGGCAGCACCATTCTTCCGATGGAAGATGAGCGCAGCTCAGCGTTCTTTCACGCTTGGTACCCTCAAAAGATGCAGTACGACAGTGCAGTGCGTACAGGCACATACGACGAAAAACGCCCCGAACCATATTTCCCCAAAATGTGGGAATTCACCGAATTGTGTCAGGCGAATATTGGCGCGCCGCACTACGATAGAACGTACGAACACATGCAGGCTGATTCATTGGAACTTGCCGAGCAAGCGAATTGTATTCGTTTCGCTCGGCTTCAAATAGAAGCAAATCAACCAAAAGAGCTCAAAATATTGATTTCATCGAATGATAAATGCGTGTACGTGTGTCGTTTAGAGGCAATCATGGACGAAGAAAATGTTCGGGTCAAAAGCCATAAGCTTGTGAAAGATTTCATCATTCCAAGATTAACAAACGATTCGGTGAATTGTGCTGTGGCGAGCCCTTGCGGGACGATGGTGGCATGTGCCGGTGATAATCGCCAAATCACTGTCAAAGTCTTGTCGATGGATACTCACGGTCGGGTGGATGTCAACGCGCATGGAGTAGTTCAAGGTAAGACATTCTCGTTAAAATTTACTGGAGCGAGCGGCGCACCTGGAGCGAGTCAGTACCTGGCGTGGTCACCAGATGGACGATATCTCGCTGCGACATCAGATAGCGATCACGCAGTGATGGTTTGGCTCGCAGTGCGTGATAGTGCATTTCCGTTTCACTTCCGTTCCATTGCCCACATACACTCACACAGAAATGCGTGTTTGCCAGTGATGTGGTCTATTTCAAATCCATCTATCATGATTTACGGCGAACGCGGCGGACGGTTCCATATGTTTGACGTTGCGCAGGCGGAAGATTACCACAACGAGCTCGTTAATGCGTTAGAGTTGGTTAAGGACAGTCGACCACGTCCCTCGCGCGAGATGATAAGAGAACAATGTCAAGCATTAATCAACATGCGACTCCAACGCAGTTCGCTTCACCTGGCGCTCATGAAAGGCTACTCAGAAAATCCTGATCCAATTCAAACTGCAAACGATCTGCTTGATTTGGCATTTGGCGATATCAATCACAAGGGGGAATTTCATACGATGTGGAAAGCGTTCAACATACAGACTTTTCGAGAAGGCACTAAGAATGAATACATCACTGGATTGTCTGTGCAAAAGGGCATGCCTTGTCCAGGCTCGTTAACCACAGAGTGCTGTGCGGATTACATTTATGTCTCTACACCTCATGATATGCTGAGATACGCATTACCTACCGGCTTAAGACAGGATTGCAAGAATTTTTCCTGTTTTCCGCCGATGTTCCGTCACGCCGCGCGCGAGTTCCTGAGGTGCGCAAGGTCAGGTCGTTTGAACGCCGAGGCGCGATTGCCTGATTTACCACAAGATGTTTTACAAATGATCGTTTCAAAAATGGCTACGCCCTTCTATCGCTGGGGTGAACTAGAGATGATCGATCGACGCGAATGGTACTTGGACAACGCACAATTTGATGACATACCATCCGATGAGATTGAGCGTCTTCGACAAATTCAGCTTACACAACATATGCTTGGTTGAATGCACCGTACCGGTAGATACTTGTGTATATTATTTCTCAATCACGACAAATCATAAATGTCTTGGAGCCAGACGAAGAGCACGCAATACCCCGCGAATAAAATATACACGAGGAGAAACGCCGCGCCCGTTCGTCGCGTGAGTCTCCAAGAGTTCCAGTACAATGAGAAATAGTAAATCATCAACACCCCAAAGAGGATACCCACGGATGGTAACAGCTGCGCAGTCTCGATGAGAATTCGTCCGTTCGGCTGAGAGGGTAAGATGATGAGCCAAGGTAAACCGAGGCCTAGCCAAATGTCAAATACGTTGCTTCCAACCGCGTTTGCGACAGCCATGTCACCTTCGCCAGCCTTCGCGACGGCGATTGAGCCCAGGGCGTCAGGGATAGATGTACCGGCGGCAACGACGAGCGTGCCCATGACTACTTCGGGAATGCCAATGATGCACCCGACGCGCGCGGCCCAGGACACCATGCAATACGAAATGCCGCTAATCCACATGATGGACATGCAAAACGCCACGCCATAACGATGTTCGCTGCCAAACACAGAACAATCGGGGATGGTGTAATAAAACGCATAGCGCCATGGCAGGCTAAGCACGTGGAGCGGTACGGCTGATGGCGACCCTGGCCATTCAAAGGCATCTAGAGTATCTTGAACTTCCTCTCGTACTGGGCGTCGGGATTGTCGCCGGGTATCGGCGCGGCGAAGCATCGGCGTGGGTGGTGGCGTTTCAACGATTTCAATCCTCTTCTCAACCGCCGGCGGTTTTACGCTCCACTTGTCGCCCATCCGTGCCATTATTTTTGTGTTGTAACACATGAACGTCACGTACGTTCCGTAAAGTAGAACAGAAATTAGCCCTTCGTACCATCGTACTTCGCCGTCGTAGAAAATTAACAAAACGGTTAAAATTGCCAGAGCGTAAAATCCGCAATCACGCGTCACTGGTCGCCAATCGAGCTCGAGTGTTTGACCAGCGCATAGCACCGTCGCGCCAACAATGAATAATATGTTAAACACTGCGGAACCGACGATGGCGCTGATGCCAATTTCATTCGTGGCGTCGGGTGAAATTAAACTCATGCCCGAGGAAAAGAGCTCGGGCGCAGATGACCCCGCAGCCATGAACGTCGCCCCGGCAACGTCTTCGCTCAAATTAAGCTTATCACAAATTTTTTCCAACGATGCAACGAAGTAGTCGTCGCACACGATGGCGATACCGAGAAACATGTATAAAATACCGAAGACGTACAGCGTCCATCCGCCGTCTCGAATCCAGGACGAGTGCGTCTCCGCGCATCCACCGCTCGATTTCAACCCTCTTCCATGCGTCGGTACGGCGTTGGTGCCCGTAGCGACGTGGTCACGAGAAGTCCACTCGTATATGACGAGCAAAATCGTGCTCACGGCGACAAAAGTCGAAC
>Ga0181553_10001741_pt1 | contig 19386 bp, 19 predicted proteins | sample 011ome_17_FD_133753 | JGI IMG/M metagenome (GOLD analysis project Ga0181553, IMG submission 133753) | Coastal salt marsh microbial communities from the Groves Creek Marsh, Skidaway Island, Georgia - 011502XT metaG (megahit assembly) | ecosystem: Environmental > Aquatic > Marine > Intertidal...
ATACCACCTTGGCATGAATAAGGCGCATCAATATCCTTTTTTAAAGTTGCTTCGAGAATAGTTTGATTATTAGACATTTCAAATTCAAACTCCTCTTCATCGACAATTACTTTTATTTTAGAATTACCATCAGATACAGAGACAATTGATTTTTCATTCGACTCAACAGGCACAGTAAACAATTCAAATAGGATGTCATTTTCTTTAATGCTATTTTCAAGCAGCACATCTTTAACAGTATGAATCATCTGTTCAGGACCACATAAATAGAACTTCTCAACAGTTACATCCTTGTACTTGTTTTTTACGATAAGATTAACTGTACTTTTTTCTATGCGGCCAAAAAGCGCGTCTTCTTCCTGAGTTTGACTATAGATAAAGTGAACATGAAATCGATTTCCGTATGTTTCTTTAAGTTGTATAAGGTCATTAGAAAACATGGCATCACTTAAAGATTTATTCCCGTAGACTAAAATTAAATTGCTAAATGGCTCATCTTCTAAAAGTGTTTTTGCAATACTTAAAATAGGTGTTATACCACTTCCAGCAGCAAAAGTGACAATAGTTCTTGTTTTAGCATTATTTGCTTCAAACACAAAACGACCATTTGGTTCTGCAACATCAATAATATCTCCAGCATTTAATTCATTATTAGCGTAGACCGAAAATGAACCTCCCTCAACTGATTTAACCGCAACAGTTAATTTTCTGCTACTTTTAGAAGAACATATAGAATAATCTCTTCTAATTTCTTCACCGTTAATCTCAGTACGAAGTGTAATATATTGACCCGCGTCAAAAATAAAGTTGTCTTCTAAGTCTTCAGGCACATCGAATGTAATAGCCACCGACTTATCAGTAACTTTATTTATAGATTCAATTTTTAATGGATGGAATTGTGACATTGCAATAATTTTTTGTAAAAATAATGAAGCCTAACATTAAAGTAATCTTTGTTTGTAACAAATTAACAATTAAGTTTACTAATAGAAAAAACTAACCAAAACAGCTATGATTAAGCATTTTATTAATTTAGAGTGGAAACAATATTTTCGCTCCTCCTATTGGCAAAAGAGCTTAGGGCTTAATATACTTCTAGTATTTTTTGCACTGTACTTTATAGTTGTCTTTTTAATTCTAGGCTTTGGGCTTTTACCCATCCTCAAGAAGGTATTTCCTGATCAAGATCCATTTGTTGTTGCCAATGGATTTATTTTTTTCTGGTTAATGATTGATCTATTGATGCGGTTCTTCTTACAAAAACTGCCAGTAATGATTGTAAAACCGTTATTAACACTGCCTATTAAAAGGTCAACTGTGGTTCATTATGTTTTAGGGAAGTCCGCCTTATCGTTTTTTAATTTCTTGCCATTATTCGCCATAATACCATTCAGTATTATGCTAATCGTTAATGATTACTCCACATCAACTGCATTAACATGGATGTTTACAATGATAATTGTAGTGTTAATCGGCAATTTTTTAAACTTTATTATTGAAGCATTTTCTGCAGAACTAGAATTTTCGTTTCTACCATTAATAATTTTTGTTGGCACATTATATGGTTTAGATGCTTTTGGAATTCTTTCTATGACATCCTTATTAGGAGATGCGTTCTTAGGTATTGCAAATAACCCCATTTTTATTTTAGTTCCAATAGCAATACTTGCGCTTTGTTATTCTTTTAACTTTAAACTTCTGAAGGACAAATTGTTTTTAGATAGTTCCTTAAAATCCAAAGTTACTGAAGTAAAAGCAGCAGATTTATCTTGGACAAAACGCTTTGGTGATATAGCTCCATTTATGCAATTAGATCTTAAACTTATATGGAGAAATAAGAGAACAAAATCATCGGTATGGATTATGCTCATTGGTCTACTCTATGGTTTGTTTTTCTACCCACAGCCTATGTATAGAGACATGGTATGGTTATTTCCGTTTATTGGAATCTTTGTAACAGGTATTTTCCTAATAAATTTCGGTCAATTTATACCAGCTTGGGATAGTGGTTATTATAAAATGCTAATGAGTCAAAACATTAAGTATGAGCAATATTTAAGATCAAAATTCATACTTATGGTTTTAAGTGTAGCTATAATATTTGTACTGAGCATACCTTACGTATATTTTGGTTGGAAAATCTTAGTTGCTCATTTTGCTGCGGCCATATACAATATAGGAGTTAACTCACATATTATGTTATATGGAGGGTCGTTTAACAGAAAGAAAATTGACCTCAACCAAAGAGCTGCATTCAATTATCAAGGGACAGGTGCAGTGCAATGGATTATAGGATTACCACTTATGATTTTACCGATGATTATTTTTGCGGTTCTTAACGCCCTATTTGGGTTTGAAACAGGCATAATCGTACTTATTTTCTTAGGTATAGCCGGAATTGTTTTTCATAAAAAACTTATGCGAATGATTACTCAACGCTATCTCGATTCAAAATATAAAATGATTGACGCTTTTAGTCAAGATAATTAATACAAAGACTAACCATGATATATACAAAAGACATTTCAAAAGCATATAATGGAACTACGGTTCTTAAAATTGATGAGCTCAATATTCCAAAAGGCCAAAGTTTTGGTTTAGTTGGAAATAATGGAGCAGGTAAAACCACATATTTTAGCTTATTGTTAGATTTAATAAAACCTACAACAGGCAGTATATCAAATGGAGAAATAATTGTAGATCAAAGCGAGGACTGGAAACCTTACACCTCATCCTTTATTGATGAGAGTTTTTTAATTGGCTATTTAACACCGGAGGAATATTTCTATTTTATTGGTGATTTGCGAGGCCAAAATAAAGCAGACATTGATGCTTTAACGTCAAAATTTGAAGATTTCTTTAATGGAGAAATTATAGGCAAGAAAAAATACTTAAGAGACTTAAGTAAGGGTAACCAGAAGAAAGCCGGTATAGTTGCTGCTTTAATTGGGAATCCTGAAGTTATAATATTAGACGAACCTTTTGCAAATTTAGATCCAACGACTCAAATCCGTTTAAAACAGATTCTCAAAGATTTAGCAGAAAAACAGGGAGTTACCGTTTTGATATCTAGTCATGATCTAATGCATGTTACTGATGTATGCGAGCGTATCGTTGTATTAGAAAAGGGTGAGATTATTAAAGACTTAGAAACTAATCCAGCAACATTAAAAGAACTTGAAGCTCATTTTGCTGGCAACCTTGAATCTGTTCAAGAGGAAGAGTAGAATTTAATTATAAATAATTAAGAAACTCATGTCATTTTAATGTTATGAGTTTTTTTGTTATCGCGGGTTCCTATTTCTGAAAAACCCATATAAAACCTCATAAATTCAAAAAGATGTTTATTTTTACCAAATAGCACACTAAACACCCAAGATTTTAGTTATCTATTAATCAAATAGAATAAACGTTGAAGACCTATATAAAAATCTTTCTACCTCTTATTTGTATTGCGATAATTGCCCAAAGTTGTTCTCGTAAGAAAGACACATTTATCAATAGGAATTTTCATGCATTAGGTACAAAATACAATGTGCTTTACAACGGTAATCTTGCCTTAGATCGTGGAATCGAAACGGTTAATGACGCATATTCGGAGAATTTCTGGGAATTACTTCCTGTTGAACGAATGAATATAGAAGATGATGTATTTCTTCCGGGTCAAACAAAAAACGCAGATTTTGAAAGAGCAGAAGAAAAGGCTATAAAGGCAGTTCAAGTTCATGGAATGAACATAGAAGGCAAGGAGAAGAACCCGCAAATTGATGAGGCTTACCTTCTATTAGGGAAAGCTCGTTATTATGATCAACGTTTCGTACCGGCACTTGCAGCCTTTAATAATATCCTAAATAAATATCCAACTAGCGATAAAATCAATCAAGTAAAGATTTGGAGAGAAAAGGCAGACATGCGCTTAGACAATAATGAAATTGCTATTAAAAAACTTAAGCGATTATTAGAGGAAGAACAACTTGAGGATCAAGATTTAGCAGACGCTACGGCAACTCTCGCGCAGGCTTATATCAACACCAAATCTAAGGATAGCGCCATGGCTCAGCTAGAAATTGCTGCAGAAAACACTAAGATTAAAAGAGAAAGAGCGCGCTACCTTTTTATTAAAGGACAATTATATAATGAATTTGGCAAAAAGGATAGTGCCAATATGGAGTTTGACAAAATTATTGAAATGCATCGTCAGGTTCCTCGAGCATTTTATATAAATGCGCATTTAGAAAAGTCTAAGAATTTTGACGAGCTAAATGGAGATATAGTAGCGTTTCAGGAGTATTTAATGGAGCTAGAAGAAAACCGTGAAAATCGTCCTTTTTTAGACAAGATTTATCATAGGATAGCTGAGTTTCATAACGGTAATATGTCCGATAGTTTAGCTGAAGCTTATTATAACAAGTCTCTGAGGAAAACAACCACAGATCAGTATCTAAAAGCACTAAACTATGAGACCTTAGGCAATATGTATTTTGACAAAAACAGCTATAAAACGGCAGGGGCATATTATGATAGTACCATGGCGGCCATGGAACCAAAGACCAAGGAGTTTAGGATATTAAAACGCAAACGCGAAAACCTTGATGATGTAATTTATTATGAAGGTATTGCTGAGGTAAATGATAGTATTCTGAAAATGGTAAGTTTACCCAAGGAAGATCAAATAGCATTTTATGCAGAATATATTGAAATACTTAAGGTCAAAGCTGAAGAGGAAGAAAAATTAAAAAAAGAGCAGTCTCAAAGGCAATCTAATTCTGGTAATATTCAGATTGCAGATAATAAAATAAATAACCGACTAGGTTCTAACAAAAACCCTGGTGGAATACCTGGAAGTATTGGTGGAAATAAGAGCAGTTTTTATTTCTACAACCCAACCACAGTTGCTTATGGAAAGAATGAATTTCTAAAACTTTGGGGAGATAGACAATTACAAGATAATTGGAGATTATCAGATCAACGTAAAAGAATAAGTAATACAGAGCAAAGTGAAGTCGTTGCTTCAGAAGATAAGGACAATACTCTGTCACCAGATTTTTACATTGCTCAATTACCAACTGAACAAAAAGAAATAGACAGTATCGCCAAAGAAAGAAATTACGCGTATTATCAATTGGGTGTTATTTATAAAGAAAAATTCAAGGAGTTGAGTCTTGCAAAATCTAGATATGAGACCTTATTAAAAAACGAGCCAGAAGAACGCTTAATATTGCCATCTAAATATAATTTGTTCCGCATTTATGAAGAACTTGGCTTAAATCGCAAGGCAGAGGCAATGAAGAATGATATTGTAGAAAACTATCCCGATTCTAGATATGCTGAAATCTTGTTAAACCCTCAACTTGAATTAGCTAAGGACGAGAACAGTCCAGAAGCAATTTACACGAATTTGTACAATAAGTTTAATGAGCAAAAATATGCAGAGGTAATTGCTGAGGCAGATGAGAACATAGGAAAATTTGAAGGGGATGATTTCGTTCCGAAATTTGAAATACTGAAGGCATCAGCAAGGGGAAGGCTATTCGGTTTTGAAGCATACAAGGAAGCCATCAATTTTATTGCTTTGACTTATGCAAATGCAGAGGAGGGTAAAAAAGCACAAGAGATTATGGATAATGCTATACCGGCCCTAGCTAAAAAAGATTTTATTGCAGATGACGCCTCTAAAAACTTCAACGTTATCTATCAATTTAATAAGGATTCTGGAGAAGATGTAGATACTTTTATTAAAGTTCTAAACGAGGAAGTTACCAAAGTAAAATATTTTGACCTTACAACCTCTAGAGACGTGTATGACGAAAACACTACTTTTGTTGTAGTGCACGGTTTAAAAAGTATTTCTGGAGCTCGTGGCTTTGCAGAATTGCTTAAAACAGAAGAAAAGGATAAAAGAGGAAGACCAATCCCTCCAAAAATTACCAAACCATTCTTTCCTATTTCATCGCCAAATTATGCTATTATTCAACGACATAAAAACTTAGAAACTTATTTAGAACAACAATAAACGCATACAATTATGTTTTCTTCTGAAGCTAAGAAATCTAAAAAACATATTACTATGGAAACAAACACACAACAGAATATTATAGCGCATGGGACTAAGATTGTAGGAGATGTAACTAGTCAAGGCCCTTTTAGAATTGACGGTACGGTTGATGGAAATGTAAAAACATCCGGAAAGGTCGTTGTTGGAAAATCTGGATATATTAGGGGTACCTTACAGGGAGAAAATGCTGATTTTGAAGGGAAATTTTCTGGCAAACTTGTTTTATCAGGAACACTATCCTTAAAATCAACAGCACATATTGAAGGCGAAGTACACACTAGCAAACTTGCTGTAGAACCAGGAGCAACATTTAATGCAACGTGTAGCATGAAAGGTACAGTAAAAGCACTTACAAATGAGCCTATCAAACAACAACAAACAAGTCAAAGACCAGAAAAACAGGCTTAATTCTTACGCGAGATTATCTGGTTTGGTCATACAGATGATAGCTATAATTGGTGTCGGAACATTTGCTGGAATTAAATTAGATGAAGCATATCCAAACGAAAAAAATCTGTATACCTTAGGCTTAACATTAGCAGGAGTTATTTTATCTATTGTTTATGTAATAAGGCGTATTATTGCATCTTCAAAAGAATAACTTTTTAATATATCATGGGAGAGTTTAAGAAAAGACAAGGCGTATTCTTACTTCAATTAATTGGTGTGACTGCAGTATTATTTGCTGTACACAGTTATTTACTCTATCATTTTGCTAAGGATATCATTTTCTTTTTTCCTGTTTGGCAGATTTACGCCTTCCATGTATTAATTACATTGATACTTTATTCCGTAATAAACTATAGATTTTCATCTGGAAAAAAAGATATTTTTAATTTGTTTATGGTAATGACATTTTTAAAAATGTTTTTGGCTATTCTTTTTTTATTGCCATTATTACTTTCAAGTTTTGAAAATAAGCAACCAGATGTTTTCAACTTTTTCATTCCATATTTTTTATATCTATTCTTTGAAGTTTTTGCATTAACAAGATTCCTGCAAAAGCCTTAAATTTTCTTTTTTTACCCTTAAGGCAAACCAATAGATTTTATAGACAAAAAACTTTACAAATTAAGGCTGAAATAATGTTTGTCAATTCATATAATGTGTGTACATTTGCAGCGAATTTAAAACAAGGTATTTTAAAGCCGTAAAGAATGACATTAAGCACCTTTAAACGTTTAGCATTAACCGTTCTGTTTTTATCAGTGAGTTTAGTTGGTTTTGCTAGAGACTCTAAAGAAGGAGGAGACGACGAAAAATTCGACCCAAAAGAAATGATTTTGCATCACGTAAAGGATGCTTACGGAATGCACGTCGCAACTCTTAACCAAGGTAAGGAGAATGAATTTCATTTTACAATTCCTCTTCCTGTCATTGTTTATACAGACAAAGGATTAACAACTTTTTCATCATCTGCGTTTCACCACGATTACCATGGTCATGAAATAGTAGAAAGAAATAGGCAGCGATTCGTAAATGTTCATGAGAAAGTCTATGTCATGGATGAGAGCGCCTCAGAAGTGACTTTTGATGCAGAGGGTCATCCCACAAATGCTCATAGGCCAACATTCGATCTATCAATTACAAGAAATGTTTTTATGATGTGGGTGTCAATTGCAGTATTGTTATTGATTTTCCTTTCAGCCGCACGCAGATATAAAAAATCTGATGATTATGTACCATCTGGTATCGCAAGTTTTGTAGAGCCTCTTATTGTTTTCGTAAGAGACGAGATAGCAAGGCCAATGATTGGAGAGCATAAGTACAAAAAATACATGCCATATTTGTTGACCATATTTTTCTTTATATGGATCAATAATATTTTTGGACTGATTCCAATACTTAATGGTGCGAATGTAAGTGGTAATATCGCATTTACATTTACCTTGGCAGCTATCACATTTATAATTACAACATTTAGTGGTAATAAGCATTATTGGCAACACATTTTCTGGATGCCAGGCGTGCCTGTACCAATGAAAATATTTTTAATGCCCATAGAGATTATAGGAATGTTTGTAAAACCAATATCACTAATGATTCGTTTGTTTGCAAACATTACAGCGGGCCACGTTATTATCTTAGCATTAATGTCTTTAATCTTTGTATTTAAGACTGAGGCTATGGCACCAGTGTCTGTAGCATTTTCATTATTTATAACTGTTATTGAAATTGTTGTTACAGCAATACAAGCATATATATTTACAATCTTGTCAGCCTTATATTTTGGTATGGCAACAGAAGAAGCACATCATTAATTTAAATTTTATATTATGACTATTACAGGAATTGCAGCGATTGGAGCTGGATTAGCAGCTATTGGAGCTGGTATGGGTATCGGAAGAATTGGTGGGTCAGCTATGGAAGCTATGGCACGTCAACCTGAGATGCACGGAAAGATTCAAACTTCTGCATTAATTTTAGCAGCCTTCGTAGAAGCGGTAGCACTATTTGGTGTTGTTGTTGCTTTCTTACAAGGGTAAAAAGTAAAATGCAGAAGCAACGGTTGGTTGCTTCTGTATTTTTAAAATTTAAATTATTTAAATAGAACAGAATGGATTTAATTACACCAGAATTTGGACTTGTTTTTTGGACTTTAATAACGTTTTTAGTCTTACTTTTTATATTAAGAAAATTTGCATGGAACCCAATCTTAGGAGCGGTTAGCGAAAGAGAAGAAGGCATCAAAGATGCTTTAGCTTCTGCTGAAAAAGCGCGCCAGGAAATGGAAAACCTTCAAGCTGATAACGAGCGTATTTTACAAGAAGCTCGTGCAGAACGTGAAGCAATGCTAAAAGACGCTCGTGAGATGAAAGCTAAGATGATTGCTGATGCAAAGGACGAAGCTCAATCTCAAGCAAGTAAAATGATAGAGCAAGCTCAAGCAGCAATTGAAAGTGAGAAAAAAGCAGCAATGGCAGAATTGAAAAGCCACGTTGCAGGTCTATCTATTGAGATTGCAGAAAAAGTTGTCCGTGACGAACTATCTAACAAGGACAAGCAGTTAAAGCTTGTTGAGAATATGTTAGGTGAAACAACTTTAAATTAATAATTGATGGCAGGATCAAGAGCAGCAATACGATATGCTAAAGCAGTACTTAGTTTAGCTTCTGACAATAAAGTGGCTGACAAAGTCAATGCAGATATGAAGCAAATTGCTTCTGCAATTGCTACCAATAGTGATTTGAATGCTATGCTTCAAAGCCCCGTAGTTAGATCTTCAGATAAATTGTCTGTTTTAAAGGCTGTGTTTGGAGACGCTAATAATGCAACTACAAACTTGATTAATACCTTAATTACAAACAAGAGAATTGCTTTGTTAGGTGATGTGGCGAACAAGTACAATCATTTATATGATGCACTTAGAGACACTCAGGTTGCAAAAGTTACCACAGCAACTCCTTTAACTAAAGACTTAGAAAAGAAAGTTTTAGCTAAAGTGAAGGAACTCACTGGTAAATCAACAGAGATAATGAATACAGTAGACGAGTCTATTTTAGGAGGGTTCGTTTTGCGAGTTGGTGACTTACAGTATGATGCAAGTATTGCCAACAAATTGAATAAATTAAAAAGAGAATTTACATTAAATTAAAAGCTTACAGTAGTAGCTAAAGACTAAAATAAAATGGCAGAAGTAAAACCAGCTGAAATATCAGCAATCTTAAAACAACAACTTTCAGGTTTTGAAGCAGGTGCTTCATTAGACGAAGTAGGAACAGTATTAACTGTTGGTGATGGTATTGTACGTGCTTATGGACTTTCTAATGCACAATACGGAGAATTAGTAGAATTCGAAGGTGGATTAGAAGGAATCGTACTTAACCTTGAAGAAGATAACGTTGGTATCGTATTATTAGGTCCTTCAAAAGAAATTAAAGAAGGCGCTACGGTAAAGCGTACTAATCGAATCGCATCTATTAAAGTAGGTGAAGAGATGGTTGGACGTGTAGTTGATACATTAGGTAACCCAATAGATGGTAAAGGACCAATAGGAGGTGAATTATACGAAATGCCATTAGAGCGTAAAGCTCCAGGTGTAATTTTCCGTCAACCAGTTGATGAGCCATTACAAACAGGTATAAAGTCTGTAGATGCTATGATTCCTGTTGGGAGAGGCCAACGTGAATTGGTAATTGGTGACCGTCAAACAGGAAAGACTACTGTTTGTATTGACACTATTTTAAATCAAAAAGAGTTTTATGATGCGGGTGAGCCCGTATTTTGTGTATATGTTGCTGTAGGTCAAAAAGCTTCAACAGTAGCAAACATTGCTAAAACCTTAGAAGATAAAGGTGCACTAGCCTACACTGTTATTGTAGCAGCAAATGCGTCAGATCCTGCTCCAATGCAAGTTTATGCACCATTCGCAGGTGCAGCAATTGGTGAGTATTTTAGAGATACTGGTAGACCAGCATTGATTGTATATGATGATTTATCTAAGCAAGCGGTAGCTTACCGTGAGGTATCTTTATTATTACGTCGTCCTCCAGGACGTGAAGCGTATCCTGGTGACGTTTTCTACTTACACTCAAGATTATTAGAGCGTGCTGCTAAGGTTATTGATGATGATAGTATCGCTAAGAACATGAATGATTTACCAGAATCATTAAAGCCAATAGTAAAAGGTGGTGGTTCTTTAACAGCGCTTCCAATTATTGAAACACAAGCTGGTGACGTATCTGCATATATTCCAACAAACGTAATTTCTATTACAGATGGACAGATTTTCTTAGAATCAGATTTATTTAACTCTGGTGTACGTCCTGCAATTAACGTTGGTATATCTGTATCTCGTGTAGGTGGTTCAGCTCAGATTAAGTCAATGAAGAAAGTAGCAGGTACTTTAAAATTAGACCAAGCTCAGTTCCGTGAATTAGAGGCTTTTGCTAAATTTGGTTCAGATCTTGATGCCGCTACTCTTAATGTAATTGAAAAAGGTAGACGTAATGTGGAGATCTTAAAGCAAGCTCAAAACGACCCGTTTACTGTTGAGGATCAGGTAGCAATTATTTATGCAGGTTCTAAAAACCTATTGAGAGAAGTACCAGTTGAGAAAGTAAAAGAATTTGAAAGAGACTATATAGAATTCTTAAATGCTAAGCACAGAGGTGTTTTAGATACATTAAAGGCTGGTAAATTAACAGATGAGGTTATAGACACATTGACAAGTGTGGCTAAGGATATGTCTGCTAAGTTTAAGGCTTAATTAAATAGAAATGTCACTCTGAGCTAAAGCAAGGAGTCTTTATAAACTAAAGAATGGCAAATTTAAAAGAAATACGTAACAGAATATCATCCGTATCTTCTACGATGCAGATTACCAGTGCTATGAAAATGGTTTCTGCTGCTAAGTTGAAGAAAGCACAAGATGCTATTACTGCAATGCGTCCATATTCTAACAAATTAACAGAGTTATTACAAAACTTAAGTGCAACCTTAGATGCAGATAGTGGAAGTAAATTCGCAAACCAAAGAGAGATAAACAATGTTTTAATTGTTGCTATTACCTCTAATAGAGGTCTTTGTGGAGCATTTAACTCTAATATTATCAAAGAGGTAAATGCTCTAATGGGCGATACTTATGCTGATAAGAATGTTTCAGTTTTAGCGATTGGGAAAAAAGCAAATGATGCTTTTTCAAAAACAGAAAATGTTATAGCAAACAAAAGTGAAGTCTTCGACGACTTAACTTTTGATAATGTTGCTGAGATTGCAGAGATGATCATGGATAAGTTTATTCATGCAGAATTTGATAAAGTAGAATTAGTGTACAACAGCTTTAAAAATGCTGCAACCCAAGTCATAATGACAGAGCAATTTTTACCAATTGTCCCTGTAGAAAGTGATGCAAGTAATAACTCAGATTATATCTTTGAACCTTCTAAGCAAGAAATTGTAGAGACATTAATTCCTAAATCCTTAAAGACTCAATTATTTAAAGGAATTAGAGATTCTTTTGCTTCTGAGCATGGTGCGCGTATGACAGCGATGCATAAAGCGACAGATAATGCAACAGAGTTAAGAGATCAGCTTAAGTTAACATATAACAAAGCACGTCAAGCTGCAATTACTAATGAAATCCTTGAGATAGTAGGTGGAGCTGAAGCATTAAATAATTAATAGTCAATAACTGTTAAAAATATTAGATAAACCCAACTCAATTGAGTTGGGTTTTTTCATTTTAAAAACCCTATTTTTAGCACAAATTAATCAATTCTTGAGCGCATTCAAATCACTTTTTAAGCAAACATTTATTTATGGTTTGGCCACAGTCTTACCAAGAATGTTAAGTTTTTTATTGGTACCATTATATACTAGTGAAGCGGTATTATCAAGTCCAGCTGAATACGGGAAGGTGTCCGTAATATTCTCATACTTTGTCTTATTTAATGTCATATTGGCCTATGGTATGGAAACAGCCTTTTTCAGGTTTTTTAACAAGGAGGAAGACAAGGAGAAGGTAATTGGTACCTCGACAGTTTCATTACTAATTTCGTCACTAGGGTTTTTTGTTATTGCGTTGCTTTTACAGGATCAAATTTCCAATTTCATTGATATAGATGTAAAATATATTAACCTAGTTATTTGGATATTACTTTTAGACGGCTTGGTAATTATTCCATTTGCATGGCTAAGAGCAAATGAAAAACCAACGCGATATGCCATTATTAAAATAATGAATGTATGTGTTAATATTGGTCTTAACCTATTTTTCTTGTTAGCACTTAAAAATGTTGCATCTACAAGTGGTTTATTAGAAACAATTTACAGACCTAATTTTGAGATTAGTTACATCTTTATAGCCAACCTTGTTGCTAGTGGGTTTACATTGGTTTTAATGGCATCATTTTATATAAATCTCAAATATAAATTTGATAGAAAATTATGGAAACAAATGATGCGTTATGCATTACCAGTTTTAATTGCAGGGATTGCCTTTTCAATTAATGAAACCTTTGACAGAATCCTATTAAAAGAGTTATTACCGTCTGATATTGCAGAAAATGAAATAGGAATGTATTCCGCATGTTATAAATTAGCCTTGTTTATGACGCTTTTTGCAACGGCTTATCGTCTAGGAATAGAACCCTATTTTTTCAGTCATGCACAAACTGAAAACCCACAAAAAAACTATGCAAATATCCTAGAGTTTTTCGTGGCATTTGGCTCAATAATATTGTTGACAGTAGTTGTATTTGCTGATGTCTTAAAACCATTTATAATTAGAAGTCAGGCATACTGGGAAGCCATGTGGATTGTGCCAATAATACTATTAGCTAATTTCTGTTTAGGAATTTACCATAATCTATCAGTATGGTATAAGATAACTGACAGAACAAAGTTTGGCGCCTATATTTCTGCAGTTGGTGCACTTGTAACTCTAGTTATTAATCTAATGTTTATTAAGACTTATAGTTATAAAGCTTCTGCTATTGCGACACTTATCGCTTATGCTTCGATGATGATGTTATCCTATTATTTTGGAAGAAAATACTATCCAATACCTTATAACTTAAAAAAAATAGGATTGTATTTATCTGTTTCAATTGGTTTATCAGCCATGTCATTTTACCTATATCGAGAGAATTATGTTATAGGAATTGTAATGTTAGTTGTATTTTTGGGAATGGTTATTTTGTTGGAAAAGAACCAACTAAAAGAAATCTTAAAACAATAATTCATGAAAATTAAAATTATAAATAAATCCAGGCACGACTTGCCACATTACGAAACCATGGCCTCTGCTGGCATGGATTTAAGAGCAAGTTTATCTGAAGCCAGAATATTAAAGCCTTTAGAACGCACCATAGTTGGTACAGGACTGTTTATTGAACTACCCATTGGTTATGAAGCACAAGTAAGGCCTCGAAGTGGATTAGCAGCCAAAAAAGGAATTACGGTATTAAATGCACCCGGTACTATCGACGCAGATTACAGAGGAGAAATAGGAGTAATTTTGGTGAATTTGTCTAATGAAGATTTCACTATTCAGAACGGAGAACGAATTGCGCAATTAGTAATTGCCAAACATGAGAGAGCAGAATGGGAGTTGACAGAAACACTTACTGATACTGAAAGAGGAGAAGGTGGTTTTGGAAGTACCGGCACCAAATAATCAACCAATCAAATTAAAAAATTCTAAAATGAAAATAATAGTCCCAATGGCAGGTCGAGGCTCACGTCTTAGACCACACAGTTTAACAGTTCCAAAACCTTTAATACCCGTTGCGGGGCAACCTATTGTCCATCGTTTAGTAAAGGATATTGCTAAAGTCTTGAAACAACCTATTGAAGAAATCGCATTCGTATTGGGTGACCCAGCATTTTTTGGCGATGATGTAGTTGATAGCTTAACTGTTTTAGCTGAAGATTTAGGTGCTAAGGCCTCGATTTACAGACAAGATCAACCTTTAGGTACAGGTCATGCCATTATGAGTGCAAAACCATCCTTGTCAGGCCCTGCGGTTATCGCTTATGCAGATACTTTGATTAGAGCGGATTTTGAGTTAGACCCTTCAGCAGATAGTGTTATATGGACAAAACGTGTTAACAATCCAGAAGCATATGGTGTTGTAAAGTTGGATGGTAATGAAAACATAGTTGAACTCGTAGAAAAGCCTCAATCTTTTGTAAGTGACCAAGCAGTTATTGGGATATATTACTTTAAAGATGTTTCTGTTCTTAAGGATAAACTTCAAGAGGTATTAGACCAGAACGTTATGAACGGCGGTGAATATCAAATAAACGATGGTATTAAGCGTATGATGGCAGACGGCAGAATTTTTAAAACAGGTGCTGTTGATGAATGGATGGACTGTGGCAATAAGACTGTAACTTTAGAAACTAATTCAAAGATGTTGGCTTTTTTAGAAGCCGATAAGGAAGAGCAACTAGTAGATAATTCAGTAGTACTAGAAAATTCTACAGTAATAAAGCCATGTTTCATAGGTAAAGGGACTGTTTTGCGCAATACAACTATTGGCCCAAACGTTTCTATTGGTACGGATTGTATAATTGAAAACAGTAAGGTTAAAAATAGCTTAATTCAAAACCAAACAACCATTATAAATGCTAATTTAGACGAAGCTATGATTGGCAATCATGTTAAGTATAATGGTGAGTTTACTAAAATTAGTATTGGAGATTATACTACAATGGAATAAAATTTGAAGTCTACATTTTAATATTAGACAAAATGAAAGGTGAAATCAGCTAAATACATATTTATATTTCTAATCGGTATTTTTTTAATGCCTCATATATCTTTTGCTCAAGTAGACTTTAACAAAAGACCCGATGACGATTTAGGAAATGTTGAAGACGAATTTCAAGAATACTTTTTTGAAGCCCTAAAGCAAAAGGGTATTGAAAATTACGATAGAGCAGTTGATGCACTCCAAAAATGTTTAAACCTAGACAGTAAGAGACCTGTAATTTATTTTGAACTTGGCAAAAATTACAACAAGCTTAAGAATTATGGTGTCGCCGAAGATGCCTTAAAAAAAGCAGTAAGCATGCAACCTGACAACGAATGGTTTTTAGATGAACTATACGACGTTTACTTTCAACAAGACGATATCAATAATGCCATTAAAACCATTAAGCAATTGGTAAAATATCATCCCGATTATAAGGAGGATTTGGCAGCCTTGTATGTAAGAGAGAAAAAATACAAACAAGCGTTAGATATATTAGATGAACTAGACGAACAATATGGTCTTAGCGAAGCAAGAGATGTAATGCGCAATGATATATACAGCATTACAGGAAATTCAGGTGACCGAATTGAAAACTTAGAGCAACGCATAGCTAATAATCCAAATAATGAAGAGAATCATCTCAAATTAATATATAGATATAGCCAAACTGGTGATAAGAAGAAAGCCTATAAAGCAGCTAAGAATTTATTCAACATTAAGCCAGATTCAAAGTTTGTTCACTTGGCTTTATACAAGTTCTATTTACAGGATGGAGAAGTAGATAAGGCTATTAATTCGGTGAAGATTGCGCTGAATAGCCCAGAAATTAGTGCAGATGCAAAAGCAAAAGTACTTAAGGATTTTGTGAGTTTTGTTTCAAAAAATCCAGAATACGAAGCAGATCTTGTTGAGATAACCTCTCAAGTAGACGATAATAAAGACGCTCAAACATATTCTGATTTAGGTCAATATTATTTAAAGGCCGGAGATAAAGTTAAAGCACTTGCAAACTTTAAAGAAGCATTAAAACAAAATCCTAATGACTTTAAGTTGATTAGGGATGTGTTGCTTTTACAACTTGACATGAAGGATTATAAATCAGTAGTTACAGTAAGCAATGAGGCATTAGAATTGTATCCTGCACAACCAATATTATACTTGGTAAATGGCGTTGCCAAAAATCAATTAGGTCAAATTAATGAAGCTATAGAAAGTTTAGAAACAGGTATAGATTTTCTTATAGACAATCCAAAAATGGAGGCTGATTTTTACTCAGAATTGAGTTTAGCATACAAAGCCTTGAATAATATTACCAAATCAGAAACGTTTGTTAAAAAGGCACAAGCTATTAAAGCACAACAATAAATGAAATTTACCCAAGCATATAGATACTTTACCTTGATCTTACTAGTTGTTGGATTTATTTCGGTAGTTGGCTGTAAGTCTGCTAAAAGTGTTATTGCCTCAGGAGAGGCAAGTGACAAACTTTCTGCGAAACAGGTAATTAAACAGCACCAAAAAAAGGATGCTAATTTTAAGACCATGCAATCCAAGGTTAGAATAGATCTAAGACAAGGCCAAAAAGAACTAGGTCTTACGTTTAACTATAGAATGGAAAAAGATAAGGCCATTTGGTTAAGTGCACCGTTAGGGTTGGCAAGGATGATGATAACTCCTGACAAGGTGAGATTCTATAACAAACAAGACAATGAATATTTTGATGGTGATTACGCTTTGCTTAGTGACTTTGTAGGTGTTGAATTAGATTTTGATAAGGTTCAGAATATTTTATTGGGTCAGGCCATTTATAATTTAAAGGAAGAACCACATATGGTTGAGGTTTCAGAAAATTCATATGCATTACAGCCAAAGGATCAAAACACTCTTTTAGAATTGTTCTATCTCATCAATCCATCTCATTTTAAAATGGATAGTTTGCAATTGTATCAACAATTGAAAAAACGATTTTTACAAGTAGATTATGCGTCTTATCAAGAAGTAAAATCTCAGATACTTCCAAAGGATATTAAAATTATTGCGGTTGAAGGTGCTGATGAGGTTGATGTATCCTTAGAATTTAAGTCCGTGTCTATTAACGAAGCAGTTAGATTTCCATTTAAAATTCCCGCTGGTTATAAAGAAATAGTGATAAAATAATGATTATCACTCGCACATATCTTCTTGTCTTATTTAACCTGTTTCTTTCAATGAATTTTGTCCATGCTCAAAGTGCAAAACAAAAAGCATTAGAGGCAGAAAGACAGCAGAAACTTAGGGAAATAAAACAAATTAATGCTTTATTATTTTCTAATAAAAAGGAACAAAAATCTGTAATTACCCTTATTGAAGATATTAACTATAAAATTAGCGTTAGAAAAAATCTAATAAGAATCACCAATGAACAGGCTAATTTACTTACGCGCGAGATAAATTCCAATCAAAAGGAAATAACAAGCTTGAGAGCACAATTACAAGAGTTAAAAGACGATTACGCCGCAATGATTGTAAAATCTTATAAGAGTAAATCTGAGCAAAGCAGAATCATGTTTTTATTGTCTTCAGAAAACTTTAAACAAGCCTATAAGCGCTTACAATACTTCAAGCAATATACAGACTACCAAAAGGAACAGGGAGAAGCCATAAAAGCAAAGACCGAAGAGTTACAAGAATTAAATATTAAACTCACGCAACAAAAAAAGGACAAGCAAAAGTTAATTGAAGAAAATAGAGTTGCCAAACGAAAGCTTGAAGATGAACTAAAAAACCGAGAGGTATTAATGGCGTCTATAAAATCTGATATGAGCAAGTTTAACGCTCAGATCAAGAAGAAAAGACAAGAAGTAAGGGAGTTAGACAAAGAAATAGACCGACTCATTAAAGAAGCCATCGCGACCTCTAATAAGAAAGCTGGTAAAAAGACATCAACAGGTAAATTTGTATTGACACCAGAGGCTAGGAGACTTGCCTCAAATTTTGAATCTAACAAGGGTAAATTGGGTTGGCCAGTTTCTAGAGGAGTAATTAAAGGAAAGTTTGGAAGACAACGTTCTTTAACAGACAATACGGTTACTCAAAACTATAAGAGTATTTATATAGCTACTGAAGAAAATGCGGAGGTTAAGTCTGTGTTTAATGGTGAAGTTTCAGGGATACTTGTTGTTAAAAATGGTAATCCTGCAGTGATGATAAGACACGGTAATTATTTATCAGTTTATATGAATATGTCCAAGATATATTTAAAGAAAGGAGATAAGGTTACCACAGGACAAGCCATTGGTCAAGTTTTTACAAATAGAATTAAAGGAGAAACCTTGCTTGGGTTTAGAATATATAAAAACGATCAGGTTATTAATCCAGAACCTTGGTTGGCTAAACACTAAAAAAAATTCCCTAACATTTCACTAGGGAATTTAACTACTGAACTAACTCAAACTAAAATTTAGACACGGACTACTACAAAACCGTTCCTGGTTTTTCTATGGTGTTTCCCATTAAAAACGTAGTAGCGTTTGCCGTTAACACGAACAATTTTATATTGACTTGGTAATTTCCTTACAACCGTTACTGTTGCTGGTTGTTTTACAACCACATGTCTTGCGCAAGATTTAGCACTTAGCGCAAAAACAAAAACAAAAGCATAAACCAGGTATTTCATCATTAATAAATTTGGTTTAATGATAAGACTGAAAATTAATAAAAAGGTTTAATAACTACTCAAAAATGGCTTTCAATTCTGTAGCATCTTGTGGCTTCATCTTACCGGCAAGTACAAGGCTTAATTGCTTTCTTCGCAATGCGCCATCGAAGCGTTCTTTTTCAAGATCTGTTTCTGGTATCAGTTCAGGGACTTTAATAGGTCTTCCTGTTTCGTCTACAGCAACAAAGGTGTAAATAGCTTCATTGGCTTTGATACATTCGCCAGACTCTCTGTCTTCAATCCAAACATCGAGATAAACTTCCATAGAGGATGAAAAAGCACGAGATACCTTGGCTTCAACTGTAACAACACTTCCTAATGGGATGGCTCGGTTAAAAGCAACATGATTAACGGACGCTGTTACTACAATGCGCCTAGAATGGCGCCTTGCAGCAATACTCGCAGCTCTGTCCATACGTGCTAATAATTCA
>Ga0181553_10001745_pt1 | contig 19363 bp, 14 predicted proteins | sample 011ome_17_FD_133753 | JGI IMG/M metagenome (GOLD analysis project Ga0181553, IMG submission 133753) | Coastal salt marsh microbial communities from the Groves Creek Marsh, Skidaway Island, Georgia - 011502XT metaG (megahit assembly) | ecosystem: Environmental > Aquatic > Marine > Intertidal...
AACTTCAATCGACAGCATGCGTGTCAGGAAGGTAAATGTTTCACCCGCACCGCCATGGATGTCAAAATGAACGTGCAGGCCATGCGAGATCCGCAGCATCGCAATCGAAACAACAGTGATCAGCGGAATGATGACCATCAGCGTGGGGGCGGCCTCAACATTCAGACCGTTCTCCATGATTGAGCGCAGACCCAGTATCGCGGCGACAAAAGCGATCAACAGCGCCGCTGTGATGAAGAAGGTTCCCAGAATAATCGAGACCCCTGCCGTCAGTTGTAGGTTCGACATTGCGGCGGGGGCAGCAAGGCCAACACCGATCATAGACAGCGCAAATGCGGGCAGAACTTGGGCAAAGGAGTTGTTCGCGGCACATTTGAAACCGCCATTGGCAAAGCGCGCCTTGAGGAAATCAGCGATCATGCGGAATGCCAGAATGCCGATCATCAGGAAGGCGGCCATGGCTGCGGGGAATAGATATTCCACAATGCTCCATAGCCCTGGGACAAAGGTAAGACCCAGCAGAAAGCCAACATTAACCGTCATCGCCAAGGCAAGAGGCAGCGCCAAAACTTGGCTCCCTGCGTTTGAAGCGGCAAAATCTGAATAAGACGCCGCTGCGCGGAACGCAGAGAAGCGCCCAAGGTTCCAGATCAACAGCTTGATGTTCAAGAACCCAAAAACTGCGATCCCCGCCATGGCGCCCAAGACCATAGCCTGCTGCAAAATTGGCCCTGTCGTCAAAACCGCAAAGTTGTTTTTGAAGATCGGAACGGGTTGGTCAGGATGCGGCACCCAAAACATCAGCCACATAAAAAACGTAACGGCCAATCCCCCCGCACCTAGCGAAGCAAGGAAGTAGAGCGGTGAATATCGATTTTGAGCGAGTGACATTGCTAGTTCCCTTTGATGAACTTTGTTAACTAATTTCTGAACTAGTCGGTTTAGTTTAGCAATGGATGAAATGTCGCAGGGCAGAAAATTGGCTAAATTTGACTATATCTTGTGGAAAACTGGTTAAACTTATCCACATCGTGGGGTTCGTGATTGACTCTGCGATGGCAGCGGCGAGACAGTAACACTGGATAAGAATCACCGAAGGGTCTGCCTGTGCGGTTTTCCAGATTACGCTTGAACGGCTTTAAAAGCTTTGTTGACCCGACCGAATTGGTGATTTCGGACGGTCTTACGGGCGTGGTTGGCCCCAATGGCTGTGGCAAGTCTAATCTTCTGGAAGCGTTGCGGTGGGTCATGGGCGAGAACCGCGCCTCGGCGATGCGCGGCGGCGGTATGGAAGATGTGATTTTCGCGGGGGCGGCCACGCGGCCTGCGCGTAACTTCGCAGAAGTATCCCTTAGCATCGACAATCAAGACCGTCTCGCACCCGCAGGGTTTAACGAGGATGACACCCTTGAAGTCGTGCGCCGTATTACCCGCGATGCAGGATCTGCCTACAAGGCCAATGGCAAGGACACGCGTGCGCGCGATGTGCAGATGCTGTTTGCGGATGCCTCAACAGGCGCGCATAGCCCCGCCTTGGTGCGGCAGGGTCAGATTTCGGAGTTGATCAACGCAAAACCACGCGCAAGACGGCGGGTTCTTGAAGAGGCTGCGGGTATCTCGGGCCTCTATCAGCGCCGTCATGAGGCCGAGCTAAAGCTGAAGGGTGCAGAAACCAATCTCACCCGTGTTGATGATGTGATTGAACAACTGGCGGGGCAATTATCCTCGCTTGCTCGGCAGGCGCGCCAAGCCGCGCGGTATCGCGAGATCGGGACAGAGCTGCGCCAAGCCGAAGGGATGCTGTTATATTTGCGGTGGCGAGAGGCAGATCAGGCCCGCGCACGCGCTGAGGAAACCTTGCGCTTGGCCGTGCAATCTGCGGCGCAGGCTGAGGCGGCCGCGGTCAAGGCCGCCCAAGCGCGTGAGGAGGCCGAAGCCGCCCTTCCCCCTAAACGGGAGGAGGAGGCAATTGCCGCCGCAATTTTGCAGCGGCTGACTGTAGAGCGCGAAACGCTGCAAGCCGAAGATTTCCGTGTTCGTCAAACGATTGAAGGTTTGGAAGCACGGATTGAACAACTGACCCGTGACATTGGTCGCGAGGACAGCCTTAACACGGATGCAAGCGAAACAGTGGCCAAGCTGATGGAGGAGCGCGAAGCCCTCTTTGAGGCGCGTAAAGGCCATGATGAGGCGCTGAAGGCAGCGTCACTTGCGGCCGCTGATGCCGCTGAGGTTTTGGCCGATTGTGAAACGGGCCTCAGTCAGCTGACAGAAGACGCGGCGCGTCTTGCAGCGCGCCATCAATCCGCAGAGCGCATTGTTTCTGACGCCCGCGCGGCCCTTGAGCGGAACCGCGCCGAGGCGGAAAAGGCACGGCTTGCGGCGGCGGAAGCCGAAGAGCGCTTGGCCGAGGTGAGCCACGATGTAGACACAGCACAAACCGCTTTGGCCAGTGCGACAGAGCAAGCAAACCAAGCTGAGGCTGCATTGGCACAGGCCGAAGCAGATCGCGCCACCGCACAAAGCGAAGAGGGCGAGGCCCGCGCGGCTTTGGCTGAGGCCAATGGCACGCTCAGCACGCTTGAGTCCGAAGTGCGCGCATTGCGCCGCCTGCTTGAGCGTGAGCAGGGCGCGGCGGAGCAATTGCTGGATCATGTGAAGGTGGATGTGGGTTTTGAGGCCGCGGTTGGGGCGGCCTTGGCCGATGACCTCAAGGCCCCGATCCGCGCAGATGGTCTGGCAACACGGCTGACGGGGTGGCTTGGTCTGGATCAATATGCCAATCCCCAACCCTTGCCCCAAGGGGCGATTTGTTTGGCCGATGTCACCCGCGCGCCGCGCGTATTGGCGCGGCGTTTGTCGCAGGTCGGTATTGTCGATGCGGCAGATGGGGCGCGGTTGCAAAAGGATCTTTTGCCAGGTCAGCGCTTGGTCAGCCGCGAGGGGGATCTCTGGCGGTGGGACGGCTATAGCCTTGCATCTGAGGACAGCTCAAGCGCGGCTGCACGGCGCTTGCAGCAGGTCAATCAACTGGAAAAGTTGGACCAGGAATTGACTTCGGCCAAGGATGCCGCCGATGCCGCCCGCAGCCGTCATGACGAAATTTCAGCACGTCTCACTGCTGCAAGCGAGGCAGATAAAACTGCCCGCCAATCGCGCCGTGACGCCGATAGCGCGATGGCCGAAGCCAGCCGCCTCTTGTCGCGCGCCGAAGCAGAGCGCAATATTTTGGCGGGTCGTCTTGAGACATTGACCCAAGCCGTCAGCCGCCATGGCGAGGAAGCCGCAAGTGCCGAGCGGCAATTGGTTGAAGCTGAGGCGGGGCAAAAAGCCCTTGAAGACCTCACGACAATGCGCGCGCGGGTTGAAAGCGCGAAATCGACAGTCGAGGCTGCGCGCCTGACGATGTTGGCCAAACGCACGGCGCATGACGAGATCAAACGCGAAGGCGAAGCGCGGGAACGCCGCATTGACCAAATTGCAAGCGAAGTAGATGGGTGGCAAAAGCGTCTTGATACCGCCAAGTCCCGCATGGCGGAGTTGAACACCCGCCGCATTGAGGCCGAGGCTCAATTGCAAGATGCGAAGAACAAACCCGACCATCTTGCGGGCCAGCGCGCAGAATTGGCGCTAATGATCAAAGATGCCGAGGCACGCAAGGCGGCTGCCGCAGATGCGTTGAGCGTTGCAGAAGGTATTGCGCGCACCGCGACATCTGCCGAGCGTGATGCCGAACGCAGCGCCTCGGATGCCCGCGAAGCCCGTGCGGCTGCCGAAGCGCGGCGCGATGGTGCGGCAGAATCCGTTGCCCATGCAGCAGAGCGCATCCATGAGGAGATGGAAGTCACCCCTGACGCGTTGTTAGAGCAATTAGAGACAGACCCGACCGATATGGCCTCGGCTGAAAAGCTTGAAGGCGATGTTATGCGCCTGCGCCGTCAGCGCGATGCGCTTGGTGCGGTTAACCTGCGGGCTGAGGAGGATGCGCGCGAAGTCCAAACCGAGCATGACACGTTGCTGTCAGAAAAGCAGGATCTTGAGGCTGCCATTTCAAAGCTGCGTTCGGGGATTGCGGCCTTGAACAAAGAAGGGCGCGAGCGTCTTTTGACAGCCTTTGATGAGGTCAACCGCAATTTCGGACAGTTGTTTAGTCACCTCTTTGGCGGTGGTGAAGCGCGGCTTGTTTTGGTCGAAAGCGATGACCCTCTGGAAGCGGGGCTTGAGATCCTGTGCCAACCGCCGGGCAAGAAACTCTCGACCTTGTCACTGTTGTCGGGAGGGTAACAAACCCTTACCGCGCTTGCGCTTATCTTCGCGGTATTCTTGGCTAATCCTGCGCCAATCTGTGTGTTGGACGAGGTGGATGCGCCTTTGGACGATGCCAACGTGACCCGTTTCTGCGATATGTTGGACGAGATGACCCGCCGCACCAAAACGCGCTTCTTGATCATCACGCACCATGCTGTGACGATGGCGCGGATGGATCGCTTGTTCGGCGTCACAATGGCCGAGCAAGGTGTCAGCCAATTGGTCAGTGTTGATCTGAAAAAGGCTGAGGCCTTGGTCGCCTAGGTGGCCAAGACCGCCAGAAGTAAGACAGCAAACACAAATGCGGCCCATGATTTCCAAAGGATCGTAACCGCGTTCGAAATATCGCTGCGTGTGGCCTCTGCCCGTCCTGCGGCGTTCAGGCTTGGGTGATCGCTGAGATGCCCATGATAACTGCGCGGGCCTGCCAATGTGATATCAAGCGCGCCTGCCATTGCGGCTTCGGGCCATCCTGCATTGGGGCTTGGGTGCTTTGAGGCGTCCTCGCGCATCACCGCCCAAGCCGCAGGTTTGCCGCAAACAGCGGCAATCAGTGCCCCGCTGAGACGGGCAGGGATGTAGTTGAGGATGTCGTCAAACTTGGCGGCAGCAAACCCAAATTCCTCATGTCGCGGGGTGCGGTGGCCAATCATGCTGTCGGCTGTGTTCACGAGTTTGTAGAGCAACACGCCAGGTAGCCCGAGGATAAGAAACCAAAAGGCAGGGGCAATCACCCCGTCTGAAAAATTTTCAGCCGCAGATTCAATCGCGGCACGGCTGATTTCGCTTTCACCCAATTCAGCCGTGTCCCGCCCTACGATATCGCTGAGCGCGCGGCGGGCTTCGGGCAGCGATAGGCCCAAAGCATCGCGCACGGCCAAGACATGGGATATGAGGCTGCGATGTGCGATAAGGATGGCTGCAAGCAGGATTGAGATCACCTCTCCATAGGGCAAGAGCGCGATTGTGGCCCCAAGCCCCAAAGCGCCAAGGGACAGAAGCGCCATAACCGTCACGCCTGCGCTGCGTGCAGCCGCGTTTTCGGTGTTGTAGCGGCGATCTGCCCAAGCAATGATCCGCCCCATCACCACGGCAGGATGGGGGATGCGCTGCCACAGCATGCGCGGTTCGCCAAATAGGGCATCAAGGCCAAGCGCCAGAACCAAGAGGGCAGCGGTTTCCGTGATCATGCCAATGCCTTTTCCAACCTTGTCCAGTCTTCGGGTGCATGGGGTAAGCCCAGTCTGATCATAGAGGTGGAATAGGGAAAGCTGCGTGTCCAGATGTGATGCTGCGCAAGCTTGGATTGCAGGGCCGCAGCGTTGCCAACATGGAACAGTCGAAACAGGCTTGTGCCGCACTGATCATTTGCACCTGCCGCCGCCATCAGCGCATCAAGCCGCGCCGCATTTTGCGCCAATCTGCGGCGGGTATCTTCGGCCCATGCGAGATCACGCAAGGCCCGCGCCCCGATCACAAGAGCGGGGCCTGAAACAGACCATGGGCCCATGACCGCCCGCAAACGGGCAATCGTGTCGGGGGCGGCGATGACAAAGCCAAGGCGCAGACCTGCAAGGCCCCAGAATTTCCCAAAGCTTTTAAGCACAATATCGCGACTGTTTTCTGCGATTTTGGGCAGGTGGCTTGCCTCAGGCATCACATCGCAGAAACTTTCATCATAGATGCGGATTTTGTCACTGACTGGTGCAGGCGCGAGGCGACCATCGGGGTTGTTGGGGTGGACATAGATCTCAAGCGTGGCGCTGCCTTGGGATATCGTCCAACCTGCACCCTCGAAACTGGCCGCCCATTCATTATAGGTGGGCATGGTGATCTGCACGGATTTGTCCAAATCCCGAAAAATCGTGGGCAATCGCGCAATTGCCGCAGAGGCGCCATGTGTTGGCAGAATATCAAGATATGCGGGAACCGACCAAAATGCGCGCGCGGCGGCAATCAGCGCGGCCTCAGCCCCTTGATCGGGCAGGGCGCGCCATGCATCGGCAGGCAGGTCACCGATTGGATAGGGGCAGGGGTTGATCCCTGTTGAAAGATCAAGCCAATCTGCGCGCGCCCCGCCATATTGGGCAGCCGCGGCATCAATGCCGCCCCCATGGTCGCGGCTATGTTGGGTTTTGGTCGTCATGCCGCCTTAGATAGGCGATTTGTCCCGCCCCGCCTAGAGGTGGTCGCGCTCATGTGGGGCGTTGAAATCCAGCACAGGGTTAATCGGCAGGATGCGTGCGGGATTAATCATATCGTGGCTGTAATGGTAATGGCGCACGATATGATCAAAATGCACCGTATCTGCCACACCCGCCCATTGATATAGCTCGCGCGTGTAGCCCCAAAGATTGGGGTAATCGATGATCCGCCTGCGGTTGCACTTGAAATGCAGGTGATAGACCAGATCAAATCGGATCAACGTGGTAAACAGCCGCCAATCGGCCTCGGTGATGCGTGCGCCGATCAGATAGCGGTTGCGACTGAGGCCGTCATCCAACCAATCGAGCGCCTCAAAAAGCGTATGCACAGCATCATCATAGGCCGCCTGTGAGGTCGCGAACCCTGATTTGTAGACGCCGTTATTCACCTCGTCATAAATGCGCGCATTCACTTGGTCGATCTCTTGGCGCAGTTCTTCGGGGTAGAAATCCTGCGTGTCGCCTGTGATCCCGTTAAAGGCCGAATTGAACATTCGGATAATTTCCGAACTCTCATTCGAGACGATTTTCTCGCGCTCTTTGTCCCAAAGGATTGGAACTGTAACGCGGCCCGTCATGTCGGGTGTGTCTTTGAGATAGACATCACGGGCGAAAGGCAGGCCGTAGAGTGTATCCCCCGTAGCGCCGTCAAAATCTGTGGAAAATGTCCACCCATTCCCGAGCATATCGGGGTGCACAACGCTGACGCTGATATGGTCAGTCAGACCCTTGATGGCGCGGAAGATCATGGCGCGATTGGCCCAAGGGCACGCATGTGAAACATAAAGGTGATAGCGACCCGATTCTGCCTTGAAGCCGCCTTCACCTGAGGGGCCTGCACTGCCATCTTCTGTCACCCAGTTGCGAAACGAGGCCACACTGCGCTGGAATGCGCCGCCTGATTTTTCGGTGTCATACCAAACATCTTGCCATGTGCCATCGACCAAAAGACCCATTGGTTCCGCCTCGTCTCGCTGTTTCCTGTTGCCTCAGACCTAATGCGTGTGGCCTTTTCGTCCAACCCTAGGTCATGCAGAGGCACTCTGCGTATATGCACAGAACCCATGTTGCAAATTGGCAACGAATTTGCAGGTTGGTTAACCCGATGTTGACCAAAACCAAGCATGATCCATGTTACAGTGGGAGTTGATAGGTGTGTTATGAACGATTTTTTGCCCAAAGATGTCGTAGATGGCCTGCGCCACGCGAAGATGCGCGATCTCAAGCGCCGCGCGACCCGTTCGGTTCAGATCGGGGATGATGTTTATGCAATCCTAGAATTCACGCCCTCAGGTTTCGCGGTTGACGCGGAAACCACCCCGCATTTGCGCGGTTTGGTGGATGTTTACGAAGGCTCTCGTCACCAATGTCAGGCGTTGATTATCGCCTCAGAACAAGATGGTGATTTGATGCGCTATGAATTCAAGCGCAACACCGCCGCCTCTGATCGCGCCGCTTTGGATTTTGAAGAAGTGACGCCACAGGTTTCGGGATACTTGACCTGATTCGACTGGAATGACGCAATAAACCGCCGCTTGTGGCCTATTTTCCAAGAAATTCGTGCGAAAATTGCGTGCAGGTCGCGTGCTTTTGCGAAAGAATTTCTGACGGCTTGGATTATCCTGTGACAAAGCTTCACCTCTTTGTCGGAGAGCCAAGATGATCAAGACCCCTTACCTTTTGTTTTTGGGCGATGCGCCCGACCCTTTGGCGGCCAAAGTGGCGCAAGGTATTCGTGATTGGCGTCCTGAGAACGCAATAGGCCAATTCCGCATGGAAGGGTGTCAGGCCGATATGCGCTTGCCCGATATGACTTTGGCCGAGGCGCGCGCCGCTGGTGCGGAAACCCTCGTGATTGGCGTTGCCAATCGTGGCGGGGTGATCTCGCCTGCATGGAAAAAGGTTTTGATCGCGGCCCTAGAGGAAGGGTTTGATCTGGCCTCTGGGTTGCACAATCTGTTGCGTGATGAGCCTGATTTGGTCGCGGTAGCCAAGGCGACAGGGCGCAGTCTGCATGATGTGCGGGTGCCAAATGTGCAATATCCCATCGCTAATGGCGTAAAACGCAGCGGCAAGCGTTGCCTTGCCGTTGGCACGGATTGCTCGGTTGGGAAGATGTATACGGCGCTGGCCATGGATGCCGAGATGAAGGCGCGCGGGTTGAAATCCAGTTTCCGCGCCACGGGCCAGACAGGTATTCTGATCACAGGCGAAGGCGTGCCATTGGATGCGGTCATCGCGGATTTCATGGCAGGGGCGGTGGAATGGTTAACCCCTGATAATGACCCAGATCATTGGGATATGATCGAGGGACAGGGCAGCCTGTTCCACATTTCCTATTCTGGTGTGACCATGGCTTTGGTGCATGGGGGGCAGCCCGATGTGTTGATCTTGTGCCATGAACCAACCCGCCCCCATATGCGTGGTCTGCCCGATTATGAAATGCCAAGCCTTGAGGCGCTGCGTGATCTGGCCCTGACACTTGCACGCCAATCTAATGCGGCGGCGCAAGTGGTGGGGGTTTCAATCAACACCGCCGCATTTGGCGAGGATGAAGCCTTGGCCTATCTTGCAGAGATTGAAAAGCGCATGGGCTTGCCTGCTGTCGATCCTTTCCGCCAAGGTGCTGCACGTCTTTGTGACGCATTGGAGGCGATATGAGTTTTACCATCACGGCCACGCCCGAAACCTTTCGCTTGGCTGAGGTTTTTACGATTTCACGCGGCTCGCGCAGTGAGGCGCAGGTGGTCACAGTCCATATCAGCCGCGATGGGATCACGGGGCGGGGCGAATCTGTGCCCTATGCGCGCTATGGCGAAAGCATTGCCTCGGTCGTGGCGCAAATAGAGGGGCTGCCTGCAGGGATTGATCGTAAAAGCTTGCAGGACGCATTGCCCGCAGGGGCCGCGCGAAATGCAGTCGATTGTGCGATGTGGGACTGGGACGCAAAATCAACGGGGCGGCCCGTTTGGGATTTGGCGGGGCTTGCGTCCGCGCCGCGCGCTGAGATTACAGCCTATACCCTGTCGCTTGATACGCCCGAGCGCATGGAGGCTGCGGCAGCGCGCCATCAATCCCGTCCGCTGCTTAAGATTAAATTGGGCACGCCCGATGACATGCCGCGTCTTGAGGCGGTGCGCCGTGGTGCGCCACGCGCGCGGATCATCGTGGATGCCAATGAGGGATGGACTGTGGACAGCTACAATGATCTTGCGCCGCATCTGATCCGTCTGGGGGTCGAGATGGTGGAGCAGCCCCTTCCTGCTGGTGCCGATGATCTTTTGGCCGAAATCGCTCGCCCCTTGCCAGTTTGCGCCGATGAGTCCGCCCATGATCGTGCAAGCCTGCCTGATCTGGTGGGCAAATACGATATGGTGAACATCAAATTGGATAAAACAGGCGGTTTGACGGAGGCGCTTGCGTTGCGCGATGCGGCTGTGGCGGAGGGCTATGGGGTTATGGTGGGCTGCATGGTCGGCAGTTCTCTTGCTATGGCCCCTGCGCTTCTCGTGGCACAAGGCGCGGCAATTACCGATCTTGACGGGCCGCTTCTTCTGGCAGAAGACCGTGAGCACGCTTTGACATTTGACGCAGACGGGGTGCATCCTGCGCGTCCAGAATTATGGGGATGAGTTGAGATGACGCGCATCGTATATGTGAATGGCGAATATCTGCCCGAGGATCAGGCCAAAGTTTCGGTGTTTGATCGGGGGTTTCTGTTTGCCGATGGCGTCTATGAGGTGACCAGCGTCTTGGATGGCAAACTTATTGACTTCGAAGGCCACGCAAAACGCCTTGCGCGTTCCTTGAACGAATTGGATATGCGCGCGCCATGTGACAGTGATCGCTTGCTTGAAATTCATCGCGAACTGGTCACGCGCAATGCCTTGGTCGATGGTATGATCTATCTACAGATCACCCGCGGCGCACCCAATGATCGCGATTTTGCCTATCCTGCCCCTGAGACAGAGCCAACCTTGGTGCTGTTCACCCAGTCCAAACCAGGTTTGGCAGAAAGCCCAATGGCAAAGACAGGGATGAAGGTAATCTCTATCGAAGATCAGCGATGGGGGCGGCGCGATATTAAGACTGTTCAGCTCCTTTACCCTTCGATGGGCAAGATGATGGCAAAGGCGGCTGGCTGTGACGATGCGTGGATGGTGGAAGATGGTGCTGTGACAGAAGGCACGTCAAACAATGCTTATATCATCAAGGATGGCACGATCATCACCCGCAATCTTGGCACTGAAATTTTGCATGGGATCACCCGCGCAGCGGTGCTGCGTTTCGCGCGTGAAGCACAGATGAAGGTAGAAGAACGCCCCTTCACAGTCGCCGAGGCGCAAGCGGCAGATGAGGCATTTATCACCTCGGCCTCAACCTTCGTGATGCCTGTGGTTGAACTGGATGGAACGCCTATTGGCACAGGAAAACCTGGCCCTGTGGCGACACGTTTGCGCGAGATTTACCTTGAAGAAAGCCGTAAAGCGGCAATCTGAAAAGGCTAAAAAAGAAGGGCGCCAGAGATGGCGCCCTTTTCAGTTGGAGTGAATTGCACCTTAATTTGTGAGGGTAATTGATCCCGCGGTAATTTGCGTAGGCGTAATGTTTTGCAAGGTCGCCACCAATGTGCCTGGCCCACCACCAAAGGACACAAGAACATTGGTGTTCGCGCCGTCTGCCACCAATTGCAAACTCGCCCCTGTCAGATCAGCCGAAGAACCATCTGCATTGGTCAGCAGCACTTGTAGCGTTTCGTTCGCGGTGAAATCGGTCACAGTCACAACATTTTCTGTCAGTAGCGCGGCACCTGCCGCTTTGGTCACTTGAACGCCAAAGGCATCAACACCAGAGCCGCCTGTCAGAACATCGCCATTGTCGCCGACCAAGACATCACCCTCAGAGCCGCCATTCAACGTATCCGCATTCGCCGCGCCTGCCCCTGTATTGTATTCGTCCAAGGCGGCTAGAGAATCTGCACCGCCACCGCCGATCAGGGTGTTGCGTCCGATCCCATCCACCAGACTGTCGTAGCCAAAGCCGCCATCAAGGCTATCATCTCCAACGCCGCCAAAAAGCGTGTCATTGCCTGTGAAGCCTAGCAATGTGTCATTGCTTTCGCCGCCCCAAAGAAGGTCGCCATCGCCTTCACCGACAATCGAGTCATTGCCCGTACCGCCAGTAATCGTGTCCGAACCCGTGCCGCCCGAGAGACTGTCATCGCCGCCATTGCCCTGCATTTCGTCATTGCCGAAGCCGCCAAACAGCGTGTCATTGCCAAAAGACCCAAGAAGCGTGTCATCGCCGATATCGCCGAAAATTTCATCATTGCCAGCGCGGCCCGTAACGCTGTCATTGCCGGCGCCGAGGGGAATGAAGTCATCCCCATTTGACCCAGAGATCGTGTCATCACCGTCTTTTGCGAAGAGTGCCCCTGCGTCAGACATGGTTCTGCTATCTGCGCCATCTGTGAGATTGATATTGGGAACACTTGCCGATCCAGCGCCCGCACCTGAGCCGGCACCTGCGCCAGCGCCTCCACCTGAGCTAGCACCAGAACCTGCGCCAGAACCTGTGCCAGCGCCATTTGATGATGTGTTGTCGTCATCGTTATTATCATCGGTAAGCACAGCAAAGCTGATGCCCGCAGCCAAGATTGGCGCCATCAACAAAAGAGCAAGCATAGCATAAACCCCTAAATGCCATTATTCGGCCACAATATTATATTTTTAGACATTATTAACAAAATAAAAAAAATCCAATCCTTGGAAACGGATTGTTCGCAAATCAGCAATGCATTGAAATTATTTGAGTTTCGCCTTTTAGGTGAAGTCACCCTGGGCAAACCAACCGCCTGTTATCGCACCTCCATGGGCATAAAAAAGCCATAATCTGGCACCTTGCTCGGTGGTAATGCACCAATAATCCCGCAATCCAGTGCGCCAATTGGGGTCATCAAGCCACCATTCTGGCGCGATTCTTTCGGGGCCGATATAGGATTTCACAGTGAAATTTTGTCGCCGCCATGCAAAGCGAAATGGCGGTTCTGGGCTGTCGGGGGCATCAATAAATTCGGGCTTGAATAGGGTTAAAGGGCGCGGAAGATGCGCGCGTGGCCATAGGCCCCCAAACGGGTCTGACCATGCGGCTGCAAGAGACTTCTGTGATTTTTCGGGCAGATGGCTTTCTGCCGGATGGGGTCGGGTGATTGCTTCTAGCCCAATCCTTGTGCCAATGCGCGTGATCAGATCGTCCAAGGCGCTGCGCGCTGCATGGGCGCGCGCGGAATTATCCCCGCCTTGATGTGCGATGGTATTGCGCGCCTCGGTTTGCAGCGCCTCAAGGCGGATCATATCAAAGGCTGTAGAAGGTTCTAAATCTTTGAGGCCTTGTTCCATCTGTAATTTCAACAGGCTGTAAACGGTGCGCGCATCGGTATGGCTGCGCGCAAGCCGCAAAGTGATATGACGGCGCGCTTCGGTCATTTCGGCAAGATCAAGACGTAGGCTGCGCAGATCTCGCCCTGCTTTGTCGAGCTTTTGACACAGCGCTTCGGTTAAACGCAGGATCGCTGCATCAAGATCATCACTTGTGCCAATGGGTTCGGGAAAGCTCATGCGCACCGCGAAATAGGGCGTGCTGCGCGCGGGCGAGACAGGTTCGGCAAGACTTCCCAAAGCTTGGTCAAGGCGCTGGAGCAAAAACGGGCCAAAGCGCCGTGCCAGACCTGCGCGGGGTTGCGCAAGCAGATGGTGAATCTGATGCAGGCCAAGCCGTGCCAACCCGTCTATCGTTTCGTCCCCAAGCCTCAAAGCGGCGATAGGCAAGGGCAAAACTGCCGCGCGGGTTTCTAACGGGGGTGCGATATGAATAGACGCCTCTTTGCTTTGGCGGGCAAGTGGCGCAAATTTTGGGCCCATGTCACGCCTGCGCAAAGCGGCGCGTGCCCGCGTAGCGCGCGCTTCTTGGCTGATGGCATCACCACGGGCTTGTTGCGCTCCGCCACGACCATGTCCAAAGCGGGCCAAGGCCCAAGCTGCCCCGCGCGTATCGGCAAGCCCGATTTTCGCACTTAGCCCCAATGCCGCGAGATCGGCGCAAATGGTCTCGGCCATGGCGGTTTCCCCACCAAAAAGATGGGCGCAGCCAGAAATATCCATCACCAGACCATCTGTTCTCTCCGCCGCGATCCAAGGCGAAAATTTCTCTGCCCATCGACACAGCGCCTTGTGAAAGGCTTGTTCTTGCGCGGGGTTTTGACTGCGGGTGATCAGATTTGCACATAGCGCCATAGCGGCGCTTAACGCTTGTCCACGATAAAGCCCTGCGGCTTGTGCTTTTGGGCAGAGCGAGGAGAGAACTTGCCGATTGCCCGCTTCCGCAATCACGGCAAGTGGTTGCAGGCTCGTGCCGCGATGCAGGCGCAAGATTTGCTCCGCAGCAAGATGCGGCAAATAGATCGACAAAATGCGGCGCGTTTTGGCACGGGCCATTTGGGGGGCGGGGGCGGACATTCGAAATCATCCATCAAATGTTCACATTTTGTTCTTATTTAGTCCACGCCCCAGAAAGAGTCGAGTCCCACCTATTGCAGGCGGCGTAAAAGATCGGGGCTGGCATAGCCGTCAGGTAGGAGGCCGTTGGCAATTTGATAGGCGCGGATTGCTGCCACGCTATTGGGCCCAATCCGCCCATCGACCCCGCCTGTATCAAACCCTGCCGCGGTGAGTAGTGTTTGCAATTCTGCACGCTCACTCCGCGTTAGGACGCGGTCATTGCGGGGCCATGTGGCGCGAAATCCGTTTGAACGCCCCACGATCCTATCTGACAAATGACCTAGCGCGATCACATAGCTGTCAGCGGGGTTATAGCGCTCTAGGACACCAAAATTATCGTAGACCATAAGCGCCACACCATTCGCCCCTGCGGGGAGGAGTAGCGCAGAGGGCCCATGATCTGGCAAGGGTGCACCATCCGCGAGGGTGACTGCGCGGTTGCGCCAAAAACCGGCACCGCGTTTTTCCTCACGACTGGCAAGGCGATAGTCAAATCCTTGTGGCAAGCGCACCTCTAACGCCCAAGGTTGCCCGCGCCGCCATCCTGCTTCGCTCAGGAAATTGGCGGCTGAGGCCAAGGCATCGCGCGGGTCATCGCCCCAAATATCTGCGCGACCATCGCCCGTGTAATCGACCGCATAGGCCAGATAGCTGGTTGGCATGAATTGCGTATGCCCCATTGCCCCTGCCCATGACCCTGCAAAGGCGCGGGGGCTGACCGCCCCGATCTCTAGGATTTGCAAGGCGGCGAGAAGTTCGGCTTCGAAATAGGCGCGCCTGCGCCCTTCCCATGCCAGCGTGGCCAATGCGCGCAATGTGTCTGTGTTTCCACGGAAACTGCCATAGGATGTCTCGACCCCCCAAACGGCGACAACCACCTCTCCAGGAACGCCAAATTGAGATTCGATCCGCGCCAAATCTTCGCGCCACCTTTGATAATTGGCCCGCCCGCCTTCGATGCGTTGCGTGGACACGGCGCTGTCGAGATAGTCCCAAATGGGGCGCACAAATTCGGATTGATTGCCATCAAGACGCACAACCTCATCTAACGGGGTCATTCGGCCAAGGGCGGCATCTACCACTGCGGGCGAAATACCTTGTGCCACGGCGCGGTATGCGAAATCTGCGCGCCATTGAGAAAAACTTTCGCGGGGTGCAGGGTTGGATTGGGTGCTGAGCGTGGCAGGTCGTGGGTAAGGCAAGGGTGAACTGCTGACCGCTAATCCCTGAGCCAAGCTTACCTCTGCGCCAAGCGATATGAAAATGGCGGCCATAGGCGCGCACCATTGCAAGGCGTTTTGCTTCACCTGCATTTTTATTCCCCGATACAGACCAGCAACAGCCCGCTGGCGCTTGGTTTTGCCGCTCATGGACAAACCTAGCGCGCAGAATGCATTCCGCCTAGGGGCAATCGAGATTAGGATTTTCGCTTTTTCAATTTGCGCAATTTAAGCTTTTTGGCTTCAGCTTGGCCCAATCTGCGCCCGCCAAAGCCGCGCTTGCCGCGTTTGCCGCCCGTGTTGGGGCGGTGTTGCGTGCCGTGAATTTCTAGTAGCTCAAGACCAATGCCGCCTGTCACGGGCAAGGCCTCCGTCAGGCGCACCAAGACGCGATCCCCAATGCCTAAGGTTAAACCCGTATCCGCACCCATCAATGTCTGGGTGTCTGCATCAAAATGGAAAAACTCGCGGCCCAAGCTGCGCACGGGCAATAAGCCGTCTGCGCCTGTTTCGTCCAGTTTCACGAATGCGCCGAACCGCGCCACACCTGAAATGCGACCTCTGAATTCCGCCCCCACGCGATCCTTGAGATAGGCGGCCAGATAACGGTCGGTCGTGTCTCGCTCGGCCACCATCGCGCGGCGCTCAGCTTCGGAGATTTGTTTGGCGGTGGCGTCCAGCGTTTCGATATCTTCGGCGCTCAAGCCATCCTTGCCAAATCCGTGAGACGAGATCAGCGCCCGATGCACGATCAAATCTGCATAACGGCGAATGGGGGATGTGAAATGGGCATAAGCCCGCAGAGCAAGGCCAAAATGGCCGAAATTTTCGGGGTGGTAATAAGCCTGCTGCATTGAGCGCAAGGTGGAAATATTGATCAGCTCATCGTGATCCGTGCCCTCGGCCTGCGCCAAAAGTGCATTGAGATGGCGGGTCATCAACACCTGACCTTTCGCCAAAACAAGCCCCGCTGTGGCGGCCGTCTCGCGCAAAGCGTCCAGCTTGTCGGGATCGGGTTCTTCGTGAACGCGGAACAAGAGCGGCGATTTTTTCGCAATCAAAGTTTCAGCTGCGGCGACATTGGCCAAAACCATGAATTCTTCAATCAGGCGATGCGCGTCTAGCCTGTCGCGGAAGGCCACGCTTTCAACCTCGCCTTCTTCGGAGAGAATGATACGCCGCTCTGGAAGATCAAGGTCAAGCGGTTGGCGGCGCGCCCGCGCGGTTTTGAGTGCCTCATAAGCTGCAAAGAGGGGCGCGATGACGGGCTCCATCAAAGTCTCGCAACGCGGGGTTGGGGCGCCGTCTTGGGCGGCCTGCGCCTCTTCGTAGGATAAAGATGCGACCGAGCACATAAGCCCGCGATGAAAGCTTTGCGCCTTTTTCTCACCCGTTGCATCAATGACCATCCGCACGGCAAGACAGGGGCGCAAAACGCCCTCATGCAAAGAGCAAAGATCCCCCGATAATCGGTCAGGCAGCATCGGCACAACGCGATCTGGGAAATAGGCAGAATTGCCGCGCTTTTTTGCCTCGCGATCAAGCGCACTGCCCGCGCGCACATAATGCGCGACATCGGCAATCGCGACCCAGATGACATGACCGCCTTTGTTCTTCGGGTCAGGGTCTGCATGCGCATAGCACGCATCATCATGGTCACGCGCGTCTGAGGGGTCGATGGTCACGAAAGGAAGATTGGTTAAATCTTCACGACCTGATTTTGATGCTGGTTTGGCTTTGTCAGCCTCTGCGATGACCTCGTCTGGGAAATTATCGCGCAGCCCATGTTCATGGATAGCAATAAGGCTGACCGCCTTCGGCGCGCTTGGATCGCCAAGCCGTGTCACGATGCGCGCCCGCGGCAGGCCCATGCGGGACTTTGGCCCTGCAAGCTCTGCCTCGACCAACTCGCCATCTTTTGCGGATAAGGTGGCATCTGAGGCCACGCGCCATTCTTTGTCTGATCCTTTGGTGACGGGCAAAATACGCCCACCTTCCGAGGTTGTACGGAAAATACCAATGAATTTGCGGGGATTGGTGCCGATGCGCCGAATAAGGCGCGCGAGGTAGCTGTGGTCTTCGCCATGAACCTCTTGCAAACGAGCAAGGATACGGTCGCCTTCACCCAAGGCAGGATCAGCCTCACGGGGAACATATAGAATTTTTGGCGCGTCCCCCTCGCCCTGCCATTCCATCGGACGGCAGAATTGATCCCCTGCGCTATCTTCGGCCAAAACTGTCAGGATGGCCACGGGTGGTAATTTATCGGGGTCGGCATAGGTTTTCTTGGCGCGGCGCAGATGGCCTTCTTCTTCAAGCTCTTTGAGAAGGCGCTTGAGATCAATGCGCGCGGCCCCTTTGATACCAAAAGCCTTCGCGATATCGCGTTTTGAACTGGCATGTGGATGATCGGAAATCCATTGCAGGATTTCGCTTTTTGATGGGATCGCGCTCATGGCACTGCCCTAGCATGGTGTGGGCCTGCCGTCATGGGGTAATCTTAAAGCGCCAAAAGATCGCTGCGGGTCAGGCGAAAGCCTGAGGCAATCCAACGTGCTTCTAACTCCGCAAGGGCTTTGCCCAAGTCTGGCCCCTGCAACTTGGGCATGAGATCGGCTGCGCGAATTGGAAACTCCGCCTGTGCGCCCAATGTTGCGGCTTCCCATTCAGAGAGATCAAGCGTGGTTTCAAAGAAGGCATGGCGCAGCATCAGCGCTGCGTGGGCCATTTTCTCACCATGGCGATAGCCCAATTCTGCGCCCGCCATGTTGCCCGTAGCTGTCTCGCGCAAAACTGCCACATTTTGGGTCATAGATTTGGACAGACGGAGTTCCGTTTGCGGATCTTCCCCCCCAATCGCGGCAAGCCTAAGGGCGGGATCAGGTGCAAAGCCGCGCTCGGCCTCAAAATGCAAAACTGGGCCTAAGGCGCGCAGATTTGCGCCTGTGATGCAGTGATGTAAAATCCCCGCTTGCTCCATCGCGGCCAAGGCGGGTGCGGGGTTTTGGGCGCACAGAAGCTTGATCATCTCTGCCCCAATCCGTTCGCGCGACAACTGGTCTAGCCCGTCTGCCAGTGCCGCACAGGCCGCGAGTATGTCGAGATCAAACCCTGCATCTGGCGGTGCATAATGCGCATGAAATCGGAAGAAGCGTAAAATACGAAGATAATCCTCACGGATGCGGTGATGCGCCGACCCGATAAAGCGCAACAGACCCCTGCGCAGATCGTCCAAGCCTTGGCCCGTGGGATCAGATATCGCACCGCCAGCATCAACATAGAGTGCGTTGATCGTGAAATCCCGCCGCATGGCATCCTCGGTCAGGCTTATGCCAAAGACTACGGTCGCGCGGCGGCCATGGGCTTCGACATCACGGCGAAAGCTGGTCACTTCATAACTTTCCCCTGATAGGATCAGGGTTACGGTGCCGTGTTCAACGCCCGTTTCCACGCATTTTACAGAGGCCGCTTGCGCCAATTTGATCACCTGCTTTGGGGTTGCATCTGTGGCGATATCAATATCCCCCACCGCGTGACCCATCAGGTGATTGCGCACCGCACCTCCCACAACATAGGCTTGGTGGCCTGCATCGCTCAAAAGTGCCAAAGCCGCTTGCGTGGTGCTATTGGAAAGCCAATCTGCGGATATGATAGGGGATTGGTTCATGTGATCCGATCCGCAAGAGATTTCAATATCCGCGCAGTCGCGCCCCAAATGTAATAGGGGCCATAAGGGACGGCATAGAATTTGCGCCACTGTCCCTGCCAGCGGCGGGCCTCGATACGGAAATTCTGCGGCTCCATCACGAAGGAAAGCGGCACGCGAAACACCTCTTCTACTTCGTTCGCTTCTGGCATTGCTTTAAAGGGCGCGGTGATTTCAGCCAAGATCGGGGTGATCAGATAGCCCGTGACTGTTTCATGTGGCAACAGATGGGACAGCACATTGACCTGTGTCGCAGGCAGACCGATTTCCTCATGCGCCTCGCGCAGGGCGGTATGATCGAGGCTAGCATCGGTTTCGTCCTGCTTGCCGCCTGGGAAAGCAATTTGTCCAGGGTGATGGGCCAAATGC
>Ga0181553_10001755_pt1 | contig 19312 bp, 14 predicted proteins | sample 011ome_17_FD_133753 | JGI IMG/M metagenome (GOLD analysis project Ga0181553, IMG submission 133753) | Coastal salt marsh microbial communities from the Groves Creek Marsh, Skidaway Island, Georgia - 011502XT metaG (megahit assembly) | ecosystem: Environmental > Aquatic > Marine > Intertidal...
AAAAATTTATCACATCGCATTGTGCATCACAATAAGTCCAAACTAAGAGCCGATTTAATTAGTAAAAGCCCAGAATTTTTTCCTAATAGAGATAAATTAAATAATTACTCCAATCAAAAAAGCAAATTAATGAAGGAATTAAATATCACAAAAAATTATATAGTAATACAAATCAAATCCAAAAAAGGAAATGCAACTTTGAGTCCTTTGAGCCCTGAACTGTATCTAGAAACTATAAAATATTTTCAGCATAAGGGTTACGAAATCGTTTTAGCTGGAAGAGAAAAGTGTCCTGAAATTTTTTTAAATAATAATGTAATAGATTATGCTAATTCAAGGTATATATCGGCATTGAATGATTTTTTGATTGTTGGTTACTCTTCTCTTGTTATTAGTTCTGCCTCTGGATTTTGTAACATAGCTAAATCTTTAGATAAGCCAATATTGATAATGAATGGAATTCATGGCGTTCAAGAATTTGGACGTAGAACAATTATTTTACCGATGCTGATAGCTTGTAAAGGAAAATTACCTAATGCACATATACAGCATAAATATTTTTACACTTATGGACCTGATTATTTTAATTTTAGTAATGATTTATATATCCATCACACATTAACAAGCAAAGAGATTCTTGAGGGAGCAAAAGAGTTAGAAGGAATGCTATCTGATCAAATTCCTATTTTCACGCAGCTTCAAAAAAAAATTCGTGATGATAACAGTTGCCCATTACTTTCTCATGGGTTAAGCAGAATCTCTGATTTTTTTTTACATGAACATGAATATTATTATATTAAGGATAAAAGTTAATTAAACAAAAATTAGAAAATAAGAAAAACTTCCATTAATAAGATCTCATTAAAAAACATATTATATAAAATGTTTAGATTATAGCAGATTAGTATTTTATTGTTTATAAAGAGGTTGTTTAAATTAATAAAATAAGTTTAAGGTAATTTAATTAATTAATATAAAAAATTAATGCGAATTTTAAAAAAATTAATATATCTTTTGACCTCTAGTGAGCGCAAAACTGCACTTTTAGTATTTGGTATGATTTTAATTATGGGTTTTTTAGATTTACTTGGTGTTGCTTCAATAATGCCTTTTATGGCTGTTCTAACTGATCCTAATATTATTGAGTCAAATAGGATATTAAACACAGCTTTTAAGACTTCTATTAATTTTGGTGTTGAAAATAAACAGCAATTTATTTTTTTGTTAGGAATACTGGTATTCTTTATTTTGATATTTTCGTTATCTTTTAAGGCTTTGACAGCATATGCTCAAGTTCGTTTTAGTAAGATGCGTGAATATAGTATTTGTAAACGTTTGTTAGAAGGATACCTTCATCAGCCATACAGCTGGTTTTTAAAACGTAATAGTTCAAATTTAACCAAAACTATTCTTTCAGAGGTAGATACCGTTGTAAATGTTGGTTTGTATCCATTTTTAATTTTAATATCACAATTAATAGTTGTTGTTTTTTTATTAATTTTTTTGATATTTGTTGACCCTATTCTCACCTTATGTGTTGGTATCTCACTCATAGGGATTTATTTGATAATTTATAGATTTAGTAAAAATTTTATAAAAAAAATTGGAGAAGAACGTTTAAAAGCAAATGATAAACGTTTTAAATCTTTAAACGAAGCTTTCGGAGCTGTAAAGCAATTAAAAGTAAGTGGACTTGAAGAAATATATTTTAAAAAGTTTAATACTCCAGCTATAAATTTTGCTCTACGTAATGCATGGCTAACAATTGTGAGCCAATTACCACGTTATGTTTTAGAAGCTATTTCTTTTGGAGGAATGATTTTGGTCATTCTTTATCTTATGGCTGATAAAGGCACTTTTATAACCGCAGTTCCAATAATTGCACTTTACGCTTTTGCTGGCTATAGGTTAATACCAGCATTACAAAGGATATATCAAAGTTATTCTGAGGTTCAGTTTTCTGAACCAGCCATAGATATTTTATATGAGGATTTAAAAAGCTTACAACCAAAAAACAATACGACTAACAAAGAAATTATCAAATTAAACAAATCGATTTTTTTACATAACATTCATTATAATTATCCAGACTCCTCAAAAAAAATATTGAAAGATATTTCTTTAGAAATACCAGCCTATAGTTTTGTCGGAATTGTTGGTTCTACTGGAAGTGGAAAGACTACAACAGTGGATATTATTCTTGGTTTATTAGAGTCTCAAAAAGGAACTTTAAAGGTTGATGACAAAGTTATTGACTCAAGCAACGTAAGAGCGTGGCAAAGTAAAATTGGTTACGTACCTCAAGATATTTATTTAACTGATGATACAATAGAGGCTAATATTGCTTTTGGAGTTGAAGAAAAAAAAATAAACTTTAAAGCTGTAGAATATGCCTCAAAAATAGCCAATCTTCATGATTTTGTGATTGATGAGCTACCCCATAAATATCAAACTATAGTTGGTGAGAGAGGCGTACGATTGTCGGGAGGTCAACGCCAAAGAATAGGGATTGCAAGAGCAATTTACCATAAACCTGATGTTATAATTCTTGATGAAGCTACTAGTGCATTAGATAATCAAACAGAGCATGCAGTTTTGGATGCAATTAAAAATTTAAATAATAAAATTACTATTATTATGATTGCTCACCGTTTAAGCACTATAAAAAAATGTGATAAAATTTTTTTATTTAATAATGGGGAAATTAAAGGAAAAGGCAGTTTTGAAGAATTAAAAGAATTAAATATAGAATTTAGAGCCATGTCGAATATAAATTAATGAAATTTTTTTCACTGAAATTTTATATTAGAATATTTTGGCTAGCATATAAAGAGTTAGAAGCAATTATTTTTGGAAGAATACAGGAAGTATCTATTCATAACCATACTGATATTAAGATAAAAAAAATTTATCCAGCTAATAATTTTCATATGCCACCACTTAGAGACATAGATGGTAATCAAAATGTAACATCATATAACGCAACTGTTCCTCAAGCAAATGTTTTAACTGTAAATAATGGATTTTTTATACCTGGTCGAGAAGAAATATACACATCAGACTTCAAAGTATTAAAAGAAATCACAGTACAAAAAAAAAATCCACAAACAGGAAAGAGTAAAAAAAAATTATTAAAATATAAAAAGCTTAATGGTCGAGTTCTAAGTTTATCTCTTAATGGAGTAGAAAGGAATTATTTTCATTTTACTATAGAGAATCTTGCTAGATGGCACCTTTTTAAAATGTCAGGGTTAGATTACGACTATATTGATTTTGATAAAAGTAATAAGTTTCTAAAACAATATATTGATATAATTGGTATCCCAAAAGAAAAATTGATTCCTGAATCATATTATAAAGGAGCAATTAAAGCAGATCTTTTAATTGTACCGGGCTTAATAAATAATTGGGAATATTTTGAAATGCCTCATGGAAAGCTTCATTATATGAAACAACATATTCCAAACTGGTTTAATAAAGTTCATGAAGTTTTTAGAAATAAATCAGAGGTATCCGAGAGAATATATGTCTCTCGTGCAAAGGCAGATCGACGTCGGATTGTAAATGAGAAAGACGTTATTAATTTAGTAAACAAATATGGATTCAACGTATATAATATGGAAGATCTTAGCGTGAATGAACAAATAAGCTTATTTAATAAAGCAGAAATTGTAATTGTGACTAATGGAGCAGCTGCAGCAAATTTGGTCTATTGCTCTAATCCATTTACATTTCTTGAAATTTTTCCCCAGAATTACTTTGACTCAAACTTACGGATTTTGGCTCAAGTTTTAAAGTGTGAATATCATTATGTTATCGCAAAATGTCCACAGAATACAGATACTGATCCTCAAAAAGAAGATCTTTATTTGGATTGTAAAAAACTCGAAAAATGGCTAATTAAATTTGCTGCAGTTGATGAAGTAAAAAATTATCTCTATAAATCTAATGAAACTAAATCCAGTTAAACTAATAAAAACAGAACAATTACAAACTGCTATATTATTTCTGGTTTTTAATCGACCAGATACCACAGAAAAAGTTTTTGAAAAAATATGTCAAGTTAAACCTAAAAGGCTTTATATTGCAGCTGATGGACCAAGGCATGAATATGAGAATGAAGAAGAAAAAGTTGCCAAAGTCCGAGAAATTGTCACAAGAATTAATTGGCCTTGTGAGTTAAAGACATTGTTTAGAAAAAAAAATTTAGGCTGCAAAAAAGCAGTTAGTGAGTCAATAACTTGGTTTTTTGAACATGAAGAACAAGGTATTATTCTCGAAGATGATTGTTTACCACATGTTGATTTTTTTTCTTTTTGTGAAACATTGCTAGAAAGATATGCAAATGATTCAAGGATCTTTGCTGTCACAGGAAACAATTTTCAAAATAATATTTGGCATGGAGAAGCATCTTATTATTTTTCAAAATATTTAATGATTTGGGGCTGGGCTTCCTGGCGTAGAGCTTGGAATAATTATCAACTTAATATGCCATTTTGGCCAGAATGGTCTAAATCAAAAGCATGGTTAGAACATACACCAGACAAGATTGAGCGAAATTATTGGGAGAGAATATTTGAAAGAATGCTTTTAAATAAAATTGATACCTGGGATTACCCATGGGTTGCAAGTGCATGGTATAAAGGTGGATTAACCGCAACTCCTAATATGAATTTAATAAGTAATATTGGATTTAGAGAGGATGCAACACACACCATCTCAAAAAACAGTGAATTTTCAAAAATGCCAGTTAAAGCTCTTGGTGCAATAAAACATCCTGCAAATGTTTTTAGAAATGTGAAAGCCGATAACTGGACATTTGATCATCATTATGGAGGTAAAAATCTACGCTTTCCTTATAATTGGATCATTTTTCCACGTCGGATTTTTAGATATATTTTTCATAAGATAAAAAATTTTTTTTAAAAAGACTTGTATAATTTTGTTTTTCATAATTAATCCAGTAAACGGATTTTAGGTGGTTAATATAATTCGACTAATTGGTAAGATGTTGTTAAATTCATCCAGAATGTTATTATTAAATATAAATGATACAACATATTTCAAATAAAGATAAGTTGCTTGCAGTTATAGTTCAGAATAAATTTAGAGATAAGGGAATAAAATTTTTTACACCTGATGATTTTTCCCAGCAGCTTGGATATATGAATCATCCGCAAGGTCATATAATATTCCCACATGTTCATAACCATATGCCACGTGAGGTAAAATTTACCAATGAGGTGTTATTTATTAAATCAGGTAAAATTCGTGTTGATTTTTATGATGATGATCAGCTTTATTTACAAAGTAAAATTTTATATGAAGGAGATGTAATTTTGTTAGCTTCAGGTGGTCATGGCTTTGAGATGTTGGAGCCAACCGAAATGTTTGAAGTAAAGCAGGGACCGTACGTTGGTGATCGAGACAAAACTCGGTTTAAACCAATTGATAAAAATCAAATATGTTTTAAAGATTAATTTAATAAAATGGAATCTGTATTTAACGCTTACAGTCAATATTATGACTTACTGTATAAAGATAAAAATTATATTGAAGAATCAGACTATATTAAGTCAATACTTGCGAGTCATAATCTTTTAAAAGGTGATCTTCTTGAATTTGGTTCAGGCACAGGTAAGCATGGATGTTTATTAGCTAGAAGTGGTTATAAAGTGCATGGTATTGAGCGTAGTGCAACAATGATTGCTAAAGCTCAAAAGGTAACAGGTTTTTCCTGTCAGAAAGGAGATATTTCCAAAATTAAAATGAATCGTTTCTATGATGCAATTTTATCATTGTTTCATGTCGTTAGCTATCAGACGACTGATAATGAATTGCAAGCAGTATTTACTAATGCAACATTGCATTTAAATAAAGGTGGATTGTTTGTATTTGATTTCTGGTATAGTCCCGCAGTGCTTGCACAGCGTCCAGTTGTACGCGTTAAACGTATAAAAGATAACCAAGTTGAAATTACTCGTATAGCAGAACCTAAAATTTATCTGAATAAAAATCGTGTAGACGTAAATTATACCATTTTTGTGAGAGATTTAGTGAATGATAAAATTCATACTTTTCAAGAGGCTCATCCTATGCGTCATTTTAGTTTGCCAGAAATAGATGCTCTGGCTGGTAAACATGGATTTGAAAGAGTAAAAGCTGAGGAGTTTGTAACTAGTAACTTACCAAGTGAAAAAACTTGGGGTGTTTGTGCAGTTTTAAAGAAAATCTAATAATGTCTAATTTTATTCCAGTTAACGAACCTTTGTTAGATGGCAATGAAAAAAAATATCTTGCTGAGTGCATTGATACAGGCTGGATTTCTTCTGAAGGACCTTTTGTTAAGCGATTTGAAGAGGATTTCGCTACTCGTATTGGTCGTAAACATGGGATTGCAGTAACCAATGGTACTTCTGCGATTGATCTTGCGGTTGAAGTTCTTGAAATTGGTCCTGGCGATGAAGTTATCATGCCAACTTTCACTATTATTTCTTGTATTTTACAGATTACGCGTTCTGGTGCAAAACCAGTGCTTGTAGATAGTAATCCTTTAACTTTTAATATGGATGTAGCACAAATTGAGGAAAAGATTACCTCAAAAACTAAAGCGATTATGGTTGTACATATTTATGGATTGCCAGTAGAAATAGATCCTGTCCTTGAACTATGTAAGAAATATAATCTAAAACTGATTGAAGACTCAGCAGAAATGATTGGCCAAACTTATAAAGATAAACCTTGTGGATCTTTTGGAGATATTAGCACTGTAAGCTTTTATTCAAATAAACATATTACAACTGGTGAAGGTGGAATGGTTCTCACTGATAATGACGTTCTTGCAAACAAATGTCGAGAAATTCGAAATTTGTGTTTTGTGCCTAATAAGCGTTTTGTACATGAACGATTGGGATGGAATTTGCGTATGACAAATGTTCAAGCTGCAATTGGAGTGGCACAACTTGAACGTTTAGATGAGTTTTTGAATAAGAAGCGATGGATTGGACAGCGGTACAATGAATTACTTGCAGATTTAAAAGGTATTCAACTACCATTAAATAAAACAGATTATGCAAATAATATTTATTGGGTCTATGCGTTGGTTTTGGATAATATGTTAGAATTTGACGTAGGTGAAATCATGTCTAATTTGGCTAAAATTGGGGTTGGATCTAGACCTTTCTTTTGCCCAATGCATCAACAACCAGTTTTAAAAAAACAGGGTTTTTTTAAGAACGAAAAATACTCAGTTTCTGAAAGATTATATGACCGAGGGTTTTATTTGCCAAGTGGATTAGCTTTAACTGAAACTCAAATTGTACATGTAGTAGATTCGTTAAAAAAAGTATTAAAAAAATAAGAAGGAATAAAATGCAACCTATTCGTCTTGCTGTTATTTTTGATCAGACAATTAAGTCAGGCGGTGGCTATCAACAGGCCTTAAACTCAGCATTATTAACACTAGAACTTCCAAAAAAATTAGTTGAGATCGTTTTTTTTACAACTTTTAAGGAAAATGTTTCGATTCTAGCTTCTAAAGGAATTCAGGCTAAAATTATTAATTTATCTTTTTTTGAAAAAATACGAAGCACGCTAAGAGAAAAAATTGTAAATAAAAATTTTTTTAAATTAATTAAAAAAATAGAATATTACTCACCATTTGAAAAAAAATTAATAGATAATAAAATTGATCTTGTCTACTTCATATCCCCGACTAATCTACCTAACTATCTAGAAGAGTTAAATTATATCACAACTCTATGGGACTTGTGCCACCGTGATGATGTAGAATTTCCTGAGGTGCGTATGAATAAAGAGTTTGAGAGACGTGATCAAAATTACCATAAAATTCTTCCACGAGCGACAGCAATTCTTGTCGACTCTAAACTTGGTAAGATGAATGCAGCACAACGCTATTGTATTGATTTAGAGCGTATTCACATCATGCCTTTTTTACAAGCAGAGTCTACTCGTTATAACAGAGAAGTTAATGATGATAAAAATTTGGATATTCATGAAAAGTTCAAAGTTGATCAATACGTTTTTTACCCTGCTCAATTTTGGGCACACAAAAATCATACTTATATACTTGATGGGTTATCTTTATTAGAGCAACAATATAATTTGAAAATTGCTGCAATTTTTTCAGGTGAAGACAAGGGTAATCAAAAATATGTCCAAAGTTATGCTCGTAAATTAAATCTTGAGGACCGAATTCGTTTTGTTGGATTCGTTTCAAATGAGGAAATTGTTAGGCTTTATTCTCAATCAATCGCTCTAGTAATGCCATCATATTTTGGACCTACTAATCTACCTCCTTTAGAGGCGTTTCAATTAGGAGTTCCAGTTTTATATTCAGACAAAGCTGGATTGAGAGATCAAGTAGATGAAGCTGCATTGCTTATAGATCTTAAAGATCCAAATTCAATGGCATTACATTTAAAGAGTCTTATTGAAAATAAACAACTTCGTGAGAAATTAATTTGTGCTGGCTACGAAAGATTAAAACATTTTGAAGGTTATAACCGAATTAAAATATTGAGAGATATTATTGAAGATTTTTGGTATAAACGCTCTTGTTGGAGTTAATTACAAAATACTTTATTCAATTATATTTTTTTTGTGTTATCTAGTTATATATTATGAAAAAAATTGTAATAACTGGTGCACTTGGTTACATAGGAACTGAGCTTTGTAAACTTTATTCAGGTTTTAGTTGGAAGTATGAAGTTGTAGCAATTGATAACAGATTTATATCTGAGCGTGTTAACGAGTTAAAGAGAAGAAAAATTCGATTTATACAAGCTGATATTTTAGATTTAGACTCAATCAAACAACACATAGAAGAAGCCCATATAGTTCATCATCTTGCAGGTATAACAAATGTAGCTTATGTAAAAAAAGAAGCTGATAAAGAAAAAGATAGCCTGGTGCAAAAGGTTGCAATTGAAGGGACAGCGAATGTATTAGAGTCAATGAATACAAAAGCAACAATAGTATTTCCATCTACTCATGTTGTTTTTGAAGGGTTAAAAGAACCAAAAGAAAATTTGAATGAAAAAGAAAAGACAAATACGTTTTTAGCTTATTCAACAAGTAAAGTGGAAAATGAACATCAAATTATAAATTCAGGAAAGAATTATGCAATTTTTAGACTAGGATCAGTGTATGGCTTTTCAACTGATACAATGCGAATGAATATTATGCCAAATTTATTTTCTAAAATAGCATCTCAAAATGGAAATATCAAACTTTTTGGAGGTGGTGTTCAGCTCAAAAGTTTAGTTCCGCTAATTGATGTGGCCAGATGTTTCAAATTTGTTGAGGAGAATGAAAAGTTTGAAAAAGGAATTTATAACTTAACTAAAGAAAATGTTACTGTAAAAGATGTTGCAGATATTTGTAAAAAAATAAATCCAAAATTAGCAATTACAGTAACAGATGATGAAGTACCTAATAAAGGATATACTCTATCCAATAAAAAGTTGCTCAATACAGGTTTTGAATTTGTAAATAACCTAGAAACTTGTATTGAAGAAATGATTACAAAATGGTCTTTTGAAAAATTTGATAAAAACCTAGAGTATACATTTAAAGGTGTTAGAGAATTTGTAGATGAAAGAGGAAAAATCAGCAACTATGATTTGCCTGAGCCAATTAATATGATTGGGTATATTGAGTCAAAAAAGGGAACGATGAGAGCTAATCATTTTCATCCAGTTCAAGAACAAAAATGTTTATTAATCAAAGGTCAATTTATTAGTATTTATAAAGATTTGGTAGATGATAAATCTATAAAAGTTACCCATGTAGTTAATGAAGGTGACATGATCGTTACTCAGCCCAATGTTGCTCATACAATGGTTTTTACAGAAGATACAATTTTTTTAAATCTTGTAAGAGGAGAAAGAGAACATGAAAATTACGGAATTACTCACACCATTCCATATAAATTTGTTGATGATGAAGAAAAAAAATTACTGCAATCAATATACAGATTTGATTGCAGATGTTGTGGATCAAAAAAACTTAAAAGGATTTTGTCGTTAGGCTATCAACCATTAGCAAATAACCTTTTGGAAAATAGTAATGATAAAAGTAAAGTATATCCGTTAGAACTAAATGTTTGTGAGGAATGTTTTAATTGTCAACTTTCTGTGGCAATAAAAAGTGAAGAAATGTTTTCAAATTATTTATATCAATCCTCAACAACAAAATCATTTAGAGATCATTTTACATCTGCTGCTAAAAAATATGTTAAGGATTTTAAACTTGATAAAGATTCATATATCATTGATGTTGGCAGTAATGATGGTATTGGATTAAAACCTTTCATGGATTTAGGTTTTTTGAATATCCAAGGTATAGAGCCTGCAAAAAATCTTGCAGATCTAGCTAATAAAAATGGAATTAATACTTTTCATGGATATTTAGATGATAAAGCGCTCAATCCAATAAAAAATGGTGCTGATTTGTTATTGGCATCAAATGTTTTTGCTCATGCTGATGATCTAAAGTCAATGGCAGAGTCTATGAAAAAGCTTTTAAAACCAGAGGGAAAAATTATAATAGAGGTTCAGTATTTACTAAATACTATAAAAGATTTAACGTTTGATAACATTTATCACGAACATACAAATTATTGGTCGTTAACTGCATTAAAGAGATTTTTTGAAGATTTAGAATTAAAGATTTTTGATGTTGAGGAAATAAATACTCACGGTGGATCGATTAGAGTTTATGTCAGTCAAGAAAAAGATATTGAAATTCAAAATTCTGTAAATGAAATATTAATAAAAGAGGAAAAATTTGGTTTAAAAAAAATTTCTACTTATTTAGAATTTGGAAAAAAAATAGAAAATTTAAAAAAAAAAGTTATTAAAAATTTAAAAAATTTAAAAAATGAACACCATAATATAATTGGCTATGGAGCTCCTGCAAAAGCGACAACAGCATTAAATTACTTTAATATTAAAAAAGAAATAGATTTTATTGTTGAAGACAATCCCTTAAAACATGGAAAATTTGTACCAGGGGTTAATATACCAATATTCTCTAAAAAAAAAATAAAAGAACAAGAGTCAGTTATTTTAGTATTAGCATGGAATTTTTTTGATGAAATTAAAAACAATAATAAAAATATAGCAAAAAAATTCATAAATATTAAAGATCTTGAACAAATATAAAAGTATATATATTTCAATTGAAATTAAGTGAATTTTAGGCGCATAATCAGACATGTTTGATAAACAGAATTTTTAGAATTAAAAAAAACAAAATGAGACATTAAATAAGATTTATAAAAATTATTTAACCTTGACTAATACTTTTAACAAAAAGACTAAAGTTGCTGCATTTGTTTTTTCTTTAATTCTTATGGTCACTCTAATTGAGTTTGGAAGTTTTTTTATCATATCTAAATTTAAAAAAAATTTTTCTATTTCTACTAATATTGCTCAAGATTTGCTAAACGCCATTGAAAAAATGAATCATGTCAAATTTTTTGAATCAGGCATTCATTACTCCTCAGTCGATGAATTAATATATGATCGAAATTTGACTCCTATCAAAAGTAAAAATTTAAAAGGTCAGTTACTGCTGCAAGGAGATTCATGGGCAGAACAATTTTTATATAGTAACTCTCTTGAGTTTAGAAAAAAACTTGAAATACTTGAGGTTGATTGGGATGTTATATATGCTGGTACTTCATCGTACTCTCCTAGTCTTATGGCCGCACAAGTTGAATGGTTAGATGAAAACGTTAAAGATTTTTCTCCTAAAATTATAATTCAAATTGTTGATCAAACTGATTTTGGGGATGAGCTATGTAGATATTTAAATGTTAGAAGTGTAAATTTAGATGGGTCTGTGACAGTCTTAGCGTTTGATGGTGTTGATACTGAAAATCAAACTGTATATTCGATAAAAGATAAATTAAGATATTCGATTATTTTAAATTCAAGTACATTAAATACCATAAAACTTTTCAAATTAGCCTATTTTAGAGTTTTAAATAGACTTGCACCAGTAAAGGATTGTGGGTGGAATGAAATATCTAACTATCTCTTAAATGGACTTAACTCTGAAGAAGAAAACTATATGATCGATATGTTTGTAGATTATATTAAATCTTTACATAAAATTGAAAATCTTGAAAGAGTTATAATTGTCACGCATCCTCATTATCTTCATCTTGATAATACTTATAAGTTAGAGATGGGTAATTTTCTTTTTAAAAATTTAAAAGAGATTGTTAGAAGATCAAATCCTTTTTTTAAAGTCGAGTTACTTCATATTCAACCATCTAAAAAAGATATATTATTAAATAATGTCTACATAGAAGGTGATCCTGCATCACATCTTACTGATAAAGCTCACTCCAGTTATTATTTAAAAGCGATTAGGAAACAAATTGATAATCTTAAATAACTATATAGTAAGTTAAAATAAGTTTTCTAAATTTATTAATCGAGTTCATAACCTGACTCATAATTATCTTTTAAGGCATCCGTAGGTGAGCGTATTATTGGTTCACCTCGTACAATTGAAGGATATATTTACGATAATTGGACAACCTGTTTTTTCTTTTTTATTGAAAAATTCATATATTTGTAATTTAATGTTTATTGTGGTCAAATTTCTTTAAATTAAAAACTTATCTGTATTCCTAAATTTATTTCATTGATGAAAATTTCAATACTAACAACCACTTATAAAAGACCTTTTCTATTAAAAAGACTTGCTGAAAGTGTGATTCCATTAATAAATAAATTAGATGGTCAACTTGATTGGAGAATAATTATTGATGATGATACAGATGATAACTACGATACAATTCTTGATGAAATTGACCAAAAAGTTAAAAATAAAAATCTTTTGAATTGGAAAAAACATAAAAACATTGGAAAATTTAGGTCGTTAAATAAATTATTTAATAATAAAAGTAACAGTGATTGGCTAGTTAATATTGATGATGATGATTTAATTATTAATTATAAATTTGAAGATTTTATACAGCACTTATCTTCAATAAAAAAAGATGTTAAAGCGATAATTGTTCCAAGATTAATTTTAAATATTCCTTTTTATCATTTTAGAGTTAATAAAAAAATTAAATTTTTTTCAAAATATAAAAATCAAAAAATGAGCTATTTTCAATTTAAAGAAAAAATTGGTGATTTTGATACTACAATTTTTGTTAGAAAGTCTACTTATTTTGTCAAAAAATATAAGGAGGTAGAAAATGACAAGTTTACTCCTGAGTCTTTACGCTGGTTGGATGCTTATCCAGAAAACGATATGTTAATTTTAAATCAAGTTTTAACATACAGTCAGTATTTAGAAGATGGAATAACAAAATTCACTGATAAAAATAGAATCTTAAATTATAAGTCTACCATTCTTACTTACAAAAAATTTCTTGAATTTAAAAAATTTAATTTATCATTAATCTTAATTAAATCTTTAGTAAATTATTATAGGTTCAGTTTTCATTCGAGTAAAAAAATTAATTTTTTTGATGAAAGACAAAGAAGTATAATTTTTTTTATTTGTTATGTCCTGGGAAAGTTTTTATTTTTGTATGATAGAATAATATTTAAAAAAAAAGGATAATTTATATATTAAGTCTAAAATTTTTTTATAAAATATTTTTTTGAAATTTATAATTAAAAAATGAAAAAAATTACAATAATTACTGTAACTTTGAATAATATTAAAAATATTGAGCAAACTATTAAAAGTGTACTTGATCAGAATTATAATAATCTGGAATATATTCTAATTGATGGTGGCTCAACTGATGGTTCGTTAGAAATAATAAATAAATATAAAGATAAATTTAAATATTTTAAATCATCAGCTGACAAAGGCGTTTATGATGCCATGAATAAAGGAATTGCTGAGGCGACTGGAGAATATGTTGGTTTTGTTAATGGAGGAGATTTTATTTATGAGGGAGCACTAAATGATTTAAATAAAATTTTTTCCAAACATAAAACAAATTTTTTTTTTAGTGTTGCTGACGTTGATTATGTTGATGATCAAAACAATCTAATAGGTTCAAAAATCTGCCGTTCATCGGATCAAATCATTAAAAAAAGATTTATTGAGATGCCAACTAACCATCTTGGTATTTTTATGCCTCTCGATGTATTTAAAAAGTATGGATTGTTTGATTTAAGATTTAATTATAGAGCCGATTATCATCTTGTTTTAAAAATAATTAAAAATGGTTATAGACCTTTGCGTCTTGAAAGAAAAATTGGAGCATTTAGGTTAGGAGGTGTAAGCGGGAGATATTCTACTTTTTTTGAAAATTATAAAGTTATAAGGAGTGTAGGGGAAAAATTTTGGATTGCTGCTTATTCAACATTTCTAGGTGTTACCAAGTTGTTTTTTCAGAATAATTTTCCTATTTTTTATAGATATGTTGCTAGTACCTACTATAAAATTACTAATGAGACTGAAAGAGAGGAATTTAGCACAATACATTCATATAAGATTTGTCATGTCATTGACTCAGACACAGGTGGTGGTGCAGAAAAATTAGTTAGTATATTTCAGAAAACTTTAAATAATAAATTTATAATAACTATAAACAAATTAAGTGAAAAAAATAAATTTAATACTAATTATAATTCTTTGAATATAAAAATAAATGAGCCATTAAGTTTTATTAGAGCGGTTTTAAATTTGATAAAAATTTTGTCAAAAATTAAACGTAATGAAAAAATTTTATTACACTCTCATTTGAGCAAATCACTTTATATTACTTCTATTGCAGCAATATTTTTAGGAATTGATCATATTCACACTGAGCACAATACTTACAACAAAAGACGGTCAATTAAATATTTGTACTTAATTGAATATTTTATTTATAATTCATTAAAACATATTATATGTATTTCAGAGCCTACAAGATTTAATTTGCTTTCATATATGCAAAGCATTAAATTAGAAAATATATCCGTAATAGAAAATGGAACAAAATTATTAAATCATAAAGTAAGAAATCTTAAAAAAGAAAAATACAATATTTTACTTCTTGGTTCTTTAACTTACAAAAAAGGTATAGATATATTTATTGAAACACTTCCTTTTTTATCTAATAAAATAAATCAAGTTAAAATAATTGGATCAGGCCCAGAGAAAGAAAAGTTATTAGATTTAACAAAAAAATTATCTTTGGAATCAATTGTAGATTTTATACCATTTGTTGATGATCCATCAAACTTTATATATAACTCTGATATTGGAATAATCCCATCAAGATGGGAAGGGTTTGGCATGGTTGCTTTAGAAATGAGATCATCAGGTATGCCAATACTTATATCTGACACACCCGGCTTATATAATCTCTTCTCAAAATATAATGGGGTTTATAGCTTTAAAACAAACTCGAAAGATTCTCTAAAGAATTCTTTTAGAAAATTATTGGATGATTTAAATAAAGTTAAAATTGAAGAATTAAATACAGATTTTGAAATTTATAGTGAAAATTCATTTATTAATAGATATGATAAATTTTACGATAAAATGAAAAATATTTAATAATTTCAAAAATTAATTTTAAAAAACCATATATTATTTCATGATTATACAAGATTTATTAGGCTGGTTTGCTTTAGCAATAATTATTTCAGGAACACTTTTATTTTCGAAAAAGTATCCTCACGCTAAAAATTTTTTATTAATAGCACTATTTTTAAGATCTGTTTGCGTAATTTTTGATCATTACTTTACACCATTGCCTGATAGTTTAGGAGATGCTTCCGCATTTGAAAAAAAAGCTTATTTTTATTCTGAAAATTATGGTTTGAATATATTTACTGTAAGTATTTTTCAAGATAGTTCATACTTTATTTCAAAATTTATATCCATTTTTTATACTTTATTGGAAAGAAGTCCTTTGTTGGCAAAAATGCTTAGTGTAGGCTTTGGAACAGGTTCAGTATTATTAATTTATAATCTTGCTTTTATTATTTGGGATAAAAAAATAGCATTAAAAGCAGGCTGGATAGCTGCGATATTTCCTTCATTTATTTTATACTCTTCGTTAATTTTAAGAGAAGTTTATGTGGTGTTTTTTTTAACTTACGCACTAATTGGGTGTATGAAATTTATAAGTAAAGAAAATTTTATTTCTTTAATACAAGCAACTTTAGGATTTCTTATGGCAGGTCTTTTTCATGGACCGATTTTTTTAGGATTGTTTGTTTTTTTATCTATTGTTTGTTTAAAAACAATAAAGGAAAATAATTTTTTTATACGTTTTAAAAAAAAAAATTTATATTACATATTTTTATTACCATTATTTTTAATCCCAATTATTTCATATTTTTTAGGCAACTATGCAATACCCAAACTTGGAAATTTTAAAGATTTTTCTATCAAAAATGAAAATAATAAAATTATTTCCACAACTTTAGAAAAAAAAATTATATGGAAAATAAATAAAGCCACCAGAGCTTCAAATGATAATCCTCTTGGAGCTAGCTTTCCCAAATGGACAATTCCAAATGACTCTAAGGAAATAGTTTTTCTAGTTCCAATAAGAATGCTTTATTTCTTATATTCACCATTTCCTTGGGATATAAAAAAGACAATTCATATTATTGGATTAATTGATGCATTATTTTATGTTTATATAACATATTGTATTATTCGTAATAAAAAAAAATTATTTAACAATCATCAAACCATTATCCTAATCGCAATTCTTTTTTCTTATGTATTTATCTATTCTTTTGGTGTAGGTAATTTTGGAACAGGTATAAGGCATAGGATAAAGTTTATAGGAATTTTGATTGTACTGGCTGGTCAAAAAATCCCAAAATTTAAAATTACTTAAATTTTTTTGATAATCTATAAATATATATTTAAGAGTTCACATATGTTTATAAAAAATTTATAAATAAATATTATATTATTTAGATAGAATTTATCGATATAAAAAATGTTAAAAACAAATAAGATTCAAAATAAATTTATCCTCATATCAAGACTTGTGACGCTCTCAGAAAAATCTAACTTGAGTCTTTGTCACTGGAAGAGCAACATGAGATTAAAATTATCAATGTTAGGTATCTCTGATTTTGATTTTTCAATACCAATATCTCAAAAAAAAAAATTTATATCAATTCTAAAGAAATTAAACTTTATAGAATTTTATGAACCCTCATATTCTTCATATCATGGCGTTTCTAATTGGTTAGGAATAGATTTTAAAAATGGTATTATTTACCACATACATCTTCATACTAGATTATTAACAGGATCAAAATTTATTAAAGAACAAGATCTACCTTGGTTAATGATTATGAATAAAAATTTAATTAAAGACAAGAAAACAAAAATTTTAATTCCTACACCAAATCTTGAATACCTTTTGTTATTAATTAGAGAGTCTGTTAAATTTTATTCTACAAAAGAATTTGTACTAAGGTTAACTTGTAAAAAAAATTTTATTAATGCAGAAACTATAAAAGAACTTGAATGGCTTTGGAATCGTACAAAAAAAAATAAGTTAAACTATTTTGGACACAAATTTTTTGGTTCAGAAAATTGGAATAAAATATCTCAAAAAATTTCATTTAATATTATAAAAAATAATCAAAAATCTTTTAAGTTACTTGCTAAAGAAATTTATAAAAGTATTAAAAATTTTAGATCAAATTATATGATTTACAATAATATAAAATATATTTTTATCTATTTTTGGTTTAAAATTGTAAATATCTATGAATATTTTTGGAGAAAAACCTCGATTAAAAAAAGAACAAAAAAAAATAATGCTATATTCGTCGTGATTATAGGAGCAGATGGAACTGGTAAAACAACACTACTTAATGAATTGCATGACTTCTTTATCAAAAAAATTGATATACAAAAAATTTATTTAGGCTCATTTATTAATAGAAAACAAAAAATTTATTTAGGCTCATTTATTAATAGAAAGAAGAAGAAAAATTTACATAAACTTATATCTCAGACATTAAAATCATTAGTTAAAACAAAATTTATGAAATACTTTATTGCAATAATTAATGCGTATGCAAGGTTGTATTATATTACCAAAACTAAAAAATATATAAACAAAGGGATAATTGTGATCTCTGACAGATTTCCACAAACTGAATTTACAAATTTTTATGATTCACCGTTATTAAAAAGGGGAAATAACTTTGTAAATAATTTTTTTTATTTGCATGAAAAATATATTTATAATAAATTTAAAAATTATCATCCAGATCTGGTTATAAAACTCACTTCAAATTTAAAAACCCTCAAGAGAAGAAGGTCAGATTATGATATCAATTTATTAGAAAAAAAACAAAAACTTGTAAATAGTCTTAAATTTAAAAATTCAAAAATAATTAAAATTAACACTCAGGTTTGTTCTAAAATTAAAACTAAAAACATTGCCGCAAGAGAGATATGGAACGTCCTAATAAAAAAGAATTATTAAATGTCATTAATTGAGTATGTTGGACCAACAGGTTCTGGCAAAACTACAGAAGTTATTTCTATTTTAAAAAAAAATAAAAACATAATATCAGGCAGAAAAGTCTTAAAAGATAAACATAATAGGTTAAATTATACATTTTTAATAATTAATAATTTTCCAACATTGATTAAAGGTTCTTTAAAAGATTTAATTTTAGCAAAATGTTTTATATTTGATTGTTCGTTACCATTTAAAAAAAAGATAACTATTGCAATATTTTTTTTTATTTTATTAGTCAAAACTAGGTTATTAGTTGCTTCAAAAGATTTATTTATTATTGATCAAGGTTTACATCAATTTCTTTTAACAAGTGTTTCAAATAAATTTATAAATTTTAAAAATTTTATGAAGTGGAGAAAAAACTTTATTCATAATAAAGAATATTTAGCTCAAGAACTTAGATTTAAAAAAAATAGTTTTAAAAAAATAAAAAAAAATATTCGATCATCAAAAAAACACATTAAACATAAAATGATGAGTGATGATTTTATAAAAAAACAAATTTATTATTTGGAAAAAATTATTTAGGTTAGTTTTTTATTAATACTTTGTGTAGATTATTTGTACCAATTTTTTAAACTAATATTTAGTAATTTTTCTGTTTTACGAATATCATTAACATAATAAGATTTCAAGTAAGCTCTTGTTTGAGCATCTATAGGAGGGTATCTAGTTAAGATCTTTTTTCGTAAATGTCTTTTAATCTTTTTTAAAAAATTAATTATGAGATTTTCTTTTAAAGAAAATTTAAAAGAGAAATTAAAAATTAAATGTAAAAAATAATTTTTTGAATACAAACTT
>Ga0181553_10001762_pt1 | contig 19264 bp, 18 predicted proteins | sample 011ome_17_FD_133753 | JGI IMG/M metagenome (GOLD analysis project Ga0181553, IMG submission 133753) | Coastal salt marsh microbial communities from the Groves Creek Marsh, Skidaway Island, Georgia - 011502XT metaG (megahit assembly) | ecosystem: Environmental > Aquatic > Marine > Intertidal...
CAAAATGCATCAACCTCGACAGTCAGGTTAGCTGGTTCTACCGGCGCCAACCCATACGCCTGCATTTCATCTGGCATTACCGCACTTTGGGGTCCAGCTCACGGCGGCGCCAATGAAGCGGTATTAAAGATGCTTAATCAAATTGGCGACGACTCTCAGATCGATAAATTTATAGCCCGAGCCAAAGACAAGGACGACCCTTTCCGCCTAATGGGCTTTGGTCATCGCGTCTATAAAAACTTTGATCCGCGCGCCAAAGTATTACGAGAAGCTTGTCAAAATGTTCTTGCCGAACTCGGCATGGAAGACGATCCTTTACTGAAAATTGCCATGAAGCTGGAAAAGATTGCATTGGAAGACGAGTATTTCGTCGAAAGAAACTTATATCCGAATGTGGATTTCTATTCCGGCATTATATTAAAAGCTATTGGCATTCCAGTTGGTCTTTTTACGGTTATTTTTGCTACCGGCAGAACACCGGGATGGGTTGCGCACTGGCATGAAATGATCAGTAACCCATTCAAAATTGGTCGACCTCGCCAGTTATATACAGGCAAGACCGCCAGAGACTATCCAAGCAAATAATTAATACTTCTGCTAAATACAGAATCCCTGGTCAACAGTAATTTTGACCAGGGATTTTTATTTAGTGCATCTAAAAAAGTCTTTATGGTAGTTTCTTGAATTGCGCCATAAAGCTTCGATCAATTCTATCTTTCCAGTGCCACACCCATTTACCGGAAAAAGCTGGAAAAGGATAACGCATACCCACCGCTCTGTGTTCACCCAGGGCAAGCAGACTCATAAAATGACGCTGTGGCTTATACCTCAACAAGTTTTTTCCCAATACGCGCCTTTTCAGATTTTCATATAAATACGGCCCCTGCCTGACCGCATAAACACCTGCCTTGGGTCGCGGGTTCATATCCATGTGCGCAATATCTCCTGCAGCAAAGACATCAGGATCATCTATTAACTGCAAATAATCATTAATCCGGACAAAGCCGTCTTCGTTGCAGTTAAGCCCACTATCTGCAAGCCACTTTGCTGCACTTGCCTGCGTGCACCAAAACAAAAGATCGAAGCTTTCTTTGTCATGACCTGCGCTATGTAAAATATTTTTCTCAACTTTTGTCACCGGAAAAGACGGGTAACATTCAATATTAAACTGTTTGAAGGCATGCGTGACTTTCTCTATCACTGCATCAGAATATTCCGGTAGCAGGTTGTCATTTCTATAAAGTAATTTATATCTGTTTTTTCCTGCCAAGGTCGTATTCGTTTCCAAAAAGTGAGCTATTGCCAGTATGATTTCAACCGCTCCTGCACCTCCTCCCACCACGGCAATTTCCTGCGCTTGCTCCTCTTCTTGCATTAAAGAACTTTTCTGCTGCCAATACTGATAAAACTCGGCAATAGGTTTAACCGGCACAGCAAATTCTTCAACTCCAGGTGTGGAGTGATCAGGTGTTGAACCAATATCAATTGAAAGCAGATCATATGGAAGCTCGCTGCCTACAGCCAGGCTGACGGACTTTAAACCCTGATTGATAGCCTTTACTTCATCCTGAATAAAATGAACACCCGCGCACTGGCAGAGTAGTCTTAAATCAATATAGATATCGTCAGGCTGATAATGCCCGGCTACCAGGCCTGGCAACATACCGGAATAGGGTGTTTTTACTTGCGGTGAAATCAGTTTTACCCGCACACCGGACAAAGGCTTCATCCCCCATTTTTTTATCAATAGGACATGAGCATGGCCGCCACCAATCAGGACAATCTCTTTCAGGTCTAATGTTTTACTCACAAACCACCCTGTAGCGGCACTTGAAATAAGGCTGAATTTTAAAAGATACCAGTATCTTCTACGCCTTGCATAAAAAGAAAAGGCCAGTATTACGTCAAGTAATACTGGCCTTTGCAGACTACCTATAAAACCAATAAGACTTATCGGTTAATAGTTGAATATGGCGTCCCCTAGGGGGTTCGAACCCCTGTTGCCGGGATGAAAACCCGGTGTCCTAGGCCTCTAGACGAAGGGGACATAGGTATTTGCAATCAGAAATTGTATTGTAGTGGTGGAGCCAAGGAGGATCGAACTCCTGACCTCAACGCTGCCAGCGTTGCGCTCTCCCAGCTGAGCTATGGCCCCGCTTTTTACCCTACAAACATTGCATCTGTTGCGAGTATTTGCCGACCAAAATCAGCAAAGACGCGCATTCTAGACAGCACCCTGCACCCTGTCAAGAAGTAAAGGAAATATTAAGATGCAGCATCATTTTTAAGCAAAGAAAGATATTCTTTCTCTAAATTTTTTATTTGTTTCTTGGATACACCGCCCAATGTTTCAATAGCATGCCTTAATCTTGCTCGCACTATATCCAGCCCTAAAATAGCCATGGCATCTATCACAGAAGTTGATACCGGAGTGCCGGCAATCGCGATAAAAACCGGAAATAAAAAATCACGAATTTTAAAGTTCATATTTTCTGCAAGCTGCATGCAAACTTTTTCAATACGATCACGATGCCAGGCATCCAGTTCTTCAATACGCCAGGCAAGAAACTGTAAAATCTTTTTAGAATCATCCAAAACTAATTGTTTATGTGTGAAATCCTGCTCGCTAATTTCAGGCAAACCTGAAAAGAAAAAAGCTGCCAGAGGCGCAATATCGGTAAAACGCTCTACCCTCTGTTTAATTAGCGGCACAATGGCCCGTAATGCTTCCGGATGAAAAGCCCATTGTGAAAAACGCTGCATAAACTCATCATCAGATAACACCTCTCGTAAATATCGACCGTTCAGCCAGTTCAGTTTTTCTGCGTCGAATACCGGCCCGCCAAGAGAAACACGATCAATATCAAAATGCTCAATCATTTCCCGCAATGAAAACATTTCCCGTTCATCCGGCATCGACCACCCCATCATACCCAGATAGTTACAAAGGGCCTCAGGTAAATATCCCATACGCTGGTAATAACCAATACTGGTCGGATTTTTACGTTTGCTCAATTTGCTTTTGTCCGCATTACGCAACAAAGGCATATGGCAAAGTTGCGGCGCTTCCCAGCCAAAATATTGATACAACAATAAATGCTTCGGGGCAGAATTAATCCATTCTTCACCACGAATAACGTGGGTAATCTGCATTAAATGATCATCGACAACATTGGCCAGATGATACGTCGGCAAGCCATCCGATTTCATTAGCACCTGCATATCAATTTGCTGCCAATCAATCTCAACATCATCTCGCAACATATCTTTAACAACACAGCACCCTGTTTCAGGCACTTTCATCCGGATGACATGAGGAAGGTTTTTCGATAAAAGTTCAGCTTTTTCTGCCTCACTAAGCTGCAGACAATGGCCGTCATAACCCAAGGTTTTTTTATCAGCCATCTGCTGAGCTCGAAGCTCGGTTAATCTTTCTGCACTACAAAAACAATGGAACGCATGCCCATCATTTAAAAGTTGTTCAACATATTCTTTATAGATATCAGAACGTTCACTTTGTCGATAAGGACCAAATGCCCCACCTTTATCAGGGCCTTCATCCCAATCCAGCCCCAGCCAACTTAGCGCGGCCAAAATATCATCTTCGGATTTTTGGGTGCTGCGCAACTGATCAGTATCTTCTATCCGCAATATGAACTTGCCACCATGCTGGCGGGCGTAGCAAAGATTAAACAGTGCTATATAAGCAGTTCCGACATGGGGGTCACCCGTCGGCGAAGGCGCAATTCTGGTTCTGACTTCGGTCATTTATTTCCTGCTCAATTTTTTAGGGGGTAAGCTGAAAGTCAGGCATTATACTTGATACTTATTGATGACGCTTAATGCTTTGTTCTCTGCTTCGAATAGCTGCTGTGCTCACAAATTCATTCTGAAAAAGCGAATTCATGCAGTTTATTTCCACTCAATCGATAGACCGTCCATTCATCCTGGGGCTTGGCACCTAGAGACTGGTAGAATTCAATTGCCGGAGTATTCCAGTCAAGTACAGCCCACTCAAAGCGTCCGCAGTTTTCTTTTACGGCCAAGCTGGCAAGCTGTTGTAGTAGTGCCCTACCGATGCCCTGTCTTCGATATTTCGGTGTTACATAAATATCTTCAAGATAAATTCCATTTTTACCAAGCCAAGTGGAATAGTTGTAAAAATAAACAGCATAAGCAACCACCTCCTTATCATCAGTTTCTGCGATTAATGCTGCAGCTTTGGAGTTTTTACCAAAGAGTGTTTCCCTGATTTCGTCAGCACTGGTTTGCACCTCATGTTCCGCTTTCTCATAAATCGCCAACTCCTTTATTAAGGCTAGAATTATGTCGGCATCCTTGCTTTCGGCTTTACGAATTTTCATCATCTTAATATCCCGGCACTATCTATTATCATCACAACCAATAAATTACATATATAACTTTAAAAATACAACTTAAAGTATTGTTATAATTATATTTTAATACTAGACTTCTACGTATGTCTTAGCAGGTTTCTTTAAGGTATTGGAATTAATTTTTTTGGCTTCCATTGTCATGACTATATGACGAGGCTTAATTTCAAACAACTATTTGGGCTTGCATTACCAATATATATGATATTTATTGTATATACTTTAGTTTGCTATTTTGTTATAGTTTGACCTTGTAAAAAAACAAGTGGAGGTTTCACATGACACACACAAGTTGGGAAACAAAGCTAATAACCAAGGCAATAAATAAAACTTTTTGTCATAAGGCGAAGCATCCTGCCAGACGAAAAAGTATGAAAGAAGAGCTTAAACCAAATCCTGCTATTGATACGAAAAAACAGTAGTTAACGCTGAGGTTTGAAATATAACTATTGTGAATTGAGTTTATCTCTCAGCATGCCGATAACCTTACCATTAGTGACAACTTCGTAGTAAGGTTCGGCATTTTCATCTCCATGAATGATAGTTTCATCTTTCCATAAGCCTACCCGGCCTTCTCTAATCACAATATCGTGCCGATTACCTTCAACGTCCTTATAAATACCGTAGTGTAAATGCTCTTTCCGCATCTCCCTGAAACTTTTTCTGATCAGTTTCCCGTCTGATCAATTAAGTAATTAAAACTTTCAAATCAGAACAAAACCTTTTACTCAACCTGACATCAACATGATAATTATCAATACCTTTAACCAGGCTGGAGGTATCCAGATACCAGGTTGGTGGAATTTCTATATTGTTAAAAATATTTTCTGACATACGATTATGGTCTTAAAATTAATAAGCCGATATTACAAAGGCAGCGTAAAGATAATGCAAGGACAATTCGCATTATGCCCCTTAGTTCTCATTTTCCGCGCCCAACCCAGTTAAGCATTGATCATTTCCAGGCCAGCCTCTCATGCAGAGCAACAACCTCCCCCACGATAATCAGGGTTGGTGCCTGAACATTATTAGCATCGATAATTTCCGGTAAAGTCTGCAAGTTTCCGACATAGACTTTTTGCTGGGGAGTGGTTCCCTGTTGTATCAAGGCAGCAGGTGTTATGTCAGTTCTGCCATGCTTGATTAGTTGCTCACAGATAAAGGGTAAGCCAATCAAGCCCATATAAATGACAACGGTCTGATCAGGCTGGACAAGATTTTGCCAATTCAAATCACATCGATTGTCTTTCATATGCCCTGTTACAAAGATAACTGACTGCGCATAGTCACGGTGCGTCAATGGAATGCCGGCATAACTTGAACAGCCTGCTGCAGCTGTAATACCCGGGACAACCTGAAATGGAATTTTCTTTACAGCTAACTGTTCAATTTCTTCACCGCCTCGGCCAAAAATAAAAGGATCACCGCCTTTTAAGCGCAGCACACGTTTTCCAGATTGTGCCAATGAAACCAGCAGTGAGCTGATTTCACTTTGCGGCATTGTATGCCTGTCTCTTTGCTTACCTACATGAATCTTATCGGCATCCTGCCTTGTCATATTCAATATTTCCTGTGAAACCAGGCGATCATAAAGCACAACATCTGCCTGCTGCATAAGCCTGAGCGCTCTAAAGGTTAATAAGTCAGGATCTCCAGGACCAGCTCCTACCAGATAGACCTCGCCCTGTGATAATTCCTCGTTATTAATAGTCTTCAGCATGTCTTCGACAAGAGATTCTGCTTGTTCGGCTTTTCCGGCAAGTAAAAGTTCTGCCGCCGGACCATTAATCACATTTTCCCAGAAGCGCATTCTTGCAGACAAAGAATTAATTCTCGACTTCACCTTACTTCTAAAACTTCCGAGAAAGGCAGTTAATTCTCCATAAGCAGAAGGAATAAAAGTCTCAAGACGAGAACGCAGCAGCCTGGCAAGCACCGGTGATTTACCACCACTTGAAACAGCTACCACTAAAGGTGAACGATCAACAATTGAAGGAAAAATAAAAGAGCACAACTCGGGCTGATCAACTACATTAACAGGAATGTTTGCCTGATCGGCATCCTGTGCAATTTGGCTATTTAATTTCAGATTGTCTGTTGCTGCAATAACCAAGGCAACTTTATCAAGATCAGTATGCTGATAAGTTCGCACAAATACTTCATGATCTGTATTTTTTAAAATATCTGCCAACTCGGCGCAAATATCATCAGCTACAACCCTCAGCTTTGCGCCGGCACGCAATACTAATTTTGCTTTACGTAAAGCTACCTGTCCTCCACCGACTAACAAAACCCGGCGCTTGTCCGCCTTAAAAAAAAGAGGCAAATAGTCCATTAGTTATTAAGAATTGATTCAGCCTGCCCCATAAAAGGTCGCAGTACATCCGGTACTGTCACACTGCCATCGGAATTTTGATAATTTTCAAGTACTGCCAGCAAAGTTCTTCCGACAGCCAAGCCAGAACCATTTATGGTGTGCACTAATTCCGGTTTTCCGCTTTCAGCATTACGCCAACGAGTCTGCATTCTACGTGCCTGAAAATCACCATAATTACTGCAGGATGAAATTTCGCGATAAGCGTTTTGGCCCGGCAACCAGACTTCAATGTCATAAGTCAGTTTGGCGCCAAAACCGGTATCTCCGGCACAAAGTACAACGGTTCGATAAGGCAGATTTAATAACTGTAATACTTTTTCGGCATGGGCAGTTAATTCTTCATGCGCGCGCTCGGAATCATCAGCCTTCACTATTTGCACCAGCTCAACCTTTTCAAACTGATGCTGCCTGATCATGCCACGCGTATCCTTACCATAGCTTCCAGCTTCACTGCGAAAACAGGGCGTATGGCAAACATATTTCAACGGCAAATCAGACTCGTTAATAATTTCATCACGCGTAATATTGGTAACCGGAACTTCAGCAGTTGGAATCAGATAATATTCCTGCTCACCTTCCAGCTTAAACAGGTCCTCTTCAAACTTTGGTAACTGCCCGGTACCAAACAGCGTATCTTTATTAACCATATACGGCACATAAACTTCTGTATAAGCATGTTGTTCAGAATGCAGATTCAGCATGAACTGTATTAATGCCCTATGCAGACGCGCGATCTCCCCGCGCATCAGGACAAAACGTGACCCGGTTATTTTTACTGCCCGTGAAAAATCCAGACCTCCTGACTGCTCACCTAAATCCAGATGATCTTTAATTTCAAAATCATATTGCCCGGGCTCTCCCCAGCATCTGACTTCAACATTGGCTGTTTCATCCTTGCCGGGAGGAACTTTGTCATCCAACAGATTTGGCATCGCGTGGAGAATAGTATCGAAGGCATCCTGAACTTCATTGAGCGCCTGTTTTTTTTCTTCCAGCTGATTTTTAAATGACTCCACTTCCTTTAATAAAGGCTCAATATCTTCGCCAGCAGCTTTGGCCTTACCAATATTCTTGGAGCGGATATTGCGTTCATTCTGTAGTTGTTCAGTCTCTATCTGCAGCGCTTTGCGCTGCTCTTCCAATACTTTAATTCTCTCCACATCCAACACAAAACCGCGCTGGCTTAATTTTTCAGCAACAATCTCAGGTTCACTACGTACTAACTTTGGATCCAGCATTAATCTCTCTCTATTATCATTTTATCTTTCTTAACTCTTTATCAAACCAGCAATCTTGTTACTGATATCCCTAACCAGGCCGCCAACAAACAAACTATGACACTACTCAATATATAAACGAGTGCCAGCGATATCTGCCCCTGCTCTAGCAGACCCAAAGCATCCAGCGAGAATGTTGAAAAAGTCGTGAACGCACCGAGAAAACCCACGGTGATCACATTACGCCATTCCAGTCCGATCAGGTTACGCTCCACCAATAACACAAATGCAATACCGATCAGCAATGATCCAATGACATTAACCAGCAGGGTAATATAGGGGAATGCGTTTTCTGCCAACTTTATCCAGGCATTATACATCCAGTAACGGGCAAGTGCGCCTAGTGCTCCACCCATAGCAACAGCTAGATAAGCCATACTTTTACCTCTTCAGCACCTATTTAATTCGACTTAACTTAGCAAAGCAAAAACAAACAGGCCTGTCTTACAACGCTTTCTCCAGTGGCTTTATTTATATCTGAGAAATTCACTGTCTTTATCAAGTTTACGTAAATAAGCCATCTTCTCTTTTATTTTTACTTCCAGTCCTCTTTCCACAGGAAAATAAAATCGTTTATCTTTCAGTGCTTCAGGGAAATAGTTCTCCCCTGCAATGTAGGCTTCTGGCTCGTCATGAGCATAGCGGTAATCAGCCCCATAATCCATGTCCTTCATTAACTGTGTTGGGGCGTTACGGATATGTAACGGAACCTCATGACTTCCCTCTTCCTGAGCTGTGGCCATCGCTGCCTTAAAAGCTTTATAGCTGGCATTACTTTTTGCTGCACAGGCCATATAAATAACCGCCTGTGCCAGAGCCAATTCCCCTTCAGGACTACCGAGTCTTTCCTGCACATCCCATGCCCCAAGTGCAATATCCAGGGCTCTGGGATCAGCATTGCCAATATCTTCGCTGGCCATTCTGACAACACGACGGGCAATATATATAGAATCACAACCACCATCCAGCATCCGGCACAACCAGTATAGTGCCGCATCTGGAGAAGAACCCCTTACGGCTTTATGTAAAGCGGATATCTGCTCATAAAAAACATCGCCGCCTTTATCAAAACGCCGGGTATCCCCCTGGATAATCTGACTCAATTTATCATCGCTGATACAGGAATTATTTTCTGCATTCGCGAGCTCGCTAGCTAATTCCAGCAAATTCAGCAAGCGTCGGGCATCACCATCAGCGGACTGCACCAAGGCATTTTGTTGTGAATCTGTCAGATCAAGTGTCTGTTCGCCCAGGCCTCGCTCATTATCCTGCAGGGCCTGCTGCAGAATACCCAACAGAGCCTGCTGACTGAGACTTTTCAGCACATAAACTCTGGCTCGGGACAACAAGGCATTATTCAATTCAAATGAAGGATTCTCTGTCGTTGCTCCGATGAAGATAAACGTTCCATCCTCAATATAGGGCAGGAAAGCATCCTGTTGAGATTTATTAAAACGGTGTACCTCATCGACAAATAGTATGCATTTTTTACCCTGCTGATCGCGTACCAGTTGTGCCTGCTCTATAGCCGCCCGTATATCCTTAACGCCACTTAGAACTGCGGATAAGGCCTGAAAATGTGATTCAGTTTTACTGGCCAGCAAACGAGCCAGCGTAGTTTTTCCTGTTCCCGGAGGCCCCCACAGAATCATTGAATGCGCCTGGCCGCTTTGTAATGCCTCATACAGCGGTTTACCTGGGCTCAGAATATGCTCCTGCCCAATAAACTCATCAAGCTTCAGCGGTCGCAGTCGTGCAGCCAGTGGTTGATAAGGTTGTTCGGTACTAAACAGGGATCCGGTCACAGACTTGCCTCTACTGTGATACTGATTTTCTGCTGTCTATGATCTCAACATCCTGGGGAATAGCAAAGTCGAATACAGTCGGATCGATATCTGCATTATTCGTGATATTGCTAAAAGAAAAGCTGGTTAACTGACCTACACTGGTTTCAAACTGCATCTGTAAAAGGTCCTGACCGGCAAAGGTCATGCTGAAGCGTTCATATGAGCTTGAACTGGCGAGTGGCAGCAGCACATATTGCCTGACTTCTTCATCAACATAACCCAGTGATACTTCGTAGGCATCCGCTATCGCCTGTAAATCATCGTTTAATAACAGAATCGGATTATTCTCAACATCTTCGGGGAAATCCTGAATACTGACTTGCTCCAAATCTGGCTCATAATACCAAAGTGATTCTCCGTCACTGATCATCAACTCCTCATAAGGCTCAATCACCTGCCAGTTAAGTTTGTCAGGCTTTTGCATGATAAGCCTGGCTTGCAGGGCCTGAATCTCCCTGCCATCCTGGGAAAGAATTAATTGCTCAACATCTGCCTGAATAGAGCTGGTTCCAGCCAGATTTGATACCAGCTCCTGCAAAGGGCTTGGTTCTGCACTTTCCTGCGCCAATGACACTGTACTGTGGTAGGAAAATACGTAAATAACAGCGACTCTTAAAATATATTTGACTTTAATATATTTCCATATCCTATTGATATTTAACATTATATTAATCTTTTGGCGGTGGTGGTGCTAACACTTCGCGACTGCCATTACTGTTCATTTCAGTCACGACACCGGCCATCTCCATGGTTTCAATCATGCGGGCAGCGCGGTTATAACCTATGCGCAATTTTCGCTGTACTGCGGAAATTGATGCTTTGCGCGATTCTGTCACAAAGCGCACAGCTTCATCATATAAGGCATCACTTTCTTCATCACCCTCACCATCACCCATTGCACTCAAACCAGGGATATCCGACGATGATTCAGCCGTAATACTCTCGATATAGTGCGGCTCTCCTCGGCTCTTCCAGTCTGCAACCACTCTGTGTACTTCATCATCATCAACAAAAGCGCCATGCACACGCTGTGCAACACCACCACCAGGAGGCAAGAACAACATATCACCATGGCCGAGTAGTTGTTCAGCACCACCTTCACCAAGAATAGTCCGTGAATCAACCTTGGATTGCACCATGAAAGAGAGCCTGGTCGGAATATTGGCCTTAATCAGCCCCGTCAAGACATCAACCGAAGGTCGCTGGGTAGCCAGAATCAAATGGATGCCTGCTGCCCTGGCCTTTTGTGCTATACGGGCAATTAATTCTTCTACTTTCTTGCCGACAACCATCATCATGTCAGCCAATTCATCCACAATAACAACAATTACCGGCAATTCTTCCAGGTCTTCAGGGCTTTGATCTTCTTCAGCCAACAAAGGATCAGGTTTCCATAAAGGATCACTGATTGGCTCACCCGCTTTAGCTGCGTCACTGACCTTTTTATTAAATCCTGCCAGATTCCTAACCCCGAGTGCAGACATAAGCCTGTAGCGCCTTTCCATTTCCGCGACACACCAACGCAGACCGTTTGCCGCATCTTTCATATCGGTAATCACCGGGGTCAACAAATGCGGAATGCCGTCATAAACTGACAGCTCAAGCATTTTGGGGTCAATCATGATCAGGCGAACATCCTTTGGACTGGATTTAAATAAAATACTCAGAATCATGGCATTGATACCAACTGACTTACCAGATCCAGTCGTTCCAGCAACCAGCAAGTGTGGCATCTTAGCCAGATCAACTACCACAGGATTACCACCAATATCATGCCCTAAAGCCATACTGATCGGCGATTTGGCATTATCAAATTCGGTGGACGCCAGCACCTGGCTTAACTGAATCAGCTCTTTTCTTTCATTGGGTATTTCTATGCCAATAACTGTTTTACCCGGAATAACTTCAACGATACGTACGCTGCTTACTGCCAAGGAACGGGCCAGATCCTTCACCAGATTTGATATGCGACTGACTTTAACACCCGCTGCCGGCTGCACCTCAAAACGTGTAATCACCGGTCCGGGATTAATGGCTTCAACCGTAATATCAATGCCGAAATCCTTGAGCTTTATCTCCAGCAACTTTGACATGGCTTCCAGCGCTTCAGCTGAATAACCGGCACTTAAGTTTTCCACCCATTCATCCAGTAGTGATATAGGGGGCAGTTCACCTACCTCACCCGCACTAAAAAGCTTGCCCTGTTTTTCTTTCTGCACGCGTTTACTGGGTTCCGGTGCTTTTTTCTTCACCGGCGCTATTTTGATTGGTTTGCGACTTTTTTCTTTTTCCTGGAAAGTATCCAGAGCCTGTTTTCGTCGGTTTATAATAGTTTGGGTCTCCTGCTTTTCTTTGCGTTCTTCGCGCCATTTCTGCAACATTGAACTGCCCTGCTGCCATACCTGCAAACAGAGTTTACCCGTCATATCAACAACACTGATCCAGGACAGACCGGTAGCCAAAGTGATTCCAACAAAGAGAAAGGTCAATGAAAGTAATGTAGAACCGATCAGATCTAATACCGGTAAGGTCACACCTGTTAGTGCACTACCCAGTATACCGCCGGCAGATTCTGGCAGGTCCGCCAGAAAATGCATATTGGCAAGCGTGGTTGCGCCAATCAACGTCAATAAAAATCCAGCACTGCGCAAAGCAAACATTGACCAGGAAAAGTCATCGGTGTGTTTACGTTCTCGAAACAGGATAAAAGCCCTGTAAGCCAGCATGACAGGAATTAAATATGACAAATAGCCAAACAAATTGAGCAGAACGTCTGCAACCCAGGCGCCGCTGGCACCAACGTCATTGGCAATATTATTGGGGTCACCGGTACGCGACCAGCCCGGATCATCCGGAGAATAAGAAAAAAGTGCCAGAAACAGATAAATAGCCAAAGCCAGTAAGATCAGCAATAGACCCTCTTTCAGCAGCATGCTCTGCACACTCCTGTCGGCGTCATTAGTTGCGGCTTTTTTTAATCGAGATTTAGCTGTATCCAAAAACTTGCCTGCTTAGTCGAAAATGGCATATCTAGGGGTGTATGATAATAAATTATCCATATAAGGGATACATCTGGCTTATTTAATTATGAATTCGACGCTTGTTTTCTGCTAACATTCAGCCTTCATTTTTAACCAGCATTGAGATCAAACTGCTATGAGTGAAGTACAGCATCACCGCTTAATTATCTTAGGTTCAGGCCCTGCCGGCTATACGGCTGCGATTTACGCCGCAAGAGCAAACCTCAACCCCGTTATTATCACTGGGATGCAGCAAGGTGGTCAGCTGACCACAACCACAGACGTTGATAACTGGCCTGGTGATGTTGAAGGATTGCAAGGTCCAGACTTAATGGAAAGAATGAAAAATCACTCTGAACGCTTTGATACTAATATAATTTTTGATCATATAGAGTCTGCAGATTTAAGTCAAAAACCCTTCCGCTTAATTGGCAGTGTTGCTGAGTACAGCTGTGATGCACTTATCATCGCCACAGGCGCTTCTGCACAATATCTTGGGCTGGAATCAGAAGAGCGTTATATGGGTAGCGGCGTAAGCGCCTGCGCTACCTGTGATGGTTTCTTCTACAAGGAGCAGAAAGTTGCGGTAATTGGTGGAGGCAATACTGCTGTTGAGGAAGCTTTATATCTGTCCAATATCGCCAGTGAAGTTGTACTGGTCCACCGCAGGGATTCACTTAAGGCTGAAAAAATCCTGCAGGATAAACTCTTTGATAAAGTTAAAAACGGCAATATCAGCATCGAATGGAATCACACGCTTGACGAAATATTGGGTGAAAATGGCGAAGTCACCGGCATGCGTATCAAAAGCACAGCTTCAGGTGACACCCGGGAAATCCCCCTGAGTGCTGTATTTATTGCCGTCGGGCATAAGCCCAATTCGGACATTTTCCAGGGACAACTGGACATGGAAAATGGCTATATAAAAATAGCTTCAGGGACTGCCGGTAACGCAACACAGACCAGCGTCCCCGGAATTTTTGCTGCTGGTGATATTGCAGATCATATTTATCGGCAGGCAGTCACCTCGGCTGGTTTCGGATGCATGGCGGCACTGGACGCAGAGAAATACCTGGATAATCTAGGACAACAATAAAAGCATGCAGTTTTCATTGTGCTGGCTTTGAAAATTTTCCACTACAAGCCATTTCATCGTTAAACTGAAGCCATGCATGATCCAATCTGGCTGCAACAGGCTGATTTAAGCTTTCCAGACCCCGAACAGGCTTTAAAAGAGCCTAATGGTCTGCTGGCTATAGGTGGTGACCTTGGTCCTGAAAGACTTTTAAGTGCTTATAAGCTTGGCATTTTCCCCTGGTACGAAGCTGGCCAACCCATCTTGTGGTGGTCCCCTGACCCACGCATGGTACTTTTCCCTGAAGAACTACACATTTCCAGAAGCCTGCATAAAATCTTGCAAAAACAACGCTACAAAGTCAGCTTCAATCAAGATTTCCCGGCAGTAATCAGCTCATGTGCAAAACAACGCGGCAAAAACCGAACCGGCACCTGGATAACAGACGAAATGCAACAGGCTTACATCAATCTGCATAAAGCAGGTTGGGCTCATTCAGTAGAGGTCTGGCATAACAACAATCTGACTGGCGGGCTTTACGGCATAGCTCTGGGTAAAATCTTTTTTGGGGAATCCATGTTTTCAACACAGGATAATGCATCCAAGGTAGCTTTTGTGCATCTAATTCACTATCTGCAAAAACAGGATTTTAAACTTATTGATTGTCAGGTTAGCAGCGCACATCTTGCCAGCCTGGGTGCCAGAGAAATCAGTCGGCAGGATTTCAGGAATTACCTGAATAAAAATACAAATCCAACGCAAAAAAGTACGTTTTCACTATAAGCTGTCTGGCAGTACAATGGCTCATCATGACCTCCTTAAAAGATTTAAAACTTTACACTACCAGCGAACATGACTGCAGCTACCTAGCCGGCAGGAAAGCGAGAACTCTATTCGTTGATCCGGAGTTCAGTATTGATAAGGAGTTTCATACCCGTCTAAATGAAATTGGCTTCCGCAGAAGTGGTGCACATCTGTACCGCCCACACTGTGAAGATTGTGAGCAATGTATCCCCTGCCGTATCGTGGTAAACGAGTTCAAGCCCGGTCAGCGTTTTCGCAGGATTCTGAATAAAAATAATGATCTGACTGTTAATCCTGTTGCCTCTATTGCTACTAACGAGCATTTCAAACTTTATGAAGAATACATCAATGAACGCCATAATGATGGTGATATGTACCCACCATCGCGACAACAATATCAATCTTTTTTACTCACCAGACGCAGGGATACCTTGTATCTTGAAATTCGTCATGATGAAAAGCTGGTTGGTGTCATGATCTGCGACCGATTATTAAATGCTCTTTCGGCTGTTTTCACTTTTTATGACCCTAAACTGACAAAAAGGTCTTTGGGAAGCTTTGCTATTCTTTGGCAAATTGAAGCGGCAAAACGTCTTAAACTCTCTCACCTGTACCTTGGTTACTGGATCAAAGATTGCAAAAAAATGAACTACAAAAGTCAGTTTAAGCCCTATGAATTACTTCATCCTGGTGGCTGGTCCAGACAATAAGTAAGCAGAAACTTTGCCAATCAAACATATTTCAGGCAAAATGCGGCGCTTTTACAGCAAGTCTGGCTAGCACTTATCACGAGGAATGCATGGCAAAAGAAGACCAAATTGAAATGGAAGGTGAAGTGATTGATACACTTCCCAATACGATGTTTCGGGTTCAACTGGAAAATGGTCACGTCGTGACAGCACATATCTCCGGGAAAATGCGAAAAAACTATATTCGCATACTGACAGGTGACAAAGTAACCGTTGAACTGACGCCATATGACCTTAGCAAAGGCCGTATCACCTACCGCGCCCGCTAAAGGCTATATCCCTACCTTAGTTCTGCTCTTGCTTTAGGCTTCCAGGTCTTCCTGCTGCTTGCTTTTATTACCTGAAGTTTTACCAGACTTATTCGCTTCAATCTCCAGGCAGATAAGATCATCCTTCACAGAAATGTGAACATCTCCGCCGTGCATTAATTTCCCAAATAAAATATCTTCAGCGAGAGGCTTTTTGATTTCGGCCTGAATTAATCTGAGCATCGGTCTGGCACCCATCTTCTTGTCATAACCGTGAGTCACAAACCAGTCAATGGCTTCATCATCGACATGCAAGGAAACATGTTTTTCATCTAGCTGTACCTGGAGCTCCATTAAGAATTTATCAACGACAGTTCTGATAACCTTGTTATCCAAGGGTTCAAACTGCACAATTGCATCCAAACGATTACGGAATTCAGGTGTAAACGCTTTTTTCAGCAACTCCATACCATCCAGGCTGTGATCCTGTTGGGTAAAACCAATGGAATTCCGACTCATTTCCTGTGCCCCTATATTCGTAGTCATGATCAAAACGACATTACGAAAATCTGTCTGACGACCGTTATTGTCAGTCAGCTTGCCATGGTCCATCACTTGCAGTAGCAGATTGAACACATCCGGATGTGCTTTTTCTATCTCATCAAGTAACAGCACACAATGCGGATGTTTACTGACAGCTTCGGTGAGCAATCCTCCCTGATCAAAGCCGACATAACCTGGTGGGGCCCCAATCAGACGAGACACGGTATGACGCTCCATATATTCCGACATATCATAGCGGATCAACTCCACGCCCATGATTCTGGCGAGCTGTTTACTGACTTCGGTTTTACCGACACCGGTTGGTCCGGCAAACACATAAGACCCGATAGGCTTCTCACCTTCTTTCAAACCAGCACGTGATAATTTGATAGAAGCAGACAAGGCTTCTATCGCCGGATCCTGACCAAAAACCACCAGCTTGAGGTTTTTCTCCAGATCCTTTAACAAAGTTTTATCTGAAGCAGAAACATTCTTCGCTGGAATTCGAGCTATCTGTGAAACAACTCTTTCTATATCCGCCACCTGAATTATTTTTTTACGTTTACTGCTGGGCTGTAAATTTTGATAGGCGCCTGCTTCATCAATCACGTCTATCGCCTTATCCGGCATAAATCGGTCGTTGATATAACGCCCTGCGAGTTCAGCCGCCGCTTTTAATGCATTATTGGTGTAACGTAAGTGATGATGTTCCTCATAACGACTTTTTAAGCCCTTCAGGATCTGATAGGTCGTTTCAACATCCGGTTCGGTGATATCAATTTTCTGGAAACGTCGGGACAAGGCACGATCCTTTTCAAAAATTCCACGATATTCCTGATAGGTCGTCGAACCAATGCATCGCAGATTCCCTGAACTCAACAAGGGCTTAAGCAAATTCGAGGCATCCATAACACCTCCAGATGCCGCACCCGCACCAATAATCGTATGAATTTCGTCAATAAACAAAATAGCATGTTCATCCTTAGCCAATTCCGCCAATAAGGCTTTGAACCGCTTCTCGAAATCTCCTCTATATTTGGTTCCTGCCAGTAAAGCACCCATGTCCAGAGAGTAAACAGTGCTTTCTTTTAGTACTTCAGGCACATCACCATCGACAATTTGCTTAGCCAAACCTTCAGCTATTGCAGTTTTACCTACGCCTGATTCACCAACAAACAAAGGATTGTTTTTACGTCGACGAGATAATATCTGCACCAGACGCTCAATTTCATCGGCACGACCGATTAATGGATCAATCTTTCCCCGTCTTGCCATTTCATTTAAATTTTGAGCATAGCTTTCCAGTGGTCCTGCATCTGCTTCCTGACCTTGTGCATCAGAATTTATTTCAGCACTGTCATCATGCCCAATACCGGGTTTTTCTACTGAACCATGAGTTATAAAATTGACAACCTGTCCGCGGGTCACACCCTGCTTGTTCATAAAATAGACAGCATGGCTTTCCTTTTCACTAAAAATGGCGACAAGTACATTTGCCCCACTCACCTCCTGACGACCAGAAGATTGCACGTGAAAAACCGCTCTTTGCATTGCCCTTTGAAAACTTAAGGTCTGTTGGATGTCTTTATTCTCTCCGGCATCCTCTACCAGTGTCGGCACATAAAGATCGAGGTGTTGTTCAAGATCCATTCTTAATTCAGCCAAATCAACATCGCAGGCTAATAAAATCTCACGGGCTGCAGGATCTTCCAATAAAGCCAACAACAAATGCTCCAGTGTTAAAAACTCGTAACGTTTTTGTCTGGCTTCCTTAAAGGCTCTGTTAAGAGTGAACTCCAATTCTTTACTAAACATAAATCAACTCGCTCGTCTTAACACCGGTTAATAATCATCATTTATCTCAATATCACAAAGCAGCGGATGCTCCGAGTCACGCGCATATTCATTAACTAAAACCGCTTTGGTTTCTGCGATATCTTTTGGGAAAACGCCACAGACCCCTTTACCTTCGGTATGAACTTTCAGCATCACGGCCGTCGCCGCTTCAACACTCATCGCAAAAAACTTGCAAAGAATATTAACGACAAACTCCATTGGCGTGTAATCATCATTCAACAATATCACGCGGTAAAGAGGCGGCGGTTTAACTTTCAACTCTTCAGGTGCCAACGCTTCACTGATTACTCCCTCGCGATCACTCTCGTCATTACCTGAAAGAACCACCTTAGAGAAATCAGTCATTTCATCCTGCAGCCTGTTTTTCAAAGCCTTTGTATGTATAACTGTCTGTCTATTTGTTTGCATGATTAATTACATAAAAGTATCAAAATAAAAATTTTTAAATACACCAAAAAATCTATCTAGCAGAATAATATCACTGCTTAAAACTATAACACGCTTCATTATATAACGATGCGTTTTTCCAAAAAATAACTTCCTTCCAGGTAAATGGAGTCAGGCTTTCGATTTTTCAAGATTCTTGCACAATTCAAATTGACTTGCCTGCTAAATGGGTTTATATCTTAGTGCGCTTGATTACTATAAAAATATAAAGTTCGGGTGGGAGAGTCTGAATGAGCATCGGTCAAGTTAAATGGTTCAATAATGCAAAAGGTTTTGGCTTCATCTTGCCTGATGATGGTGGTAGCGATTTGTTTGCTCATTACTCGTCTATCGGGATGGAAGGTTATAAAACTCTCAAAGCTGGCCAGATGGTTTCTTTCGACATTGTCGAAGGTCCAAAAGGTTTGCATGCGGCAAATATTATGCCGCTTGATAATGCTGACGCCTCACAAAATGCCGAACACTCAAACGATACAGAAGTCAGCTCTGAAGCAGAACAGTTTGAACAGATTGAAGGTAGTGACAGCGAATCCGAGGAAGAAACTGCTGATGATCAGGCTGTAGTTAAAGACGACTGAGTGCGCAAGCCTAAGTTCTTCATATTTCTATATTCCACCCAGCCTTCC
>Ga0181553_10001763_pt1 | contig 19263 bp, 29 predicted proteins | sample 011ome_17_FD_133753 | JGI IMG/M metagenome (GOLD analysis project Ga0181553, IMG submission 133753) | Coastal salt marsh microbial communities from the Groves Creek Marsh, Skidaway Island, Georgia - 011502XT metaG (megahit assembly) | ecosystem: Environmental > Aquatic > Marine > Intertidal...
AAAAACCGGGGTGCTTTTAGTGGCGTATGCACTTAATGTTGATGTTAAGTCAACTGTATCATTATTACCACTTATTGTAATAACATTTCCTGATACACTTAACGTTTGATCTGTACCACTACCTGAGCCTGAAGCATCTGCTGGTGTAAATGTAAATACACCTGAACCATTATTATAACTTAAACTACCATTACCACTGGGCGAGTTTGAAGTTACACTTATGTCTGTTAAATCTATAAAGCCTTGGCTAGAAGCATAGGCGGCCACATTGGCATCACCGTATGTGCTAGTTGATGTGACAGGTGCTTTTGCTGTCCATTTTTCACCATCGTAGGTAAATGTTATATTGTTGAAAGTATATGTATCTCCGCCACTTGGACTGCTTGGAAAATTTATATCTGGCATTTGTTACTCCTACTTCTTCTTACTCTTGCGGGTAGTATTGCTAACATTCTTAGCCTTACCCTTTCTGTTCTTGTTGGGATCTTCTCTACGTTTCTTTCTTACTGCGGCCGCTATTGCTTTCTTACCGCCCTTTGCTCTTAAACTTGCGGCTCTGCTTTTGGATAAGCATTTAGGTTTCCCCTCGCCTTTCTTAGAGTCTCCGCACTTGCCAATACGTTCGCCTTTGGTGTTGTATCTATCCCAACCGCCACCTCCGGCTCCGCCTTTTTTGCCTTTGCCAAACCAAGCACGTAGGTTTTCTTCTATTTCCTTTTCTCTGTTTGCTAAGTCATGCTCTATACCTTGCATAAGAGCATTTAAGTCCTGTGCGGCTTCTATAGTTTCTGTTACAAATTTGTTTAAATATTTATTTTGTGATTTAGCAGGTAAGTCTCTGAAATCATCAAACGATTTGCCTTTACCCTCTTTGGAACGTAACCACAACTCAACTGCTTTTCGATATGGGGAGTTCGGACGTTTTAGATAGTCTGTTTTTTCTTTTACTTTTTTTCTATTTGCAATATAGTCTTCGTATTCTTTTGCACGTTTTACTTTATCTGAATCCGGGCTATATCCTTTCTTAATTAACTCACTGGAACTGGCACTTGGCTTTTCAGGTCTAATGCCTTCATTCTTTACACAATTAGGTACACGTTTTCCGAACATGGTTTTCATGCCCTTCTTCTTGTAGCCTTTCCAGCAACGGGTTCCTTCTGTGATTTCGTTTATTAGCATGTTACTTCTTTTTGCTGTTACCCCAATTCTTAGCACCTACTTTACGGCACTTAACTAAGGCTCCACTTGCGTATGCACTAGGCCATACTTTGTATCTTGATTTAACTTTGTGATAACAGGCATCTTTTTCACCTGCCGCTTCGTCAAATTGTTCTTCTGTAATTGATTCGTTTTTAGGTTTTATACCTGGGAATCGTTTTGGATCAGATAAAAATGCTTCAACATCTTGTCTGTTGGCATCATCAATATATGCAATTTTCAAATTTTGTAAAGTTCTACTCATACCTTGATCTGCATAAAAGTCTAAATTTTTTAAATGATATGCCGCTACGGTGTCTCCCTGTTGTGCCGCCATTTGTAATTCTTTTCCTAAAGGTGATTGTTTTGCAGATGAGATATTACCTAATCCTAATAATCCAATAAGAACTGCGGTTGCACCTGCACCCGCTAAACCTTTCATATTTTCATCGACTTTATTGATAAGATCAGTTTGATGATTCTTTAAATCTTGTAGTGAATTAAATCGTCCAGTCTCTTTATCGTGCTGTACACTTATATAATAGTCCTTTCCGTCTTGCGTATACTTATATGCTTTAAGTCCGTGTGCTTTTAAAGGGTTACCGCTTTTTTTATTATAATTTTCTACTATTTCAAAATCACTAAGAGACACACCAGTATAACGTGATGCAGTTCCGCCATGTTTGACTCTGGCTTTTACCTTTGCACTATTATCGCTCAATGCAGTAACTTTATATTCTTTACCGGTTTGCTTATGCTTTACCTTATAATGCTTGGCTTGTTCTGTTAGGTCTCTTAATTTCATATTACTATTTATCTATACATTTAATTATTTCTTCTGATAAATTGTTGTTTGTGTATTGTCGATCAAGAGTATGCCCTAACACTTCCTAGCTCTCGAGCAACTATTAGGTTCACCCTAATTTGCGAGTTCTCGTTTAGCCCTGTCTAAACGAACTAGTGTTTGAGTTTAGCATGGATTTTTAATTTGTCAACCTTTATATATGTCACTATTGACTTAAATAAATATATAATGTATAATAATATTATGCGAAATAGACTTCCTAATTTAAATAAAGAAGAAAAAGAATTCTGGGAAAAGAATAAAGACTATGCAGTGGTGTATGACAAATCACAGTTAGCAAAATTACAAAACATATCATATGACAAAGTCACAACTAAAGGAACAATGACATGGTTATACGAGCATTGTGGTATACAACCACATGAATTCTTAGCAAAGCGAGTAGATAGTTTTTCGTATGACCCCACAATAGAGATAAGATTTAATGGACCAGACATTATGGCAATATTTAGGTTAGCAATATAAATGATTATAGATAAGATAACAGGACTCAATAATAATATTGCAATTCTCGGTGACAGTTGGTCGTTCGGTGAGTGGTATCCTTTAGACGGACATGACGGTTCTTATATAGACATTGTGCCGGTTGTATCTCATCCTAGTCCTCAGGTGTATTTGCATCAGCATTTTAATAATTTGAAAATTTATCACATAGGTCAAGTAGGAGGACAAAATGATAATAGTGCAAATGCACTGAAACAACATAAACATCTTTTTGACTTTGCTATAGTATATTGGACCTGTCCCAGCAGAGAAATATTAAACAAATGGGAAAATTCAGATTCTGATCTGTCATCTTTAACTATAGAGGCTTATAAAAACAGAATTCTTAAATGTAGCAAATCGGCATTAGAAGATTTTAACGATTGCGACATGCCAATATTATTTGTTGGCGGACATGTAAGTTTACCGGATTTAAGTGAATATAAAAATTGTATTCCGGTTGTAGAACGAATGACGAACCTGATTGATAACCCGTATTATTGTCCTAGAGAAAAAACAAGTAAATCTGGAAGTGTACATAATAAAATTGATTGGGAAGGAATCGGTAGATTTGAAGGTTCAGACCATGGCGATTTTAATTTTTCGGAACAGTTTTTAAGTGATATAAATGAACTTAAAAATGAAGAGATGACTCATATTAAAAACAAATATAATTTTAACCCATATTACTTTCCGGATCAAGGACATGGCGGTAGACATTTACATAAACTAGCAACTGATAAAATAATAGAATACATTAAAACAAATAATTTGATAAATACTATTGTTAAATAATTATATGGAGTAAGAATGGCAAACAGAGTATATCCAGAAGCAGGAAATGTAGCAAATTGGTATGCAAGTAAAAGCACGGTAGTAAGCTCAGCGGACGACGTTGCTGTTGGCACACATATAGGACCAGCATCAGCAGGAGGAGTTAATCCACCGTCAAGTTTTGAGGGATACATACCTATCCACAGAATAGATAATCCTGCAGACGGTATTAACGATTCAGCAAATTATGTTGTGTACTTTCAAAAACTAGACGATGCAGAAGAGAATTTAGAAGTTTATAAAGCAACTGATTCAGATATTTCTACATTGGTTAAACTCACTAGTGGTGCAGAGTTTGATTTAGTTGACCCAATGAAAAATATTGCTTTTACTGAAACAGTATAGTACTTGACTATCTTTACTTTTAGTGTATAATACAAATTATGCTAAAGGATCTTAATGAACATTTAGAATCTATACAGGTATTAGATATAGACTATTTCTATGACCACCTGTTAGACTTATCAAAAGAACGACAACCAAAAACAACCGAGGACTTTAGACGTTCAGAAAACTTTGTGGACGGTTGTCAAAGTTCCTTATGGCTATGGAGTGACAATTCTAAAGGTACATGGCAGTTTGACATTAACAGCGATGCACATATGGTGCAAGGGTTAGGACAAATTGTTATTGATACTTTTAGTGGTATGACTAGTAGTGAGGTATTAGAAACTAAATTTAATACCTTTGTTCCATTAGCAAGATTATTAACTACTCAGAGACAAAGAGGTCTCCAGAGTGTTATTAATCATATACACAAAAGAGTTAAATAACAGTAACGGAGAAGTAAATGAATTTTGTACCCTATGTAATTGAAAAAACATCTAACGGCGAACGCAGTTATGATATTTACAGCAGACTTTTAAAGGAACGTATTGTGTTCTTAAACGGCGAAGTAAATGATCCAGTATCAAATAGTATTTGTGCTCAGTTACTTTTCTTAGAAGCAGAAGATCCAGATGCTGATATTAATTTTTATATTAATAGTCCAGGCGGAACAGTTACAAGTGGTATGGCAATGTACGACACAATGCAGTACATCAAACCAGATGTATCTACTATTGTTATGGGACAAGCGGCTTCAATGGGTTCTTTCCTTGCTAACGCAGGTGCCCCTGGTAAACGTTTTATGTTACCTGGTGCTAGACATATGATACATCAACCATTAGGTGGTGCAAGTGGCCAAGCCAGTGATATACAAATTCGTGCAAATGAAATTATAAGAATTAAAAAGGAACTCACCGAAGCCTATGTAAAACATAATACCAAAGGTAAAACTTACGAAGAGTTTGAAGCGGCAATGGACAGAGATAACTTTATGACTTCACAAGAAGCCTTAGACTTTGGGTTAGTTGATGAAATAATTACAAACAGAGAGTAAATGCAAATATTTAAAAATTTACTAGATGTAGATCTTATACCTGATGTTTTGCAACTGTATAAACAAAGTGTAAATCAAGTCACTGTAGATGGAATAACATCTGAAAGATATTCTGTATCGCATAATAGGGGTTTAGTTTTATTATCTAAATATAATGATGAAGAATTTAAATTTATTTGGGATAATGTAAAGGATAAATTACCTGAAGGCACAACAGTAGCATCAAATAGAATTTTAAAATACAGAAAAGGCGGACATTTTAGGAGACATGTAGATGGTCGTAAACCAGGAACACCAGAACAAAACGTTAGCCTTATAATTCAATTAACAGAACCTACTGCATACGTAGGCGGTGAAATGACCGTCAACGATGAGGAAATAAAACTTGCTCCTGGGGACGCCGTAGCATATTGGTATGGTGAACCACATGAAGTAAAGATGTTATATCAAGGCATGCGATACGTTATAAATCTTAGATTACAGATTCCTGATTCGTAAAAAACTTAATTCTTAAATGCATAAATATATGTATGGACGAATTAAAAAAATTTAAACCTCAAACGTACATACCACCTAAAAAAGTTGATAAAGAAGGCTTTGACGAGGAAGGTGTACTACATGACAAGTGCGGCACAGATGAATGTTGCAATAGTTGTGAGACGTCAGAAGAGTTTGTATCAGGCTATGACACAATGCCAGACATAGAAGACTTTGAAAGAATAGTAAACAGAGAACTTAACAAATTAAAAGATAATGGCTGAATTTAGTTTTATAGAAATAACATACGATCCATTTGTAAGTGAAAAAGAAAATGTTTATAAAACACTACAACAGATAGGATTTGTACACAGAAGTCAACATGCAATGGACTTTGTGGGATTCTGGGCATTAAGAAAATGTATAATTATGTTAAGAGAAGAAAATACAAATACTTCTCCATCAGTTACCGGGTTAGGATTTATTGGTGATGTAAATGATATAACAAATCTAGATGCTCAATTAGATCCCTCCAGTGATTTCTTTAAAGTAGAAAATCCAAATGGGTTAGACACATACATTATACAAGAAAATCAAATAGGCAAAAGTCTAGAAATGTGTTACAATAATATTGATTCTTTAACTCCTTCTCAACGACATTTACAACAAATATCAGGAATAAAAATAATACATAATTCTCCTGAAATGATTGCACACTATCAAACAATAGGATTTACTGTAGAAAGCGATACTGAAAAGTATACTACACTTATAAGCCCAAGTAAAAGATTTTCTATCTTGTGTGCAAAACATAAATCAGAAAAAATAACCATTGTGTGTGATACTGAAGATGTTTTTCAAACAACTGCATATTTTGTTGCTAATAATTTTGATCTCCCAGAATTCGAATTAATCGAAAACGAAAACTTTGGAACTAAATTAAATTGGAAGATACATACATATAATTGTAAAGCATGGGGTAACGAAAACAGTTATACTATAGAAAACATGTTGGAGTTTACTAATGCAGATTTAATTTTTAGACAACGTAAAAATTATTTAAAAATAAAAGAACACACAGTTGATAGTTACTATGAGTCAATCTAAAACAAAATTTGATTTATGGATGGACTGGCGTCCAAACAGAATTAAATTAAAAGATTCATTTGATATTAAAACAGATGTTATATGTGATATGATTGGAATGACCGAAGATGACTTTCAAGTTAAAGGAAAGGAAATTAGATTTAGGCAAAATTCTGATATGGCTTTCTTTAGGATGAATATAGATGAGTGATTATTATTTTAAAATAGACGAAATGTCTACAGACAAAATACTTACTGAGATAGAAACACTTCGTAAGAAACAATTTAATGTAAAATCTGAAACACCTATATGGTATCAAATTCAAGACATGATAGATTTTTGCACAATGGAATACCAAGCAAGAATAATGAGAGAAAAAGTTAAGAATGAAAAATCATCTGATGTAATGGATATAGGTGAGATTGATTCTGTTGATTATACTCCTGACTATTCAGAACGAGATACTTTTGTGGAAATGGTTTCCTTTTATAGTGGTGATAAAATTTCTAAGCAACAAGAAAAAATTAAAAAGGCAACTGATCGTATGACACAATCACTTGCGCCACAACCTGTGCCTGTAAAGCAGGTGGAGCCTATAAATAATCCCAGTAAGATAGATATATCCATACCAAAGTTTGGAGCAACCAATGAACGAACTGATAGTAACTAAAAAAATACCAGTAAGATGTACAGTAATTGATACTGACACAAAACAGATTAGATCACACACTTATGAAATAAAGTATGGATTAAAAACAGAGGCACAAGAGGGAGAGGATTACGATACAGCATACATACATCAAAACATGAGTTTTCAAATTGCTAATGCGTTCCTTTGGGATCAACTACATCAAAGTATTATATACGACTTTGAAGGTAAAGCACTAGCAGAAAAAAACTTTTGTGAATTTGATAACAACTTTATGTTCCTACCCAGTTTAAGTGAAGCAACATTAATATCAGCATTACATTGTAAACTGAATGCTATTATACATAAAAACAGTATAGTAGATGTGATATCATTAAAAGATACTGTTGACGACCTAGATTATAATTTTGTAAATACAGACTTTGAATATCCTATGCTTATGGATATAAAAGATTGGTTAGGTGAATTAAGTTTCTGGGAAAAACCTTGGTGGTATAGAAGAGACTTTAGTACGTTTGATAACATAGCAGAAAGCAAAGAAGAACTTGATACTTGGAGAGAAACCAAGTATGCTGAATCTACAGAAAGAATGGAAAGAGCAATTATAGAGATTGAAGAATCAGTACGTCAACAAATGACAACAACTTCTCCTGATGACAAAGGACAATTAATAGAAGTAGACTTTTCTAAGAAAACTCCTAAGCCAAGACTTGTTCCTAAGAATCCAGACAAGTGAAAATAAATGTTTGCGATGTTCCTAACGATATTACAGTTTGGGAATATATTTTAAGAAACTCTAATACTCAAGAAGCATGGGAAGATGTTTCTCATTCTTACCAGATGCCTGATATATTCAGAATGAAACATAATTGGGATTGTGAAGAATTAACAAACGATGTTGAAGAAGCAAAACAACTATATGGAGATTATGGCTGGGTCCATAAAGGACAAGGAGAAAATATTAAAAGTCCATATACAGGATTTAGTTTAGTATATAATCCAAATCATATAGATAACTTACCCGAACATCAAAATACCTTTGGTGATCCTAATTTAGAATCAGGTAAATTTACTACACATAATTATAAACCTGTGCAAACTAAAAACAGTTATTGGGATTCACATGGTATGATTAAACGTACCAAGGCAAGTAAGTTTAAGTCTATAGGCCGACTTTTAGATTGTGGTAAAAGAACTTTAATGAGATCCAGAGTCGCTACATGCCATGGCAACACAGAATCAATGTTGGAACAAAATAGAAACTATCACAGTGACGGGCCACATCATTTTGCAATTAGAATAAACATACCCATAGAAACATCTAATACATATTTCTTTAGAATGGAAAATAGAAGCGAACCAATATTCCTAGATAAAGGCTGGGCATACACATTCAATAATACAATACCTCATAAAGTTTATACAGCAAGGTTTAGCAGTAAACCTAGAACACATTTGGTATTAGCATACTCGCCATGGTGGGATTATAATTTAGAAGAAGATACTTGGACTACTAATGAATTCTTTGGTAAGAAACATCCTATGCAAATGGTTATGGACGGAGATGTTTTATCAGGTTTAAGTAATTTAGACATTGACATTTGATTAATATTGTTATATAATGTAAGCATGGAAAAATATCTAGCAGATGAGCATACTGGTATTGAATTACTTTATAGAGGTAAGGATATTACTACTGTTCCTTTTAAAGATATAGAACAGTTCAATAAGGTTGCAACTGAATTAGAACTTAATACTATATCAGATATTTCCAGTATAAGTAAAGACTTTAATATCCCTTTACATTATAAAGAATTAGATGTAGAAGCATTTGTGCATAGTAAACTCGTGCAAGGTGATACCGACCAGACAGGAAGAGTTGAAATGGAGTTGGCTATGTACAAAGAACGTGATTTATATCCTATATTGCAACTGTTGATCTATATTATAGACACTATGCGTAAGCATGATCTAGTATGGGGAGTAGGCAGAGGCAGTTCAGTTTCCAGTTATGTGCTCTATTTATTGGGGGTACATAAGGTCGATAGTTATAAATATAACTTAGATATAAAGGAATTTTTAAAATAATGGTACAACGTAGAACTAACAACGGACAAATTATAGACTTAGACCAGTTGTTTGCACAACAGGGCGAAGTCCCTGCGGTAGGTAATACTGGCACTGATGCTGACGGAAATGTTAGAGATCCAAAAACCGGAGAGATAACTCAGAAAGCAGAAGAACGAGTTAGAGCATACTATGAGGATAATCCAAGAAGCAGTACAGAGCAAGTCAGTCTTAAAGGTCCTGTACCAGATGCAGGAGGCAGTTTAAAGCCTGATCCTGTACAAGAACCTAAAACAGCCAAGACACAAAAAGAAAACGTAAGAACATCTAAACCAGACACACAACAACCAGAGCCAGAGGCACCACAAGGTGAGAGTTTTGACGAGCAGGAGCCACTGGGCTTCAGAGAAGTTGAACTTCCTAACGGTGATATAGAAATGGTTCCATACTACACAGAGGAAGATGCATCAGATGACGAGACTAAAGGCTTATAGCGATAATATATTAGCAATCAACGGCGATTTCGGAGATCAAAAAACCAGAGCCGGTATCATAGTAAAATCCACAATAGGAAAAGAAGAAGGTGTAACACCTAGATGGTTTGAAGTCTTTGATGTAGGCCCGGATATAGATTGGCTTATACCAGGTCAATGGGTTTATGTAGAATATGGAAGATGGACTGAAGGATTTAAAGTACCTGATGATAGACTAGAAGAAGGCCAGAAAGTTTGGAAACTAGACCCTAAAGGTTGCCTAGCAGTTGCAGATGAGAAACCTTCTGATCAATTAAACATTAAATCAGCAAACTATGAGTTTGCACAGAAAAAAACTTTATAATGCCTTATATACAAAGAACAAATCCAGAAACAATTAAAGAGCAACTTTATCAATGGTACGGCGTAATGACTGATCCTCGTATTGATGGTTTTAACGGCTTTGCTTGTAAACAAAAAATTTACGAAATCAAAATGGAATGTGAAAGATTACTCCAGCAAGAAGATTGTCCTACTTATAGTGGCGAAGAAGAATGGCTACATGAAAAACGAGAAGAACGAGCAGTAGCAAGACTTTCAGGCAAAGACAAAGGAGTTCCTTTTGTCCCTTAAGATAGGAATAATTGGCCATGGCTTTGTAGGCTCAGCAGTGGCTAACGGGTTCGATGTAGATACAGAACAGTTTATAGTTGACCCGAATCAGAATAATAATACATTACAGCAACTAGTAGAAGACTTTGACCCTTCTATAACCTTTGTATGTGTGCCGACACCTCAACAAGAATCACATGAAGATGTTGATGTTAGTATAGCAAGAGATACATTAGAAAAATTATCTGTTTTAAAATATAGAGGTATAATTGTAATTAAAAGTACAATCACACCCCAACATCTAACAAAATTTAAGAAAGATTTTAAATTAAAAATAGTCTATAATCCAGAGTTCCTCACAGAAGCAAATGCACATGCAGACTTTATTAATCCTAACATGCAAGTACTAGGAGGCAAATGGCGTGATTGTGATACTGTAGAGAAAGCCTATGTAAGGCATAGTTCGGTTAAAACTGTTCCTACATTCAAAGTAGATTTAATTACAGCAAGTCTTATAAAGTATACTATTAATAGTTGGTTAGCAACTAAAGTTATTTGGTTCAATCAGTTAAAAGAACTATATGATGATAGTGGTGCTAGATCATCATGGGAACAATTTACGGATATGATAAAAAGAGATCCTAGAATGGGAGACACTCACATGCAAGTTCCTGGGCCTGATGGTCAAAAAGGTTTTGGAGGACATTGTTTCCCTAAAGATACAAAAGCATTATTATATTATAGTAAATTAAAGACTAAAAAACTAAAAGTCTTAAACGACATTATTAAATATAATAGTAACTATAGAGATGATTAATTGTATTTTTCATCAATGTTTTTCAGAAAGAAATATTACCCAAGACAAATTTAAAGGTAATAATTTTAATCATACCCTATCAGCACTTAAATATATAAAGAAGTATCAATGCCCTATAGATCCAAACTATAAAATACCTATAGATTTTCAAGTTAATATTTGTGAATCATACAGTGATGTTGATATTAAACCTGGTAAATTAAATATAATTTTTGTGCCTTTAAATGTTGCATTACTTAAAATGTTAGACGAAATTGAACCTAACTATTTGCAAAATCTATATAGATACAATGAACAAAAAAATGTTGCCTTAGTCTTTGACTATAACAATGAAAGTCTACTACCAGGAAGGTTTGGCCCGGAAAGTGATGTTGAATGTATTCGTAAAATAGAGTACAGGCATTTTCATTGTTCTACAATAGGATGGGGTCACAACGATAAATTTGTAGACACTATAGGTTTTAAAAGTGTCACAGGAAGTTTAGCATATCATACGTTTTGGTTTTTAAGAACATTAAGAACACATGAAAGTGATTATCTAAAAGACCCTAATGTAATCTTTACATATAAAGGTAAAAGCGGTCCTATAAGATATTTCTGCCCTAATAATGAATTCAGAGCATCACGTGCCAAAATGATAGTACATCTTTATGAACGAGGCATGTTACGAGATACAGAATGGAATATGAATAGTTTTAAGGACTGGAATAGAAAATCTCCTGAAGAACGAACTACTATGTTAAAAGAACAAGATACCAGAAAGTATCTAGATTACTTTGGTTCAACTCCAAAGTATAATAGTTATCCTTGGAATTATTCTTTTAATTTTCCTAAACAAGATATAAGAACACAAAAAAATAAATTAAATTTTACACAAACTCCTCATACAAGTTTCCCACAAAGTTTGTTACATAAATCTTTTATCTACATTGCTAATGAAACTTTTTCTATTATGGACCCATCCAAACCTCATGAGGTATCCTATAATGATTTTACAGAAAAAACGTGTAAAGGATTTGTATTTGGTCTTCCTATGTTTGTAAACGGATTACCATATGTACATAAAGCAAATGAAAAATTAGGTTTTGACATGTTCAGAGATTATTGGAAAGGAGCATTTGATTCTCAGACAAATATAGATAGAAGAATGATAGGACTTATAGATACGTTATATAGTTTTCCTGAATCTGCCACACAAGACATAATAGATAGATTAAGGCATAATAAAAATTTATTTATTAGCAAAAAACATTTATGGGATATTCAGTCGGATTTATTTACAAAACTATTATCAGAAATGTCTTGACATTGTATGTAAATAATGTATAATAAAACACATGCATAGAGATAAAAAAACAAAAGGCGAATTTTCTAAATCAGCAAGGATCATTAGTGATTATGCTAACGATTTAATTTTTGAACAACCAAGAGAAAATTTGTTAAAACAAGAATTTATTTCATACGAATATACACAGCACGGTATTAAAAGAACTACAATTAACAGAAAATTTACAAAGGACGGAAATTATAACGATACTTCTTCTGTAGAGATATTAAGTTAATGAGTATAAAATGTTCTAGTTGTGGTAAGCAACTAATTGTGGAAAATATAAAATATTATACTGCTGATCAAGGTCATGCGTTTTGTGATGCATATTGTAGCAATGAGTGGTACAGTAAAACTTTTGAAAAACTAGATGCAAAAAAGGATCAAACAAATGACTGATGAAAAGATGATGGAAATACTAAATCGTGTAGATGTTATATTTGCTGATTATATTAAAGAAAAAGAAGACCCCGTAGTAATAGCAAGTGTAATATTTGCAGTAGCAATTAAATCATTAAAATTACATTTGACTGATGAAGATTTTCTTGCTATAATAGATGAAATAAGAAACACAGATATTGACGAGCTAATTGTTGACACTCAACAAGAAGTAGATAAAAAGAAGGTAATACATTGAAAGAACTTTGGACAGAGAAATACAGACCCTCAAGCATAGGTACCTATGTGTTTCGAGATGAGGGTCAACGCCAGCAGGTAAGTGGCTGGGTACAAGAAGGGGCACTTCCACACTTACTATTCAGTGGTGCCCCCGGAACAGGTAAGACTACCCTAGCAAAAGTTTTACTTGCTGAACTAGATGTAGATGATATGGACATACTGGAAATTAATGCCAGTAATGAAAACAATGTAGAAACTATTAGAAACAAGATCACAAACTTCAGTAGCACTATGCCTTTTGGTGATTTAAAATATGTATTACTAGATGAGGCAGATTATATTACTCCCAATGGGCAGGCGGCATTACGTGGAGTTATGGAAATGTATCACACTAGTTGTAGATTTATTCTTACATGTAACTATCCACAAAGGATTATTCCTGCACTACATAGCAGATGTCAAGGCTTTCATATTGAAAAACTAGACGTAACTGAGTTCACAGCCAGACTCGCACAGATTTGTATTGATGAAAACGTAGAAGTAGATTTAGAAACACTAGACACTTATGTACAAGCAAGTTATCCTGACTTGCGTAAAAGTATTAACCTTGTACAACAGAATGTAGTAGACGGGATCTTACAACGTCCTCAAGATGGTGATAGTGCAACAAGCGACTGGATGTTGAGTGCTATAGAGTTATTTAAAGCAGGCCAATATAAAGACGCAAGAACACTAATCTGTAGCCAAGCAAGGCCAGAAGAATATGAGGACGTTTACAAGTTTATGTATCGTAACTTATCTCTATGGGGAGATACAGAAATGAAACAAGATCAAGCAATCGTTATTATCCGTAATGGTCTAGTCAAAAGTGTCTCATGTGCTGACCCAGAAATTAATCTAGCGGCCACACTTATTGAATTAGAAATGAATAACTCTTAAGATTCGTTATACAGTCTTAATACTTCCGTAACTACTGGATGTCTCTCAATATCCGCATTTCCAAATTGTACTACTTTAATTCTTTTTGAACCTAGTTTCGTTAAACGTTCAATAAAACATTTCAAACCGTTACTTTCATAACCTCGTTCGTGTTGAGCCAAGTCACCCGTTACAATCAACTTACTATTGTCACCTATTCTTGTAAGTAACATTTTCATTTGATTGTCTGTAGCATTTTGCATTTCATCTGCAATTATATAAGAGTTCTTAAACGTTCTACCTCTCATGTAAGCCAATGGTGCTATTTCAATTTTATTGTCGTTCAACATATATTCAATTTGATCTGGCGAATAGTATTCCTCAAATACATCCATAATAGGACGAGTCCATGGCGCCATTTTTTCCTGTAACGTGCCTGGCAAAAAGCCATGTTGCTCGTCCACTGATACTGCTGGTCTCGTTACTACGAATTTATCTATCTTATTGTTTTTTAATAATTTGATTCCTGCTAATGTTGATATGAATGTTTTGCCCGTTCCTGCAGGTCCTGTGGCAAACACTATGTTGATGTTTTTGTCCTCTATTAAACCAAGTAAATCATCTTGGTGGAAGTTTCTGGGTACAATATTTACTTCCTTCTGTCTTTGGCGTTGTAGAACGCCGCCCTGTATTACTTTCAAATAATCTCCTCCTTTTTGTTTTCTGTATTTGTTACAATTCTTCTTTCTAGCCTTTCTTGACATTTTTGCCTCCTTGAAGCCATAAAAAAACCGTGACAGGGAAATTGCCCTACACGGTTGAACAATGTGTTAGTGTTCCAACTTTTTATATGGTTGTTTATCATATTACATATATTACTTACTATCAAACTCAAGGTACTAATAACAGTTGTTATCAAATAGATAAATAGTTGTATGACTATAGAACTAAAAGTATTAAATGATAAAATTGTAGAAGTCTCTAATAATAACACACTTCTAGATATGCTTATGGAGTTTGAAAAAACTTTAGATGAGCTTAATATTTTTGCCTTCAAGAATTGGAGAAGGGGAGAAATACTAGAGGGACCAACTTTAAATAGGCACAGAGCAACAATTAAATTAATGTACATGGGAGAAGACATGCCTGATCCAGATGCAGTAAAAAGATTACTGGGCAGAGACATGTTAGTAAAATATAAAAAAGATACACTTATAAGACCAGTAAAGGTTAAAACCTATGACGATGTTGAGGTTAATATAAAACCAGACGGCGGAACAAGATATAAAGCAAAAACAACATCACAGCCAGTTTGGGTTGTTGAAATAGATATTCCTAGAAAGTACATAGACAAATTATACGACAAAAAACCTCATCACAACGAACAAGAAGAGCAAACAAATCCTGATACAATTGATACACAGGCGCAATTAGATGTTGCTGATGTTAAAAGCAATAATTTTGGAGCAATATAATGCCATTAGCAGAAGGCGATCTTAAAAATACTGTACTTAAAAGATTAAGTTTAGATGAGTATGAGCCTAAGACAGGTGACTCACAAGATGTTATGGTACTTGGTTTTCATATTAACGATAGTAAACCAGGAAAAGATTTATATAAATTTTTAAATACAAGTGTCGTTGAAGTTAGAGATGTAGAAGTATCTCCTAATCCAAATACAGATAATTTTTATATGGTATTTGTTGAGATTGACAGAAACGAAAATGCTCTTAACAATGTAAAAGAGTTAGTAAAAGAAGTTGAAAGGCTTACAGGCAAATTAAAGTGGGAAGTTAGTACAGTATTTAATGAAGATAACATTTTATTAAACGATGATTCCTTGTTGAATTTTGTACAACTTGATAATACAAATTATTTAAGTTCAGAAGAATTTATGGCTAAGCAACAAGAAGCCAAAGAACAAGAAGAACAAACACGATTAGAAGAAGAAGCCAAAGATAATAGTAATAAGATTTTAGAATTCCTTAAGGATAGCAATATTTTAGAAGCAGGAATAAATGATAATAAGTTACATATCAGAGGTTCTAGAGACATAGCGACTCTAGAAGTAGTAAATTTTGGACACGGTCCAGATGTAATGTCAGAACTTGGTATATCCGAATCTGCAATACAACTAGAACATGATAAAATTGCATTTGCAAAACTAAATGCAATGCTTGGAGAAATGAAAGCATTACCCATAGATGAGTATGTTGTAATTTATAATCCAAAACACAAGGACGTACTTGTAACTAAAGCGAGTTAGACACAGATGAATCAATTTTTTATAGGCATAATTTTATTATTAAGCATTGGCGGATATTTTTTATATCAGGAAAACATAACATTAAAAGCCAATAATATGGCACTTGAAGGTGCAGTAGAAGAACAAAAGGCGGCAATGGTTGTCTTGCAAGAAAACTTTGAAAAGCAAGGCAAGGCTTTGCAAAATCAACAAAGAGTAAATGCACAAATAGAACAAGAGAAAGCAGAGTATTTAAAAATATTCGCAAAACACAATCTAAATAGTTTGGCACAAGCAAAGCCAGGACTTTTAGAAAACAGATTTAACAAGGCTTCAGAAGCCGTATTTGAGGGATTAGAAGATGACACACAGCAAATTTTTGAGCTTGACACTCCTGTTATTCCTGACTAGTGGGTGTTCAACATTCGGCACAAAACCTGTCGAGATAGTATCTAAGCCTTTACAGATAGATATAATGCAACCTGCATTACCACGTCCATTAGAACTTACCGCACCTAATTGGTATGTTGTATCAGAGGCAGTGATTACAAATCCTTGTAAAAAATCAATCTCATTTGAACCAAAAAGATATGATGAGAATGGTGTAGAAGAACTCAAAAGGCCAAAAGTTTGTGAGTTATCAGAAAGAGATAATCCAGATTGGCCTGAAGGCTACACATACCTAGATAGATTCCTAGATGATATGAGAAAACAAAATAACGGTGACGTTGTGTTTGTTGCTACATCAGTAGGTGACTATGAAGTTATGGCTGAGGACATGCAAGAGATCAAACGTTACATTAAACAAATGGGCGAAGTTATTGTTTATTATAGAGAAGTTACATTACCAAACGGAGAAAAAGGCGTTGGTGCTGAACTTAAAGTAAAAGACAATAATGCTTTTACAAAACTTGCACCTAAAGTGTTTGGTAAAGACGACTAAAAATTAACATATATTTTAATTTTCAAACCACCTTATTTCACACCACTTTATACCTTATATAAGGTATGACCCTATAAATATGACTGTAGGTTTTCCTACAAAAATTTGAGTTAGGCGAAAGTCTAACTTTGTTTACACAATGGTAATACAAAAGTATTACGAGCGAAACACAGGAGTGGTTATGAATATTCGCAAACTATTCCTTGGGTTAGCCGCCACATTCTTAATGAGTGTTCCGGTATTCGCCCAAGAAACTACTTCGTCCATCAGAGGTTCTGTATTGAACTCTGCAGGTAGCGAAGTATCAGGAGCATCAGTCTCCATTATCCATGAACCATCAGGTTCAGCGTCAACCCAAACAACAAACGAAGACGGAGTATTCCTTGCAAGGAATCTACGTGTTGGTGGTCCTTATAAGATAGTTGTTAGTGGTGCAGGAGGATATGCTGAGTTGAATGACATTTACCTTGAACTGTCTGAAACTTCCAGAGTTAAATTAGCTCTAAAAAGTCCAGATGCAGTTGAAGAGTTAGTTGTTGTTGGACAAGCACTTAATACTTCAGGTCTTGTTACAGGACCTAGAAGCACATTAACCGGCGATCAAATTATGGATATTGCCAGTGTCAACAGAGACATTAAAGATGCAGTAGCAACACAACCTTTTGTGAATGTTTATAGTATTTCTTTTAATGGCGATGATACTGAAAGTATTTCGATTGCAGGTACTAATGCTAGATACAGTCAATTTCAAGTTGACGGTATTGGGCAATCAGATGACTTTGGTCTAGAGTATGGTGGTTATCCTGGAGTTAAATCTCCTCTATCACTTGACTCAGTAGAGCAGGTATCTGTTAGTGTTGTAGACTATGATGTCAGAGACTCAGGGTCAACAGCAGGTGTTATTAACGTTGTTACTAAATCAGGTACTAACGAACTGTCAGGTTCTGCTTACGGCTTTACAACTAGCGATAGTTGGGTCGGAGATGAAATTGACGGACAAGAACTTACTGTTGGTGAGTTTGAGGAAGACACAAAAGGTTTTACATTAGGTGGACCTATCCTTGAGGATAAGTTATTCTTTTTTGTAAACTATGACAAATTTGAGAAAAGTGAACCAGGTATTTGGGGAGCATCAGGTAGTGGTGCCCTTAGAGAAGTTGATGGTGTAACTGTAGCAGACGCAGACAGAATCATTGCTATTGCAAATGATGTGTATGGGTATGACGCAGGTTCGGCCTCAGGTGGTGTTAATTCATTACTTGATGAAGATAGCCTTATCAAACTAGACTGGAACATTAATGACTCACACAGAGCAACTTACACAAGACAAACATCAGAAAACAATGACGTTAGAGAGTACGGTGGTTCAAATACAGTATTAGCACTTACAAGTGGTAACTATATTAAAACTACTGACTTATCAGCAGACAGTTTCCAAGTGTTTAGTGATTGGAACGACAGACTATCTACTACATTTAGATATGGTGATAGACTTGTTGAAACTTCACAAGCAAGTGTTGGTGGCGATGACTTTATGAGAGCAATCGTAGAGTTAGGAGAAGGCGATAGAGGACCACAAGTCCTAGTAGGACCTGATCCATTTAGACATTACAACTTTTTAGAAACACAATCAAGTGAACTAGAGTTTGAATTATCATACTTAATTGGCTCACACGAATTGGTTGCAGGTATTTCTAAAAATGGTGTTGATGTAGCAAACGGGTTCGTTGCATACTCAGACGGTGTTCTTGAATACGCAAGTATTGAGGACTTTGAGAACAAGAATCCTTATAGCATTGACTATAGAAACTCCCCAAGTGGTAATCCAGCCGATGGTGCCGCTTTCTTTGAAATAGAAACAACTAGTTACTATGTTCAAGATACTTGGGATTACAGTGATAGACTTACACTTAACTACGGCGCACGTTATGAGAAAATCTCAATGGACGATGCACCTAAGTATAATGATACACTTAACGGCTATTATGGTATCAGAAATGATGTCAGCCTAGACGGTAAAGATGTATTTTTACCTAGAGTAAGTTTTGTTTATGACGCAGACGACTTCGGTGCTTTCCAAGAACTAACGTTCAGAGGTGGTGCTGGATACTTTACAGGTGGTAGACCTAATGTATGGATGGGCGGTACTTTCAGTAATGACGGTATTGGTATCCAAAATGCTAACGTACCATTATCAGCGGCCGCAGGGTTCGATGGTTTTGATACATCAGTATTTGATCAATACATTTACCAACCTGGTCAGGAAGGTT